>Ga0180433_10009188_pt1 | contig 12139 bp, 9 predicted proteins | sample SS_ome_8_FD_132980 | JGI IMG/M metagenome (GOLD analysis project Ga0180433, IMG submission 132980) | Hypersaline lake sediment archaeal communities from the Salton Sea, California, USA - SS_1_D_1 metaG | ecosystem: Environmental > Aquatic > Non-marine Saline and Alkaline > Hypersaline > Sediment... | reverse complement strand
GTCCCGATCCATAGATTTCCAGAGCTGTCTTCACAAAGAGAGGTAATGTAGATGGATGTAAGATAGATGCCACTGGCACGGTCGGTACTGTTGGGATTCGTCTTGTAAATTTCAAATCGGTGGCCATCGTATCGATTCAATCCGTTTTGAGTACCGAACCACATAAAGCCTTTTTGATCCTGCAGTATGCAGGTTACTGTGTTTTGGGAAAGTCCGTCTTCAATAGTCAGCCTGTGAAATCTGAGATCAACTCCTTGTCCGTTAACGGAAGAGGAGGAGGCTGAAATAAAGAGAAACAGGGTAATCCCCCATATAAGTGATGAGGCATATCGAGATGAACGTTTTGTCTTTATTTTCATAGCCTTATAAATATCATAAAGAGAAATGGTATTCAATCTCCATTCTTTCTTGAATGGAACAAGGAGCATACAAACACGTGATTGCTCCCGGCAGGAGTTTGTGATATAAACAAATGAAAGCAAATTTTAGGAGGTCTTTATGCACGTGAAGGATAGATATTTAGTGGCTTTGGTTATGACTTTTTTTCTGTTAACAAGCGTTACATGGTCCCAGCAGAAAAAGCCCTTGACTCATGATGTCTATGATTCATGGAAGGCTGTTTACCAATCGTCTATATCACCTGATGGAAACTGGATTTTGTATCTGGAAACACCCCAGGATGGGGAGGCAGAAGTGGTTGTTATCAAACTATCAGGAGTTAAGGAAATGCGCCACCCTATAGGCTATTCAGGAGAGGGAACCGATTCGGAAAGAGCGGCTGAAGCTCAATTCAGTTATGACTGCACGCATGCGGTTTTTTTGATTTCTCCTTCCAAGGAAGAAATAGAGAAAGCAAAAGACAAGAAAAAAGAGAAAAAGAATGAGCCAAAGAAAAAACTAGGGATTATGAATCTGTTAGATGGGAAGACAGATGTTATAGAAAGAGTCAAAAGTTTTAAGCTTCCCGAGGAAGCCGGAGGTTGTGTCGCTTATCTAATGGAGGCACCGGAAAAAGAGGAAAAAGAACAGGAAGAAAAGAAGGAAGAAAAGCAACAGGAGGGGGAGAAAAAGGAGGAACAGGAAGAAGAGGAAGAGGAAAAGAAAGAGAAAGAATACGGAACTCCCCTTGTTCTGCGTTCTCTTGAGGACGGGAGTGAAGTCAATCTTGATTCAGTTATGGAATACCGGTTTACCAAAGACGGGGAATACCTCATTTATACGGTTTCCAGCGAGGAAAAGCCTGAAACCGATGGGATCTATATCTTAAAACCCGGTCGGGGCAGCGGAGTTCCTCTTTTAACAGGGGAAGGAAACTACAAAAAATTGGCAATGGATGAAGAGGAGACCCGTCTTGCATTTTTAACGGACAGGGATGATTACGAGGCTGATGAGCCCACATTCAATTTATACGGATGGGATGTGGGAAAAGAAGAGGCTGTCCTGTGGGTCTCACACACATCCACTCCTGATTTTCCCGATGGAATGGCTGTCAGCGATAAGTCCGATGTATCTTTCACTGAGGACGGAGAGATAGTGATGTTCGGGATCAAAGAGATTCCGGAAGCCAAAGATGATGATGAGGAAAAAGAGGAGGAAGAAGCTCAATTTGACCTCTGGCACTGGGATGACCCTTTACCACAGCCCCAGCAGAAGCAGATGGAAGAGGAAGTGCGCAGCAACACCTGGGAGTCTGTGTATCACCTGCAAAGCAAAAAATTTGTGAAGCTTGCCGATGAAGAAATCCCGGATGTCCGGATCTCAGATAACGGTAAAACAGCATTTGGACAGACTTTTTGGCCTTATGCCAAGCGTATCGCGTACGTTGGTTCTTTTTATGACGTTTATGTCATCAACCCTCACACAGGGGAAAAGACCCTTGTCAAAAAGGAACTTTATTTTGATGCCCGCTTGTCTCCGGAAGGCCGGTATGTTTACTGGTTTGATGAGGATAAGGACTGGCACATCTATGATATTGCCTCAGAAACAGTAAAAAATGTGACTAAAGATATAGAGGTGCCTTTTGACAGGCAGGATTGGGATACACCCAGCCCCCCGTATGCTTATGGAGTGGCTGGCTGGACAGAAGACGACAGCTCTATCCTGATTTATGACCAGTATGACATTTGGCAGATTGAACCGGACGGCTCCAACGCCCGTATGATCACAGAAGGATTCGGGAGAGAAAACAACCTATCTTTCCGTTATGTCAGGCTTGACCCTGAGGAAAAGGCCATTGATGCGGACGAGATGCTTCTTTTCAGGGTGACCAATGAAGAAACCATGGCCACAGGATTTTACTCGGACCGGGTCAAAGGCACAAAACAGCCCAGAAAACTTCTTATGGATGAAAAGTATTTGGGATATCCCAGAAAAGCGGAGAATTCAGATACCCTGATCTTCAACAGGATGGCGTTTGATGAATACCCGGATGTATGGATCAGTGATGTGAATTTTTCAAACCCCCAGAAGATCACTGAACTGGGACGGCAGATGGAGCCCTATATCTGGGGAAAAGCAGAACTGCGTGACTTTAAAAGTTCTGACGGCCTGCCGTTAAAAGGGATACTGGTCAAGCCGGAGAATTTTGATCCGGGTAAAAAGTATCCTTTGATGGTCTATATTTACGAGACCCTTCACAACGGTCTTCATTACTACCGGCATCCTTCCCCCGGGACATCCATAAACATGCCGTATTATGTGAGCAACGGATACATCATCTGGATGCCTGATATCGAATACCACACCGGTTACCCGGGCAAGGACGCCTTGAAATGCGTGCTTCCGGGGATCCAGATGCTGGTGAGGGAAGGATACATAGACCCGGATGCCATCGGGATCCAGGGCCATTCATGGGGCGGTTACCAGATCTCCTACATGATCACCCAGACCAATGTCTTTGCCGCTGCCGAAGGCGGGGCCCCTGTGTCGAATATGATCTCAGCTTACAACGGCATCCGCTGGGGAAGCGGCATGGTCAGGCAGTTCCAGTACGAACACACCCAGAGCCGCATCGGGGGTTCTATCTGGGAATATCCTTTCCGCTATATAGAGAATTCCCCCATTTTCTGGGCGGACAAGATTCAAACTCCCATTATGTTCATGCACAATGACGCGGACGGGGCGGTTCCCTGGTATCAGGGCATAGAGTTCATCATGGCGCTCCGCAGGCTTGAAAAAGAAGCCTATATGTTCAACTACAACGGAGAACCCCACGGGCTCCGCAAAAGAGCCAACCAGATAGACTGGACCATCCGCATGCAGCAGTTTTTCGATCATCACCTCAAAGGAGCTCCTATGCCCGACTGGATGAAGAACGGGATACAAGCCTGGGAAAAAGAAAAAGATAAAGGATAAGCTCAAAGAGGGATTATCATGAATAAAGCAGTTCACAGAAGGGGCGCTGTCTTCATTGCAGTACTGCTTCTTAGTGCAGCCCCTTTGTTTTCCGGAAAGGGCCAGGAAATAAAAAAGGTGGAAAAAGCCATACAGGTCCTCCATGAGTTGATCGAACTTCCCGAGGAAGGAATACCCGAAGCCCTTTTAAACAAGGCTTACGGAATCGCTGTCATACCCGGTGTGTTCAAGGCTGCGTATGTTCTGGGAGGGCAGTATGGGAAAGGGATCCTTGTGGTCCGGGATAAACACGGAGACTGGAGCAATCCCTGTTTTATAAAGATCATGGGCGGGAGCTACGGCTATCAAATAGGGGTCAGTAAATCAGATGTGATACTGGTCTTTAAAAGCCCTGAAAGTATAGAGGGGATCACCGAAGGCACCTTTACTTTGGGAGCGGACGCCGGTATATCCGCAGGCCCTGTAGGGAGAAGGGCTGAGGGAAGCACAGATTATAAATTCGAGGCGGAGATCTATTCTTATTCCCAGAGCAAAGGACTCTTTGCCGGGGTTTCTATTCAGGGCTCTTCCATTCAGATCGATTATGAAGCCAATGCTGATTTCTACGGGACCTATAAATACAGCCCTAAGGATATTTTAGGGGGGAAAAACATCCCGGCTCCGTCCATTACCGAACAGTTGAAGGAGGTTTTATCCGACTACACCCGCTGACCCACGCGAGTCAGAAGAGGAACAACAGACCATGCTCACAGAATTTTGGGATTTTGACAAGGAAATGATCCATGGAAAATACAAAATGGTTATCGAACAGCTTAAAGAATAGCGATTGAATCAGGAAAATCCTTTGTGTACAGATATTTATAAAAAGCTTGCCCTCCATCTGGATGATCTCCCTGGGGGTTATCCTGAGACCGAGAGTGGAGTGGAGCTCCGTATTCTGCGGAGGATGTTCACTCCGGAGGAAGCCCGGCTGGCCCTCAAGCTTACTTTAATCCCAGAAGAATTGGATGTGATCGCCAGGCGTGCAGAACTTCCCAAAGAACAGGTTTCCCGTCAGCTTGAAAACATGGCCAAAAAAGGCCTTATTTATCGTTTGAAACGAAAAGGACGTCCGGTTCGTTTTATGGCCGCTCAGTTTGTCATCGGTATATGGGAGCTTCATGTTAATGATTTGGATCCACAACTTATCAAGGATTTTAACGAATATGTTCCAGTGCTGTTAAATTTCAACGAATGGAAAAAAGCCCCCCTGCTCCGCACTATTCCTGTTGAACAGAGCATAGATCATAATTTAGAGGTCCTTGTTTATGAAGATGCGTTCGAACTCATTGATAAAAACTCTAAATTTCTGGAAGCTCCCTGTATCTGCAGGAAAGAGCGCCGTATCATGGGCGAGGGCTGTGATAAACCAGAGGGGAATTGCCTTGTCATGGGAGTCGGAGTTGATATATACAAAAATGCAGGAATCGGAAAAGAGATTGACAAAAACAAAGCAAAGGGACTCATAAAAAAAGCAAATGAGGCTGGACTTGTGCTTCAGGCAAGCTTTTCGAAAAAAATTGCTAATATCTGCTGCTGCTGTGGATGCTGCTGTCAGGTACTTAGAAACTTGAAGAGACACCCATCCCCTGCAGATCTGGTGGCATCGCCATTTTTTGCTCATCTGGACCAGGACTTGTGCATTGGATGCGGAGATTGTGTGGAGAGATGCCAGATGGACGCGCTTGAGTTAAATCATGATAAAGCCGCCTTGGAAGAGAATAAATGCATTGGATGCGGTCTCTGTGTTTCTACGTGTCCCACTAATGCCTTGAAGCTTAAAAGAAAACCAGGCCCTGAAAAGCCCAAAGTCCCTGAAAAGTTGACCAGCGCCGCGGTTAAAAGACTTCGGGTAAGAGGAAAAATCGGTCTTGGAAAAGTCAGCTCACTCATTTTGCGTTCTAAGAAGGACCGGTTCTTTTCCAAGGGGCTTAATAAATAATGTGAATGGTTCAAGCTCAATAATTATAATCAATCCTTCTGCTTTTTGGTCAGCACAGCAGCCCAGCCTCCTCCGGGAGCCATTTGTATGTTTATCCTGCTGTCGGCTGTTACTTCTTCCTCAGTCTTCTTGTAGTCCTCCGCATGCTTGTGCGCATTGACGCCGTCCTTCATAATGGATGCCGTGTATTTCCCCTCGCCTAAAAAGGAAAGGCTCAGTTCAAAATCCCGCGAAGTCCAGTCAGTGAGCGCTCCGATATACCAGTTTTCGCCTTTTCTTCTGGCCACCACCACGTATTTGGCTACCGCCGCCTCAAGGCAAATGGTTTCATCCCAGGTTACGGGAATTTCTGAAATGAATGCGGTGCATTCTTTTTCTCTATAGTAATTGGAGGGGGTATCGCAGAGCATCTGCAGAGGGCTCTCATAGACAATGTAGAGGGCTATCTGATGGCACCGTGTGCCCTGGCTCTCAGGCCTTGTGTACCGGACGGCAAAATTGGATTTTTGTGTGTTTCTCATGGCACCGGGAGTGTAGTCCATGGGCCCGGCCGCCATTCTGATGAACGGCAGGGTCACGTCGTGCTTAGGTGTGATGTCCCTGCTCCACTTGCTGTTTTCAAGGCCTTTGACCCCTTCATAAGACAGCAGATTGGGATAAGCCCGGCGCAGGCCTGCCGGTTTGAAAGCGCCGTGGAAGTCGACCAGAAGTTTGTGTTCGGCAGCTTGCTTGACGGTCCGTTCGTAAAAATTGACCATATACTGGTCCGCACGCTGCATAAAGTCGACTTTCACGCCTTTGGCTCCCCATTCGGCATAGGTACTCAGGATGTGCTCCATGTCCTTATCCAGAGGCTGCCACAGAAGCCACAGGATAAGCCCTACATTTTTCTCCTTGCCGTAGGCGATGAGTTCTTGGATATTGATGTCCGGATTCGGTTCGGTGACATTGTGTGTTGTTTTGGACCAGCCTTCATCCAGGATAATGTATTCCAGCCCGAACTCGGAAGCAAAGTCGATATAGTATTTATACGTCTCCGTATTGATCCCGGATTCAAAGTCCACGCCGTAAATATTGAGCGCGTTCCACCAGTCCCAGGCGACTTTGCCCGGCCGGATCCATCCAGTATCAGTGATTTTCAAAGGGCTGGCCAGTTGAAAGACGAGATTGCTTTCGATCAAGGTTCCCGCATCATCAGTGATGATAAACACTCTCCAGGGGAAATCACGCGTTCCTTTTGTTCTGGCGATGTAATCCTCCTGTTTTGTGATGACCTCGTTCCTGTCCGTCCGGGTGTCGGGCGCTTTTGTTTCCAGGATGACTTTTGGAAAAAGGCTTTTGAGGGCTTTTTCCCCGGTGCCGGAAAGAAACAGACAAGGGTAGTCATACAGGTCAGACTCGCTGATAAACACATAATGGGAATCTTCTGTTTGAAGCAGCACCGGAAGGGAACAAAAGGCATCTTCAGGGATCTCGGCGAGTTTCTTTTCAAGATATTTCCGCTCGTAGTGAGAGATGAGACTTTTTTCCTGAGGGAAGTAAGCTTTGTGGTCTTCCGGAAAGTTCAGCCGCAGCTCTTCGCTCTTAACGGCGACCTCCTCCGGATATTGTGTGCTGAAGCGGTAGGCTATGCCGTCATTATAGGCTCTGAAGATGAGCGAATAGGAGCCGTCAAAATCCAGTTTGATGGTATTGAATTCATCCATGATCAGAGATGATTTGTTGGGGACAGCCGGTCTTATTTCATTATTGACCTTATCCTTGCGGGATTTTAAAAGAACAGGATTTTTGCCCAATATTATGTTCTCGCCAAGAATCAGAGAAACCGGGCTTTTATCAATGACAAGCAGGTCTTTGTAATGGACCGACCAATTGATGTTTTGGTCAACAAAGATACGGATATCAATGTGACCGTCAGGCGATTGCAAGGCGTACTCTTTTGAGGAAGCATTCATGGGATTTGTCAGGACCAGGAAAAATAGAGTTAAAACGGCTGTAGATTTCATGGAGATCCTCCTTATTTCACTTTGTTGTTCGGTTGTATCTATCAGAAATCCTATATTAAAAAAGAGAGGGCTGTCAATGAAGATCTCTTCCAACGCCAGTCTATTTGATGCTGTAGTTTTTTATCTTATAACCGAGCATTCTCTCTGTGATTCCCAGCGCCCGGGCTGCCTGGCTCTGAACGCCCTTGCTTTCCTTGAGGGCCCTCTTTATCTCCATGATTTCAAGATGCTTGACTTTTTCGCTCAGAGACAACCCGTCCATCTGCAATTTTTCTTCTTTGTTTTCTTTCAGAAACAGAGGGAGATGTGCGGTTGTGATGTGACCCCCCTCGCAGAAGACAACGGCTCTCTCTATGACATTTTCAAGCTCCCTGATATTTCCGGGGAATGGGTATTGAATAATAGCGTTCATGGCTTCAGAAGATATTCCCTCGATTTTTTTCCCTTCTTTCTCTGCAAACTTTCGGATAAAGTGGTCCGCTAAAGAAGGAACATCCTCTTTTCTTTTTCTCAGAGGAGGCATATGGATGCGAATGACGTTTAACCGATAGTAAAGGTCCGGCCTGAATTTCTCCTCTTCCATCAGCTTCTCCAAGTCTCTGTTTGTGGCTGCAATGATCCTGACATCTGATTTCAAAGGTTGGGATGAGCCTAGGCGGTAGAACTCTCTTTCCTGCAGAAAGCGAAGGAGTTTGACCTGAAGCTGAGGGGGGAGGTCGCCGATTTCGTCAAGAAAAAGGGTTCCCCCTGAGGCGGCCTCAAATTTTCCGATTTTTCTTTCATGGGCGCCCGTATAAGCTCCTTTCTCAGCACCGAAGAGTTCGCTTTCGATAAGGGTTTCCGGAAAGGAAGGGATATTGAGGACAACATAGGGTCCTTTTTTTCTGCTGGAAGAATAGTGGATGGTTTTGGCTACGAGGTCTTTCCCTGTTCCCGTCTCACCAGATACAAGGACCGTGGCTTCGCTTTTGGCGGCTTTGGCTGTTAGCTGAGCCACCTTGTTCATTCTTGAGGAGGTGAAGATGAAATTTTTCGGGCTGAATTTTTCTTCGAGTGAGCTTTGAAGCAGCGAGACTTCTTTTTTGAGCTTTTGGCGTTCCAACGCTCTTTCTATCAATAACAGAAATTTATTAAGATCAATGGGTTTGGCAATATAATCATAGGCTCCCTTTTTCATGGCTTGAACAGCTGTTTCCACGTTTCCGTATGCCGTTACCATAATGGGTGTGATCAGAGGATTTTTCTCTAAGATCCCCTGAATCACATCTATACCTGTTTCTTTTTCCAGTTTAAAATCGACAACAGCGATGTCTACGGTCTGTTCTGTGACGATGATTAGGGCTTCTTTTCGGGATGAGGCTTCAAAGACTCTGTAGCCTTCCTGTTCCAGATTCTCTTTGATCAGTTTTTTCTGCAGGGGATCGTCTTCTACGATCAAGAGATGTCCTTTGTTCATGTCATCCTCCTTATAACTGAATTGAAAAAGAGGTTCCCTGCCCCATACGGCTTTCAAATGAGATCTTTCCCCGATGAGCCTCGATGATTTTTTTTGTCAGGTAGAGTCCCACGCCCATTCCTTGCTTTTTATGTGAGGAGAAAGGTTCGAAAATGTGCGTTTTTTCTTCATCAGACATTCCTCTTCCGCTGTCTGTGACGGTGATGGTCACTCTTTTTCTATGGTCTTTGGCAGAGACGCGAACGGTCCCCATTTCAGTGGCTTCCAGAGAATTTTTAAGCAGGTTAAGAAAAACCTGGCTCATCAATCCCTTATCCGCATGGAGAATGACCTCTTTGTTTTCGGAATACTGCAGGCCCACTGATTTTGTGAGGCCTTCCTTTCGGAGAGACTCAAAGATATCCTCGATCAGGCTCTTCAGGACAAATCTTTCCTTCTGGAGGTTCATTGGTTTGAGAGCGGCCGAGAAGAGATCAATGATACGGGATATTTTTTGGACTTCTGTTCTTCCTTGGGTGACATCCTCTCGGAGCTCCAAAGGGGATTTTTTTTGCAGGAGCTCCAGAAGGAGAGCCAAGCTGTTCAGCGGATTTTTGATTTCATGGGCGATTCCCGATGTAAAAGCGGAGATCTCGCGGAATCTCTCTTTTTCCCGTTTTTCCTTCTCTGTTTCTTTCTCTTTTTTTATATAGCCGGCCTGGATTTGATAAATGCCTAAAAAGAAAACGATCCCGATACCTGCGATAACAGAGAAAAGGATGATGAAGTTCCTTCGGGAGTAGGCCATCATCTCTTCAAGATTAATCAAAGAGTATCCCAGGTAAACATAGTAGGTTTTGTTATCCGGAGCCGAAAAAGAAGAGAAAAAGTTATAGATCTTCCCGGCCGGCGAGTCGATGACCCATGTCTCTTTATTTCCGATGGTTTTGCGAGAAAGAGGAAGATAACCCTCAAACTGGGACTTCCATCCCAATATGTTCTTTTCACTATCCAGCAGGGCCATGTAATAGATATTTTCTTCTCCGGAATAAAGCTCAAATATCTCCTCTGCTTGATAGTTTTCGCTCAAATAATGGGAAATGTTTGTCTTAAGGATCTCCGCAGTCGAACGGAGCTGCTCTTTTACAAGGTCTTCTACTTTTATTTTGATATAGGACCTGTTTACAGCGGAAAGGATAAAAAAAAGAACTACGATCCCGATCAGGGGAAGGAAAAAAAATAAGAACAGAGCCTTGTTTTTCACAAAAAGTCCTTTTTTATTCTCCCCTTCCTGTTCGTTTGTCCCTTTCCTCCTCTCCAATTAGGGAAACCATGTTTATCTCTAAGAAGGAGGACCTGACCGCTGGACTGTACTTCTCTGGCGATGATGTTCCGGACGTTTTCTTCGGATAGGTATAAAGAGCCTTTGGCTATCAGGTGTTCTCCTTGATGAAAATCATGGTCAAAGAACCACACGGGGCTGATTTCAACGTTATAGATCGATTTTGTCTTGTTTTCCTCAAGGATAATGATGAGAAACGGAGCTGTGTTCTTGTAAAGGGGCTCCATTTTGATTTCTTTAATGGTGCCTTTTACCGTGACTTCCTTATCCACGTTGTAATAGTGCTCTTTTTTTTGTCCGTAGGAGAGGAGGGTTGTGAAAAACAAAAAAAGAGTCAATCCCCATAGAGGCAGACGCTTCATTTTTTTTCTCCGTATGTCGTGTTCCATTGGATCCCTGCCGAAAAAAAGTGGCCGTCCCAATTAAACAAGGGATCATTAGAATCGTTATCCACATAAAAAAAGGAGAGAAAAACAGAAAGTTTTGATAAATTTTTCTCCATACTCACTTCGAACTGCCTTCTTTCATCGTTTCGTAGCGTTCCGATGGGGTCTCCTTCTAGGCTCAGACTATAAATCCCCGGGAACTTTTTATTATCCATAGTATACCTTAATTTCCCTTGTATGTTCCAGGGTATAAGCACAGCCAGTTGGGCCCCGATCCTGAAACCTTCCCACGAAAAGCGATCATAAGAAGGATTTTCAACAGTATAGAACTCCTCTATGTAAGTGAAGGGATTTTTTCCGGAAAGGCTCCACTGCCATGTGCCTGTGAGCTGAATTCCTACCCGGCTCCCCAGTCCCTGGGCGATCAATCCTGAAAGAGAAACCACCTGGAGTCCCTGTGCCTGAATCTGTGTTTGTGTGATGAATTGGTTCAGTCTGCCTCTATAGGGATTGTGTCTTTTTTTGCCCTCAGAAGACGAAGGATTGGTTTCCATGGCCGTAGTTTCTTCGAAGATATAAGGGTGCAGAAAGTTCTTGTATCCCCATTCTATCTCTCCTTTCAGAGTTGTTTTCGTCTGGAAGAATTTATCAAGAGAGAGCATCAGGGAGTGGCTCGTATGGTCAAACACAGACGATTTATAATTTTTATACTCAAAGGTATAGTTGGCTTTCAGAATGGAACTCTGGCTGAGATAGGTCTTAAAGGCCCCAAAAAAATTTATTGAAAGATAATTGAAATCAGAATAGTCCGCCTGATAAAAAGCTCCCCGTCCGGCCAAAGAAAAATAAAATGCTGATTTTTCATTGAGCGTGTAAAGAGTGTTGACGCCAATGTCCTGAGTGTAATAGGAAAGGTTTGTGTTTTTGTAAAGACAGGAATAATTCCCTTCGGTAAACAAAGAAAGTCCCGAGAAATTTTTATCTAGATATATTCCAAAAGTCGAGAGATGGTCCGGCTCTGCATACAGGTTCTGGAAAAGATTGTCCGTCACATTGTGGGAAAAGGACAGGGATAGAGTGTCGGCCATCAAGTTTAGGGCGAACACCAACGTAAAAAAGAGGATGAGTATGTGTTTTTTCAAAATTTTCTCCTTAAAAAAAGGGGAAGGGGGTGATCACCCCCTTCCATCCCTTATGTATCATCTGCCGCCGCGTCTGTTTCCTTGGCCTTTGGGCCCTGTGCCGTCACAAATACCTGTTCCGAATTGATTGTTCCTAAAGTCACTCATTCCGCCGAACCGAGCTGAAGAACCGTTTCTTCCATTACCTGACATGTATCCTGTCCCGTTCTTGGGCCTGGTCCAGTCACTATCCTGGCCGTTGGGGATTCCGTCATTGTCGTGATCACGGAAGTCATTGGCAAAGTCGCAGATCCCGTCCCCGTTTTCATCTACAAAGAGGGTGCGGACTTGAAATCTTGATCTTACCATGTTCTGTACGGTATTTCGAGATGCTTTTTGCGGTGTATCCTCGGCAAGAACAAAGCTTACTCCCAGGACCAGCAAAACACCTATAAGCGCGATTGTTTTTCTGATGTTCATTTGGAGCTCCTTTCGTTTTATTTGTTTCATCAGG
>Ga0180433_10009184_pt1 | contig 12142 bp, 10 predicted proteins | sample SS_ome_8_FD_132980 | JGI IMG/M metagenome (GOLD analysis project Ga0180433, IMG submission 132980) | Hypersaline lake sediment archaeal communities from the Salton Sea, California, USA - SS_1_D_1 metaG | ecosystem: Environmental > Aquatic > Non-marine Saline and Alkaline > Hypersaline >... | reverse complement strand
TGTCGCTGACAAAGCAGCCCCCTGAGATCACAGGTAAAAAGATCGGAGAACATATCAGGGAAAATGTGAGAGAGGTATCTGAATTTAATGTTATTAAAGGATTCCTGAACCTGACAATTGAACCTCGTTTCTGGATCGAATTCCTTAATAATGCATGCTCTGATAAGGATTTCGGGAAGAATAAACCCGAAGATGAACCATTGACGTATATGATCGAATATTCATCTCCCAATACGAATAAGCCATTACATCTCGGGCATATCAGGAATAACCTTATCGGATTTTCTATTGCAGAGATCATTAAAGCAAATGGAAATAATGTGATCAAGGTGAACCTTGTTAATGACCGGGGCATACATATATGCAAGTCAATGCTGGCATGGAAGAAGTGGGGAAAGAATGAAACCCCTGATTCGACAGGGCAAAAGGGCGATAAGCTGGTAGGCGATTATTATGTGATCTTTGAGAATAAATATAAGCAGGAAGTTAGAGCTTTAGAGAAGAAGAATGTTGACAAAGATACTGCTATGAGAACTGCTCCTGTACTGGTTGAAGCACAGGAACTTCTGAGGCGGTGGGAGTCGGGTGACAAAGAGACTATAGCATTATGGGAAAAGATGAATAGGTGGGTATATGATGGTTTTGATGAAACGTATAAAAAGCTGGGTGTTGACTTTGATAAGATCTATTATGAATCCGATACTTATAAGTTTGGGAGGTCTATAGTACTTAAAGGTCTTGAGGATGGCATCCTGACACGGGAGCAGGATGGCTCTGTTTGGGCTGATATTTCTGCAGAAGGTTTTGATAAGAAACTGCTTTTAAGGTCTGACGGCACATCTGTTTATATGACACAGGATATCGGCACTGCAAACCAGCGGTTTGAAGAGTATGATATAGACAATCATATTTATGTTGTCGGGAATGAGCAGAATTATCATTTCCAGGTGCTTTCTATAATCCTTAAAAAGCTCGGATATGACTGGGCTGATAACCTGTTTCACCTTTCTTACGGTATGGTAGAGTTGCCGGAAGGCAAGATGAAGTCAAGGGAGGGGAAAGTTGTGGATGCTGATGATCTTATTGAAGAAATGATAAATACTGCAAGGGATACTGCAAAGGAACTCGGGAAGCTGGATGAGTATGATGAAGGGGAAAAGGAGAATATTTACAGGATCATTGGTATGGGTGCTCTTAAATATTTCATACTGAAAGTTGATCCCAGGAAGAACATGACTTTTGATCCCAAAGAATCTATTGATCTTAACGGTAATACGGGGCCGTTCATTCAATATACTTACGCAAGGATACAGTCAGTACTAAAAAATGCCAGGCAGCAAAAGATAACTGTTCCGGATAAGATTTCTGTTTCTGCACCTGTCAATGATAAGGAGATAGAGCTTATCAAACTTATTTATGAGTATCCCCTGATCGTAAGTGAAGCAGGGCAGGAGCTTAGTCCTGCACTGATAGCCAATTATGTTTATGAGTTGGCAAAGGAATATAACCAGTTTTATCATGATCTTTCCATTTTAAAGGAAGAGAATAAGGATATAAGGGAATTAAGGATACTGCTGTCAATACAGACCGGTAATACTATCAGGTCCGCTATGCAGTTGCTTGGTATTGAAGTACCGGACAGGATGTAGATAATTTGGAAATTTGATAATTTGATAATTTGATAATTAGTCATTAGGAAGGCAAACGACTAACATTATATCGTTTCGCTGATTATTTTTTGCCTTATGTCGCTTACAAGGGCATTTACCTCCTGAAGTTTTTTTGTTTTTAACCTGACTGATGATATTTTTCCTGATTTGGGATTTTGCTTGTAGCTTATATGCATACTCCCAAACTGGTCATTTAGCAACGTAAGCTCATTGATCAGACCATCCGTATTTTCATCTCCGTAAATTTCAAGGAGTTCTATAAGGTTACTTAGAAATATTTGCTGTTGCAGGAATAACTGGTTCATGTTTTTTTTCATGAAGACACTTATTGTTCTGTCTTTTAGCTGCTCATTATAGATATTGGAAGATAAATATAATCCTTCAACGTAAAAACCGCACAGGATCAGCAATCCGACCTTTCTTTCTTTAATTACCGAGAAATAATACTCTATTTTATTCTGATGTCTTTTTATTATATGCTCAAGAGAGTCTTTATTGTTAAAATTTGATTCAAAACTTTTAATAATAAGCTTGTCCTCTTCTGATTGCAATCCAAGTTCCTGCATTAATTTTTCTATGTTTTTCATGTATAAGATTGCAGGCTGGAATTTGTCATAGATAGTCACATAACCGAAATCAACTATATTCATGCCAAGGTTCAGCGCCCTGTAATTGTCGGAAGTATATGATGTGTTATTGCTCACATCTCTTATTACATTGCCTGAATATTTGATATCCAGGAGCTTTACCATTGTGGATACCTGGAAAGGAGAGGGTAATGTGTAAGCTACAATTTCATTTTCATCCAGGTTGATGGCAATAGGATCAGCTTCGTTCTCTGTCATTACGGTTTCTTGTGTGACATTAGTGCATTGTGTAAATATGCCTGTGATGATTACTATTATAAATATATATGTTCGTTTTCTCATGTTAACACAGTTTGAATAATTTTATTTTTGAATTATAACTTTTTCATCCATTTTAGTGATGCTTCCGGTTCCCCGGACTATATAAACTGCCGGTTTCAGGTTATTATTGACATCAAACGTGAAAGAAGCTGTGCCCTGCCTTACAGTTTCCGGCATGGAAGTATAAACAGTATTTCCCATTGCATCGAATACGGAGAATTTTACATTATTGTATTCTTCTGATGCACAGTCAGTAATAATAATGCTGCATCTGCTCATGCATGGGTTTGGATTCACATTCAATTTACATTCTGACTGTAATTTTTCATTAGATACAGCTATTATATCCGAATATTCAAAATTACCATCATAATCAGTTTGCTTTAGTATATAATATATCGTGCCTTCAGGTATTTCGCTGTCCGTAAAGGAATAGTGCAGTATCTCTGAGCTATTGCCGGCGCCGTTGATCTGTGCTATCTCGATAAAGTCAATGCCTGTTGTGCTTCTTTCAAGTGTGAAAAATTCATTATTTTCCTCCGTGGCTGTAACCCAGTTGATCTGAACAATATCATCCTGCAGTACGGCAGTAAAGCTTACAAGTGTGATTGGCAGCTCTTCCTCTCCTCTTATTGTTGAACCGTCAGGGATATCGTCTGTAGGTTCCCGTCCGAAAGTTATTCCTGCGCCGGTATATTCCAATTTCACAGAAATAGTGCCTGTTCCTGTGATAACGCCTCCCTCTCCGTTATTAAAATTTCCTTCGACATTAAAATTTGCATCAATAACCACATCATCACTGTTATTTCTGTTGTCAAAGTCGCCGTTTACCTGAACAGATCCTGAACTTTCTATGTTGATATGTGATCCGTTATCGAACTGCAGGCCATTAACTTCAAGAGTGCCGGTAACTGATAATGAAATATTGTTTTGTATCCGCATGTCTGCTGCAGCGCCAGTAAGAGAGGCATCCTCATTGATCGTAATACTCGTCTTTGTGGTCATGTCAGTATCGAGTGTTACATCATGGTTGATAATCACATCGTCGTTATTCCCCGGCACATCACCCTGATCCCAGGTATCTTCGTCAGACCAGTTCCCATCCTGCACCGAGGTGTAAACATCAGCACGGACATAATTAAATATTATAATAAAAAAAAGGAAAGGGAGTATTATTAAAAATTTCATAAATTATAAATTAGATTTTTATTAATTAATTTTATTCTTTCCTTCTTTCTTTTATACTCAATTAGTAATTAAATGTTACTAATGTTTTTCACTTATTTAAATAAAACAATGAAATATGATAAATGGGAACAACTTTACACCCGGATAGTTATACATGCATGATCATATTCATGTCGTAATAACTTTTTAAAAATATCGGTTATCAGAGTTGAATTTTTATTTGTATTTTATTTATTTTTACTGCTTTTAACAAGGGAATATTATGTTTGAAAATCTTTCGGACAGGCTGGAGAGGTCATTTAAGCTGCTTAAGGGGCAGGGCAGGATCACGGAGATCAATGTTGCGGAAACATTGAAGGAAGTCAGGAGAGCCCTGCTGGATGCCGATGTGAATTATAAGATAGCAAAGACTTTCACAGAGAATGTAAAACAGAAAGCTCTTGGTCAAAATGTATTGTCTGCTGTCAAGCCGGGTGAGATGATGGTAAAGATAGTACATGATGAACTCGTTGATCTGATGGGTGTTGATAAGCAGGACATTAACCTGGCAGGTAATCCTGCTATAATTCTTATTGCGGGATTGCAGGGATCAGGAAAGACGACATTTTCAGCTAAACTTGCGAAATTTCTTAAGAGTAAGAAAGGGAAGCGTCCCATGCTTGTTGCGGGTGACGTCTATCGTCCTGCGGCTATTGACCAGCTTAAGGTATTAGGCGAACAGACAGATACTTTCGTATATACTGAAGAGGGCAGTCAGCAGCCTGTCAGGATAGCGGAAAATTCAATAAAACATGCCAGACTGCACGGTTTTGATGTTGTGATAGTGGATACTGCAGGTCGTCTTGCCATTGATGAGCAGATGATGAATGAGATAGAGTCAATAAAAAGAGCGGTAAATCCGCAGGAGATATTGTTCGTTGTTGATTCCATGACAGGGCAGGATGCTGTAAATACGGCAAAAGAGTTCAATGACAGGCTTGATTATCATGGTGTGGTTCTGACAAAGCTGGATGGTGATACAAGGGGTGGTGCAGCGCTTTCTGTAAGGTCAGTGGTGACCAAGCCGATCAAGTTTGTAAGCACAGGTGAGAAGCTTGACGCGCTTGATATTTTTTACCCTGCCAGGATGGCTGACAGGATCCTGGGAATGGGGGATATAGTATCACTGGTTGAGAAGGCGCAGGATCAGTTTGATGCTGAAGAAGCGAGAAAGCTGCAAAAGAAGATAGCAAAGAACCAGTTTAATTTCAATGATTTTATTTCGCAGATACAGCAGATCAAAAAGATGGGAAACCTGAAAGATCTGGCAGGTATGATACCAGGCGTCGGAAAGGCTTTAAAGAATGTTGATATTGATGATGATGCATTCAGGGGTATTGAAGCAATAATATATTCAATGACACCGCAGGAAAGGGAAGAACCTTCTTTACTGAACGGGAGCAGGAGAAAAAGGATAGCTGACGGCAGTGGTACATCAATTCAGGAAGTTAACAGGCTGATCAAGCAGTTTAATGAGACAAGAAAAATGATGCGTATGATGACAGGGGGAAAGAATGTTTCCAGGATGATGAGTAATATGGCAGTAAATAAAGGCAGAAATAGATAGGTAATTATTATAAATGATAAATCAATACATTATGGAACTAATTGAAGGTAAAAAGATTTCCGATCTGATAAAAGAGGAAATAACAGAAGAAGTCAGGAGCATAAAAGAAAAGGGAGGGAAAGTTCCGCATCTTGCAGTGATCCTTGTCGGTCATGACGGCGCCAGTGAGACTTATGTGGCGCATAAGGAAAAAGCATGTGCGCTTGTGGGATTTAAGTCAACTGTGATAAAGTATGAAGATGATATTACAGAGGAAGAGTTGCTGAATTCAGTGCACGAGCTTAATAATGACAATGATGTTGATGGTTTTATTGTACAACTTCCGCTGCCGGATCATATTTCCGAGCAGAAAGTTATTGAAGCTATTGATTACAGGAAGGATGTTGACGGATTTCATCCGATAAATGTTGGCAGGATGATCCTGGGATTACCGGCTTTTATCTCTGCTACTCCCAATGGTATTATGGAACTGATAAGGCGTTATAATATTGAGACTTCCGGTAAAAGTTGTGTTGTTATCGGACGTAGTAATATAGTTGGCAGACCTATGAGTATTCTTATGTCACAGAAGACCACGCCCGGAAATGCCACTGTGACGGTATGCCATAGCCGCACACCTAATATGAAGGAGGTATGCAGTCAGGCGGATATTATTATTGCTGCACTCGGCAGTCCTGAATTTTTAACTGCAGATATGGTAAAGGAAGGGGCTGTTGTAATTGATGTCGGCACTACAAGGGTAAAGTCTGATCAGACAAAATCAGGATGGAAACTGAAAGGCGATGTGAAATTTGATGAGGTATCACCTAAATGCAGTTATATTACTCCTGTCCCGGGTGGCGTTGGTCCTATGACCATAGTGTCATTATTAAAAAATACTTTACTGGCAGCACGCAGGGAGATATTTTCTTAAGCAGTAGCCAATATTGATTATATGATCATCAGGATAATAAATCCTGCAATTCCCGAGAATGCAAATGCCGGAATATAAGGCTTGTTGTGTTTCAGCATTATACTTATATGACCGGATATCCCATATATGCCCGGTATAATCCATAAAGCACATATCTCCATGAGATCTCTTCCGGATAGTTCAGAAAAGATCACACCATAGATATACAGGGCAACACCTGCGCAGATCAGTAGCGCGATATTAAATGACAGCCTGCTTAGGTTCTTTACTATTTCTTGTCTGCTGTAAAATAGCTTTTTCCTGGAACGATGTTTTTTATGATGGCTTACTATCTCTTTTAATTCGGGAATATCCCTGGCTTTCTTCCATCCGTCATCTTCACTGTACCATATCAGAGTATTTGACTTAATTGATTTCTTTTTAAGTTCTTCCAGCGTAAAAGGTCCATACTTCTGATCTGAAAATGAAAAATAATATTCTCTCATCATTGAAAAAAAAATTGATTAAGCCATTATACGACCTGCAAATTTATATTTTTACATTTTCTTTCGTAAAGTTTTTTGTAAAAAAGTGAAAATATTTGATATATTCGGAAAGAGCAGGGATAATAAGATGGGAAAGAATGACATCATTCATCCTGAAACTTATAATATCAGGTTGCCTGAGATCAAATCCGGCAGTATATATCATTTTACTACAGGATCGGGTGTGGAATATGAAGTAAGATTAGGCAATATTCAGGGTACATTGAGATATGTAATAAATTTCAACGTTCAGAATGATGAGTATAGTGATGATGAGTATGCCATAACAAATAAAGGTGAGTTATACAGGGTAATCTCTACTGTAATTAAGATCATGAAAATATATCTTAAGGAGAATCCTTATGTCAGGGGATTTGAGTTCAGCGGGGAATATAAACCGGGGAATGAGGGTAAGGAAACCAGCATACGGACGCGGATGTTTTACAGGGCAGTTATATCAGTTTTTTCTGAGGAATGGGCTTTTTTATTAGAAGGCAATAAAGTAACAATGACAAAGCGGAATATTTAGTAAATTTAAATATAAGAACATGAGTGTTTCATTTCTTGATCATCCTGTTGTTACTGGCAGGTATTTCTATCCCAGAATACAGGAATACAGGGATCCGTTTTTTGTAAAATGCCCTGATGCTGAGTTGGCTTGTTATCATAATGATAATAATGACAATGCGCGTACTGTTGTTATGTTTCACGGCAACGGGGAGGTTGTTGCAGACTATATTGAGTTATATGTTCCTGTATTCAGCAGCCTTGGGTTTAATTCATTCATTGCTGAATACCGTGGTTATGGTATGTCATCGGGGAGTCCCGGGCTTGTAAGGATGCTGGATGATGTAAAGTATATTATCCGGTCTGTTGGCAAGCCTGTGGAAAAGCTTATTTTATTCGGCAGGTCAGTAGGGTCGTTATATGCGCTGCATGCTGCATCTCTTTTTCCCGGGATTCCAGGGTTGATAATTGAGAGCGGTATTGCTGATGTTCATGAACGGATGTTAATGAGGCTTGCTCCGCAGGAATTGGGGGTTACGCATGAGCAGCTTGAGAATGAAGTGAAGAAATATTTTGATCATAAAGGTAAGCTGGGTAAATATAAAGGCAAGAGTTTAATTATGCATGCTAAGGGAGACAGCCTTGTTGACAGTACAAACGGAAAACGGTTATATGAATGGGCATCAGAACCGAAAGAACTGAAGCTGTTCGACATTGGGGACCATAACGATATATTTTTCGCAAATTTTGAGGAATATATAGAGTGCCTGAGTAATTTCCTCGGTGTAAAATAAAAAAGGGAGATATTTAAGATATCCCCCTTTTATGTAATGGAATATTATTTATTCACAGTCAATATCCTGAAGCAGGTTATCCCAGCAATGCCATTCTGTATCTCCGAAATGATTCTCATCTTTTACCCTGCCTGCCTTTGTATCAAGGCTCCATTCAATCTTAGTCAGATTATCCTGCCCTTTATTATAGATATCGTAATTAGCATCGTATAATGAATCCGCTGTGAGGGCGTGGTAAATATATCCTCCATTTTCAGGGCCATCCGGAACAATATTTTTATATTCTATATCGCCTATGATGCCGTCGGTATTCTTGTGCCAGGTTATTCCGACCAGTGGTGTGGGAACATTCGGTGAGTTGTACAAAGTCCATGTTCCCTCAGTACCGTCTAATTTGGACTCGCCGGTGTACCACAGGAAGTCGCTGTAGCCACCCTGCTGTGAGATGTACATTTTCCAGTGTACATATCCATCCACTATTTCAGCATGTAGCTGAGGAGTATATTTTACACCAAATACCCACACATGGTAAGTCCATATCCATGTTTCGTCATCAGGTTGATAAACTCCCTGGTGATTGAATGCTTCACGGAAAGCCGCTACAGGTACAGCTAATCCCACAGTTATTATGGTGTTCCAGAAACCTACATTAAATGCAGCATGGCCCCAGTTGTTATAAGTGATCGTATCAATACCCCTGAAATTATTAAGGTCAAGGGTTGATGATTTTGAACCATCATCAAAATCAGAAAAATCAATTACAAACGACTCAACCGGTGGTATAGCCGGAGCAGGTTCATTATCTTTTTTACAGTTGCTGAATAAAACAGCTATCAACGCAAGGATAACTACAGAATATAAGCCTTTATTTTTTAGAATTTTCATGATCAATTTATTTTTAGAGTTAATAATTAATGTTCGTTTCGACTTTTCACATTTAAAACACATAAATTAGTTTTTACCCCTATTGTTTATTTAAAAAAAAATGCACATTGTTGATAAGTGGTTGATATTCAAATTGTGACATATTGTTTTTTTTATAAAGCCTGTTATGACCTTTATGATGTATCTATTCTCATTTTTGTATATTCACCACTACACCTCCCAATAATTTCAGGCGCTCCCTCAGGACCTTTCCGGAATCCGGAACATTTTTATCTTTTATCAGCAGTACTTTCCCGAGCAGATCTTTTTCCTTTTTCAGTTTTGGGGACCTTCTTCTGAATTTTAACAGGATGTGGTCATTGATATAGCTTCCGTATTTAAGAGGGGATTCAAGTTTTATCAGGAACCAGTTTGTTTCCGTGATCCTTCTTTTAAAATCCCATACAGATTCGTTATATATAATAACCCTGTCAATGATCCTGCCTGTAACCGGTTTTGGAAGGAATCTGCCTGTTCTTTTATTGTTTTTATAATTTTGTATAGTGATATTCAATCCGACATAATTGATCGGCTGAATACTGTATCTGAAAGGATTGAGGCTTGGAACCAGCCTGTTCCAGTGCTTTTTTATCAGGTCGAACCGGCTAAGTCTTGTTGCAAGGAACAATATTAATACACTTCCCGTAATACTCGATTCCGATAAACCTGAATTAGCAGCCGAAGCTCCGTATATCCAGCCAATTGAAATATACTCGAAAACAAGGATGGCAGTTAATGAAATGACAAGATAAAAACTGAGTTTTTCACCTTCAATACTGATATCATAGGAAAAGTACCGTGAGTTATTAAGGGCATTGTTCATTATTGTTCCCCAAACTTTGATGCACAGATAATAATATATAATAAAGACAAACAGAAAATTGGATATCAGCAAATAATTATATATGCCATGAGCCAGTGAAGCAAGAATAAAGAAAAGAATAAAGGAGGGGAAGAGGTTCCGTTTCCATTTATATTTAGCCAGTATCATGCCGTATGCGATCAATGATGTGTTGAACATGTGGCATACTACAGACAATAAAGCCCTTCCATGAATAATATGAATGGCGCTGTGTTTAAAGTACAGCAGATTTTCGATAAAAGCAAATCCCAAAGCTGATACAGAAGCATAAAAAATATAGTCAAATGGCTCATCTAATACTTTGGTAAATAGCAACAGGAGTAATAACGGGATGATCTTAACAGCTTCCTCAACAGCTCCGATCCCTATTACTGAAAACAGAAAATCCTTGAATTTGTTATTTGTAAAAGTAAATCCCCAGTTGTATTCATTATAACTGTAGATATAATCAGATGCAAAACTGACAAGCATTCCCAGCAGAAGTGTTGCAATAATAAATATCCAGTTCTCTCTTTCATAAATATCAATCCTTCTCAGATATATCAACCAGGTTATCAGTATCATCAATGCAGCGATCAGCCCTATAAGGTTTGTCCGGTTTATGATCAGTTTAATAAGGGAAATAACAAAATAAGGGAAATCATGGTTCAGAAAGGACAGGTCTTTGATATAAGCAGCCGGCATATATTCCCTAATCTTATGGTTATAAATAAAAGGGATTGCCTTTTCATATTGACCGGTCTCAATATAAAGCTTTGCAAGCTCCCTGTATGCACCTTCGAGATATCCGTTATTATGTATCTCTGATTTATAGTATTCCTCTGAAAAATTAGATAATCCCAGGTAGTAAAATATTTTAGCTTTAAGATAATTAAGGTATTTGCTCTTATTGTCAGTAATCCGGTTTAGTGCTTTTATTGACTCAAAATAATTTTTTCGCTCCAGTTCACAAAATCCGTAACCCAGATTACCTATCAGCGATGTTTCGTTATTATGGATCATTTCCTCGTACGAATATGTCAGGTCAAGGTCATTCCGATAGACAAGCAGACCTTCATTGTTTTTATGCTTCAGCGGTTGTTGAAAATGCCAGAATATAAGGTTGAAATGGTGATCAATATTCAATGAGTCATTTTTTAACAGATCACTGTAACCATCCTTTACAACAGAAGGGATCTCCCTTTTTATTCCATATTTTATCCTTTGTTGCGGAGTATCAAATTTTTTTTCAGGAAAGATGAAATTAACAGTAACAAAAGAAATAATAAATAATAATACTATCCCTGATACAGATCTGTATCTTAAAGGATTAAAGAAATTCTGTTTGTCTATGCTATTTTTATACCTGGCTTTAATGTACTCTGATAAAAATGCAAGGATGCTGATAGGAAATACTACCAGTAAAAGAAGCAATATTATCTTTAGCGGATACATATAAGATCAATTAATTAATCTCAAATTTACTACATTATATAAAAATTTGTTAACACTTTTTGTAATTTGATGAATTATGATATATTTTTGTATTTGTATATTTTGATAGCAGCCTTAATAGCATTTAAATCGGATAGCATATATATTATACAGAGAAAATGAAGATTATTTGTATTAGTATAATTTTTCTAATGACATCATTTCTGTCAAGGGCACAAACTGTGATCGAAATGATGTACCCGGGTGATGCTACGGTTATTCTTCTGGAAGTAAGTAAGTTAAATGATGCTGATATTGTTGTTTACAAAACAGAATCAAAGGATGAAGCTAATGAATGGGACTGTAAGTGGAAATTTAAGAGTTGGGGTTTTTCAAATTTCTCAGTATATCTTGCAGAGAATCCTGATGATTCTTTACTCGTAGATTTTGAGACAGGAGAGAAGCTAAATGTCCATGGCAGGATATATTTTACAGATGACCCTGAAAAAAGAGGATATAAAGATCCTGATTTCAGGCTTGAAGGAGTGTTTAGAAAGATCAACCCTGCAGATGTTGACTGGTAGAATACGTGTTGATATTATAAAGTATTTAAGAACCTGCGATGAGCAGGTTTTTTAGTTTTAGCAGGATCTTTATTTTAAAAATTCCTGAATCTTTCTAACCAGAATCCAAATTATACGTACAAAAGAATAAAAAAGGGAATTGTTTTATCAGAATAAAGATAATTGTTTGAAGATGAGCAGAATATATTCCTGTAATACTTGTTTACGTTATTCCGGGCGATTTATATTTATGTATTGTCTGGTTTTTAT
>Ga0180433_10009183_pt1 | contig 12142 bp, 9 predicted proteins | sample SS_ome_8_FD_132980 | JGI IMG/M metagenome (GOLD analysis project Ga0180433, IMG submission 132980) | Hypersaline lake sediment archaeal communities from the Salton Sea, California, USA - SS_1_D_1 metaG | ecosystem: Environmental > Aquatic > Non-marine Saline and Alkaline > Hypersaline > Sediment... | reverse complement strand
TATAATAATGCATCATTACAATTTGCGGATGGAATTAGGTTATCGGATAGTGTGGACAACGAGATCGTGCACAATATTGCGAACGAAAATGGCGTAGGTGCTTTACCTTCAAGAGGTATTGCATTAGATACGTCAAGTGATTATAACTATATATTCAATAACACCTGTCTTTCTACTCGTGGATATGGGATTGGAATAAGTCAAAGTGATTTTAACGAAATTAGATCTAATAATCTTAGTAAGAATGTGCGTAATGGAATTGATATATATTCCAGTAAGGGAAATGTTCTTACCGATAATTACGCTGGAGAGAATGAAAATGGTGTCAGAATCTGGTCAACGTCGCATGGTTTTGCAACGATAAATAATAACTTCACTGGAAATTATTTCGTAGACAATGATAATGGGCTTTATTTCTATCAATATGCTAATGATACATTCGTCTCAAATAACTCGTTTATAGACAGTGTAGTTCAAGGGGTTTATCTAACAGAAAATAACTATGATAACATATTTACTGAGAATCAATTTCAAGGGAATGCACTCCACGCGAGAGATGATGCTGTAAATACTTATTGGAGTTATTCTGGACGCGGTAATTACTGGGATAATTATACCGGAACTGATGCAGATGATGATGGAATAGGGGATACTCCCTACACATTCATCAGTGGACTTGCCAATAGTGAGGATCCGTATCCCATTTACGAAGATGGGGACGAGCTTCCGCCAATTATCGACGTTCTTCTTCCTTTAGCGACTGAATTTTTTAGTACTGAATCACCTGATTTTGAAGTGGAGATCGTAGAGTATTACATCAATTGTACTTGGTATACAGTTGATGGAGGAGTTAGTAAGTATTTCTTTAATGGTACTGAAGGGAAAATAGATCAGAGTTTGTGGAACTCATTGGTTGATGGGAGTATAACACTTACTTTCTACGTTAATGATTCCATCGGTAATCAAGATCAAGACTCGGTCATCATTACCAAGGATACAATTGCACCTTCTATTGAAATAAATGAACCCTCTCCAGATCAAGTATTTGGGGTTACAAGCCCGATCTTTAATTTAACTATCACAGAAATCAATCTAAATTCAAGTTGGTACACGATCAATGGGGATCTCACTAAATATTACTTCACTGGTGATTCAAGCATCAACCAAACGGCCTGGGACAGTTTACTAGAAGGAGATGTAACCATTACATTTTACGTAGAAGATAAAGCTGGGAATGTCTCCTCAGAATCTATCACTGTAAAGAAAGAACTACCGAGCACTCCACCCGCAATTCCAGGCTACTCTCTCTTAATAATCATGGGTTTTATAGTACTTTCTGGTAGCATTCTCGGCTATCAATTTAAAAGAAAGCATTAAACCATATATTACAACTTCTTTATTTTTTTATTTTTTAAAAAAAGATCTTAAAAAATCTATAATTGCATCTCATTAAATTTGAAATAATACTAATTTCAAAATTACATAAACGCTATAAAATGCGATCAAAAGAATTCCCTCCCATTCTCCTCATTTCAAATCAAATATAGTAATTTAATGAAATCCAAATAATAATAAATAGAAATAGTCTACATACAGAATAGATTTAAATTATATATAAAGCGAGGATTTAAGATCTCTAACCGTTTCACAGGGCTATAAAAAATTAATAACCGATTAGAGCCTGACCTCAATCTCTACTAATTTTTCCTTTTCTAATTGAAAATCTATCTCCTTAAGCGTTCTAATTGCAGGATTAACCAATACGTTCTTAAAATTTGGGATAAACTTATTCCTCACTCTTTTTAACTTGAATAAGATACCTAATAGCCTACGCTTTATTCTTTCACCCCATTTTCTTGTAGGAAAATCGAACATTTTTCTTTTCTTAAAGAATTTATAATCCATGCGAAAAAGAGCACCAGGTAACCCAAATATCATATCACGGAATATTTTATATCCTCCGACATGAAGGAAAGTGGGTGGCCTTACATAACCTTTTTTTGAAAATTCTATAGATTGTTTAGCCATATTATAAATTAACTCATCAATTTCCTCAGATTTTCCGAATTCATCCGTAACAATATCTACTAGATTTCCGAAGCCTAATTCGGCAATTGCTGAGATCCATTGCCAAAGAAACTCATTTTGACTTAATTCACCTGAAATCAAGAAACACATCTGGGTTCCTTCGTTTCCAGGGATATGACCATTATGAAAACATCGATCTAAATATAGCTTCCATTTGGAAGAGAGAAATCTATCTGTCATTGTTCCTGAACACACCAAAATGTCGGTATTTTTAATTTTTTGAAAGAACTCTGAAAATCCATCGTTATAGACACATTGATTATCTAATCCACATTTACAACAGCCCAAACAACCTCCTTTAATATCTATATCGTGAAAATTATATATCTCTACGCCATTTTTAAAGGAATCCTTAAATCTATGCACCATTCTTGCGGCATTTGATTCTTTATTAACATAGTCTGCAAGAATTATTACTTTCTTTTCTGAATTATCGATTTTCATGTCATTGGCTACAATTTTAGGTATATACTCAAATCTCCTACTTTTAATAGGAGTAAATCTTCTTGAAATGGCTTTTTTACTCGCAATAGTATTAAAGAAATACTCCATAAAGAGATACCATTTTTTTCTCACATCAAATTTATCGAAATCAAATGTCTCTGCGGAGAAAAATCCTACATATTTCATACCTAAGTCTTCAACAACAGCATGCATGTAATCATGAGCAGTATTGTCATAGAAATTCATAGAAGTAGATAAAGCGATAGCATATTTTTCTTTCAATTCTTCTACATTTAGTTCAAATAAAAGTTCAATAAACTTTTTCAACTGGGATGGTATTAATCTAGTATAAACCGGAAAAGCCCAAATAATTCCATCGGAGGATTTAATTTCATCTAAGATTTTCTGAAATGTTTCCTCTCTAAGTCTCATATTGGTTAACAATTGCCCGAGGTTTATTGGACTAAATTCATGTTCAGGAAAAATTTTCTTAATATAATAAATGTATTGCATAGTTACACTCAGCTCATTTCCCTTAGGGCTTCCATTTAAAACTACAATCTTCAATTTATCTTAACTACCTCATGTAATTTTATAAGTTTATTCATTATTAATTTTCAGATGATACAAATACTAAGTCTTCTTAGGAAATGTCTTCAATCATAGTATCGATCCATCCCCATTAACCCTGTTTTTCAGATTAGCCTATCTTAATTTCATTTTTTTATTTCTAGAATAAACTTCAATAAACATTACAATGCTTCCTGCTTTTTTGATATTTCGAAATTTTTTTCCTTTTCCTTATGGTAATATATATGTAGCTCATCCACAATATCAAGCCGATATGGAGCATATCATTCTCGGAAAACCAAATCCGTTGTTCCCAGAGAACGTCTGTAATTCCAAGCATGAAATACAGTTTTTTTAAAGCTAAAATTGTTCATGACTTCCATATCTTGACCTTCCCGCTTTTAATTAATATAGTCATATTTCAACCTGGTTGTGGTGTAGTTTAATTGATATATCCTGATAAAAAATCCTAAAGTTGATCCTATTTGATTTTTTTATTATGGATTAAAGTATTTCATGATAAAAATGTTATCATATCTTTATTAAAATACAGTTCCATACATATCCATGAAAAAGGGAATTGGAATCTCTAATCATGTCATGAACTTTACTAAAAGCTAAAGGAAAACAAAAGAATTTTTTCTAAGAGGTTCCGCTAATAACTTACCATTTCCATACTTTGTATCGGTCATTATTTGTACTTTCATATTTTTATGAAGTGAAATATTTTTTAATAAACCTATTTAGACTAGTTTTGTCTGGATATAAGATTAGATAAAGAAAGATCTTCAAATAGATTTTTGACCTCATACCGTTTCGAAAATAAAACATATAGGCCTTGGGCATTAATCTTTTATTTCTAATAGTATATTAGTGAAAAAATCATAAAAACTATATCATATTTTCTTTTAAAAATCAAATTTAGGTGTTTAATGAGAAATAAAAACAAATAATTTTTCTAAACATCTATTAATTATTAAATTAAATATATAGATAGCTGGAATCTATCAACGAATAAGAGTAAAAATAAAAAAAGAGATAATTTTTAGATTTAATTTTGGGTTATTACAGTTTCTCTTCCTAGATATAGTACTGATTTTTTTGATTGTCTTACTAAACGCTTTACGAATTTAATTAAAAGAATAAACCCAAGAATAGCTAAGCTAAATAAAATAATAGTACTATATGGTGCGAAAGAGCAGGTTGAATAATAACCTAGATGATTTACTTTGGATGCTTCGGCTGGTAAGATTGTTATGATACTGGCAGATGCAGTCCCAAACGACAATCCAACGATAAGTATAACATAGAGTGTCATAAAGAATAATTTAATCAACTTTTTCAAAAGACTTACTAATGAGAATTTTTTTCTTTCCATATTTTTTCACCTCGTTTAACTTTTTAATTTGATTTACGAAATATTATTTAATTTTTCAGCAATGTCCAACCCAATTTCTTCCATTTTAGATAACGCGTTATCCTCTAAAGGGCCTTCTTTTCCAAGGACAACAGCGCTAATTTCAGGGTGTAATTGAGGTATTTTCATAATTTTCATATATTTTGAAATTTTTTTCACTGCTGATCCTGAAAAAGGAACTGATAATTTAGTTTCAAATACAAATCCTTTTTTTTCCGTCAGTTTTTTATGCTTAATCTTAGATAAAAAAAGTTTCATAGGTGTTGATAATCCACGATTGTGTGTAGGACCGCCAATACCAAGTACATCATAATTATTTAATTCACTAATATTAAAATCTTGAATAGAAACAGTATCTACATGGATTCCTCCAGATTCAAGACCACGGGTTAGATATATTGCTATTTTTTTCGTATTTCCAAATTTTGAATCATATAAAATTATAACTTTCATTTTTTCTCCTTATTTTCCAAAATGTTTTCATATAAGCAAGAATCATGGCTTAAATGATTCTTTTCATAATTTTAAGAAAGAGATCGTATAGATATAATTCTGCGTTTACAGAGTAAGAAAGAAATGATGTATTTTTTAAATCAAATATGACACTTTTTCACACAATTCAGACAAAAATTGATAAGTATGGTATTCGATTTTTTTATCTTATTAACAAAAAGTGATTAATTTTTTTGATAAAATTTGGATCATTTCTCTTCCCATTTTTAAACAAGGATTTAAATGCGGTAGAACGATTTGGATTAATTAAAAATACTCATAAAAAAGTTATAAATTGAGGTTTTAATTTATGAAAATACCAAGAGTTAACAGCAGCTATATCATGAATAAGCTAGTATCAAAAATATTGTTAGCTTTATTTCTACTACTACTCAAAACATTTTACAGAGGTGTTCAACTTGTCTAGAATTAAAAAACTAATCTCAGAGCATAGAAAGCAGTATTTCACTTTTATTTTGTTTTCTCTATTGATTATATTGTTCACAATTATTCTATATTTACCCAATCCTCTTATTTTTCAAAAACATTTTGGTATTTTTAATCCGATAATACTGATTATTTTTATTTTTGTTTTTGGAATAACTGCATTAACTTATTTCATTTCACGTGGTTGGTTTGCAATTTATGAGAGAAAAAATCTAAGAGGAATGTTTACAAATTCTATACTGGCAACTATTTTAGTGTTTAACGTGATTTTAATTGACATTTTCTTTACATACTCTGAAGATATTAATGTTTTATTACCACAGTCTATGTTGTTTTATCCAACTATCGGTTATGTTGTAGAAATTCTTTTTCATATTCTTCCTCTCTCACTACTATTAATCATTCTTACTTCGCTTTTAAAAAATATTAAACAAGAAAAGATTATTTGGTTCAGCATTTTTGTAGTTTCATTGATTGAACCAATATTTCAGTTAGCTTATGGTACTCCCACCAATTTTCCTGTTTGGATAAAAATTTATTTTGCATTACACTTATATTTATTTAATTTTCTCCAGTTGTCTATATTAAAGCGGTATGATTTCATCTCAATGTATTCCTTTCGATTGGTTTATTATTTATTCTGGCATATTTTATGGGGGTATTTAAGGCTGAGTATATTATTCTAAACCTTTAGAAATTAATTAAATAATACTTTTTAGAAGAGAATATTGGTAAAATGGAAAAATTAGAAAAGATTTCCAGATTTAGAAGCATTAAATTTGTTCTTTGTATAATAATTCTTCCTTCCATGTGTCTAAAAACGTAGCCTTTCGAATAATATCGGTAATAATCGATTCAATATCTTCCTTTTTGATATTTTGTATCAAGGTATTAAGTTGTTTAATTGTTTTAGTCCAAACCCAAAATAATAGCGAATTTGGTAGATTGCTAAAGCTATAAGAAACCAAAATATAGGGCTGATATTTATTGCATAATGATTTTGCAAATTCGATTCTATCTATAGAAGGTTTTAGATTTATCAATAAAATTGAATAAACATCACCAGAAGCTTCAAGATGAAGATCGATTGTTAATTCAAGCACACCCTCATCTATTAGTCGCGATAATCTTCTACGGATTGTACTAGAGGTGCTACTAAGATCCTCGGCAATTTCTGAAATTGGTTTCCTCGAATCATTATGGAGTGTTCGAATTATTGATAAATCTAATTTATCGATGTTTAACATTTTTGATTTTGGAAAAGTGTGATCTATTGGCATTGAATGGTAAGATCCATCACGTAATCCGACTACTGGCAATTTTATTTCAGCAGTATTTGAAATAAATGAACTATGACCTCCAAGTTCGTGAATATTTCTTAGAAAAGCTCCAATATAGATATAATTTCTACTAGTGAGAACCAGCTGAGAAATGCTATTATTCTGTTGCAATTGTGAGATAACCTTATCAATGTTAATAGCATCACTTTTACCAAAAGTATATACATATACCGCTCCAACGGCATAAGGATTAATTTTGGCAACAAACCTCCGTATCACCCCTAAGTCAACAAGATTTTGCACTCTTTTGTAAACTGCATTTAAAGATAAGGACACATGATCTGCAAGTTCTCTATATGAAATTCTTGAATTGATATCAAGCAACATTACTATTTTTAAGTCGCTTTCATCCATAATTACTTTAAAATATATGATAAAAAAGATTTATAGGTTAAGATATTCAAGGTATGTTACATCAAATTTTTTAAAAATGGATAGTTTAAAACATTTATTCGAAATTAAAATTTAACGCCAGTAGAAAAGGTTTATTCAATGATTATATTTGATATTATTGTTGTAATTGTTTCATTAGCTCTTCTTGCGCTAATTAGCGAAAGAACTATCCGATATGCCTCAATGATGTCTGAAATATTTGGCTTATCTCAGATGGCTATTGGTTTTATTTTGTTATCTATTTCTACCTCATTACCGGAGCTTTCGGTTTCAATTTTTGCGTCTATAAGAGGAGAGGGAGGTTTAGCTTTTGGCAATGTTATAGGTTCTAATATTGCTAACTTAACAATAATTTTAGGTTTAACAATTATCATTTCAAAAATCTCAATTAAAATTAAACAGGATAATCAAAATGAATTAGTTCAATTTTTGTTTATTGCATCGATCATTCCGTTATTTGTAATCCAACGAGGAACTTTAAGTCCCGTTCTAGGAATAATATTGCTTGTTCTATTTGCCTATTTTAGTTTTACTATGTCAAAGAAGAAATCTCCAGAAGTAAAATCCTTATCCACAGTAAGACCAACGCAAAAGATTGCAGTCTTAGTTAAATTTTTTATTACAGTAGTATTAATAATTATCATTTCAACATTTACAGTGGAAAGTAGTATAAATATTGCATCTTTCTTGGGGTTACCCCCCTCAATAATAGGTGCGACAATAATTGGGCTTGGTACTTCACTTCCGGAATTAGTTACATCAATACAAGCATTAAAACAGAATATGGCAGAAATGGCACTAGGGAATATTCTTGGTAGTTGTATTATTAATATAACTCTCATTTTAGGGGCCACTTCAGTGTTTAATTTTTTTCCTGTGAATATAACTGCGGCAAGTGGACTCATGTTTTTTATAATATTATCAACAACTTTTATCTGGTATGTTGTCAACACAAAGAAGGTAATAAGTAAAAATGTTGCATATATTCTCGTAGTAATTTATATCCTCTTCGTATTACAGGAATTAGGGTTTTCTCTTTTTATTTTCTAGGATTAAATCCTATGATTTTTGTCTATAAAAGTAGAAGGATTCATTAAAAAAAGGTTTAACATTATCTGCAGCTTTTTTTTTTAAATAATCTATATTACATTATTGAATTAAATAAAGGCCTATTACATTTACAAAAAGTTTGAAAAATAGAATTTAAATCCCAATAACTTACTTATTAATATTCTTTGATTTGATTTTTTTCTCTCTAGATTGCCATTAAAATTAATTAATTCTTTTTACTCGGAAAAAAAAGATCCCATTGTATTAATAACGATATCTTATGGATTCAATTGCTGCAATAAGATTTTCCCATGAAGCTCCATACAACCCACCTTCAGGTTCAAATGTTAATAATCCCTTATAATTCCATTTATTTATAATTATATCCAAAGCTTCATATACTGTAAAAGGAGACTCTTTTAATCTCCATTCAGTTTCTACTAATTCTCCTCTTATGTGAACATTGACAATTTTATCTTTTAGAGTTGAAAACTTTTTTAACTCATCATATAGACCTGCCCATCTCAAATCTAAAGTAACCCAATTATGCATTTTTACCAACTCAAATGGAGTGAAATCTGTTAATTGTGTTGGTATGTTTTCAACGGATAATTGTATTCTATGAAAATTATTAGCAATCTTATTTATAATCTCCTTTTGGTATAGAGGATCAAAATTTTCATTGTTTGTATCCCATAAATGAAATACACAAATCTTCGCACTGACTTTTTTCGCTAAATTTATTGCGTCTATAATTAATCTTTCCGCTCTTTTAATATCTACTTTTTTATCTGAACAAAGTAGGACTCCAATATCTCTATTACCATGAATTGAAAGAATTGGGATCCTTAATAAATTAATTTTTTCCGCAATTTCCTCCGTAGTATACTTATCACTTTTCTTCCATGCTCCATATCGATCATAACGAGGATCATTGTCTCTTGGAGGAGACATCCCATCCCATTCTGCTAAATGTTGAAACTCAAAACCATGAATAACTGAAAAAATCCATAACTTTTCCATTACTTTAAAAGTGCTCTCCAAATCATAATATTTGCCATTTGAAATTCTAGTAAGAGGAGATGTTGAAAAAGATAAAGAGTTTTTCATTACTATTACCAAACGCCCTTATACCACATATTTATCGCTATAATAAAATACAAATTTTATTTATTTAAATGGGAAATTTGCATTCCAAACTAATATAGAAATATCGGTTTTAGTTTAAAATTATTTGTTCATTTTTATTTGTTGAGTATACTTAAGAGTGAATTAGAAGAAACTCTGCAATGTGAAGTAGATATTCACACCTATAATTCCCTGCATCCGTTATTCAGAAAAAAAATAATATCCACATAGCGTAAAATTGTACAGGAAAAAAATTTATTAACAAAGGATCAGTGTTGTAATCTTATTTCAAAATGGTATATTTTTCGGTCATTTTAGTGAGGAATTCATTAAACCCGATTCTATGTCCTTCTATAAGCCCGGCAAAATAGTACTCTGCGTAATCATTTTCAAGGTTATAAAACTCATAAGCCCGCCGTGTGGACATGGTTATTTAAATTATTCTAAACTGCAAGAGATCTTAAAAAATCTATAATTACATCTCATTAAATTTGAAATAATACTAATTTCAAAATTACATAAACGCTATAAAATGCGATCAATAGAATTCCTTCCCATCTTTTAAGTTTTTTCTCTGTCCATAAGAAATAAACAACTAAGGTTAATGCTAATAATAGAACGGGTATATCAAAAACCAAAATTACCATTGGAACATTAAAATTAACAATAATTGCGCCTGCTCCTGAGGCTAATAAGATATCACAGATATTGGAACCTAATATATCTCCTATTGCAATTCCAAATGAACCTCTACGAATTGCAGTTAAATCCGCAACAAGTTCGGGTAGACTTGTACCAAACCCGACTATTATTATTCCAATTACATTTTCAGGAATGTTAAATTCTTTTGATATGTCATGGGCAGAAAGTAAAGTGGATTCTGCTGCAATTATTAAAATAATAAGCCCTAGAAGAAAAATTCCTATATCTCTAGGGGTTGATGACTTTTTACGAGGGCTCTCAACAGGGTCAAAACTTACAGTATCTAAACGTTCTTTTTCAATATATTTCGAATCGTCTTTAATTTTTTGTAAATGTCTTTCGCTCCAAATTACAAAGCTTAGATATATAAAATATATTATTATCATTAAGAGTGCTTCAAATTGAGTGAGAATTCCATCCAAGGAAAAAACAAGAAAAACCATTACGGAAATGAAGAGCATGGGGCCTTCTCTTCTCAATTCCCATTTACTAACGAAGATCGGTTGGGTAACTACTAAAATTCCAATGATTAAGGTGATTTGAGTCAAATAAGAACCAACTTTATTCCCTATAACTATTCCATCGATGTTAGGATCAATACCCAAGACCTTATCAATACCTCCCATTATACTTACCGCAATTTCAGGTAAGCTAGTCCCAATCGACAAAATTGTTAGCCCTACCATTATATGACTAATATTTAAGCGATCAGCAATATTTTCAAGACTAATTATCACAAATTTTGCGCCATAATATAACCCAAAAAATCCTATTATTAGAAAAAGAATTGAAATTAGTAGCATACCTAGTTATTAAAAAAATTATTGCAAATAAACTTTGATTGAAGTTGATATGTAGATAATTCCATACTAAAAAATTAGGGGGATAGACCGTTAGATGTGAATAACTAAAAAAACTAACATACTCACACTAATAATTCAGAACTCACAATTACAATACCTAATAACATCTTATTATTCTTTCAGAGCTGTATATTTTTTAGTCATTTTTTTCAGAAATTCATCCAACCCGACTCTGGGTTCTCCTTTTAGCCCGGCAAAATAATATTCGGCATAATCATTTTCAAGGTTATAAAATTCATCAGCCAACCGTGTGGACATGGTATTTATGGCGTTTTTGGTAAGCGCTAGTATTTCAAGAGACTTCCGTGAGAGATCTTTCGCATAATTTTTGACTGCGTTGGGCAGATCTTCGGGGTCGACAATCTGATTAATTACACCCCAAGAGTTGAATTCTTCCAAGCTTACTCGCCTTCCGGTGAAGAGCATATCTTTTGCTCTGGCGTTCCCTAGAAGCTTTACAGCTCCAACTGTTGGGCCTGTTGCAGGAAATATGCCTGGACCAATGATCAACTCGGGCAGTTGAAAAAAGATGTTTTTCTTGTTTGCTACGATCCTCACATCTGCGAGTAGTGCCATGATGGTGCCTGTACCAACTGCAGGGCCTTGGATTTGCATGATTACGGGCTTCTTGAGGAAATGAATCTTTTTAGAGATGCGTGCCCCATCATTGAGTAATATATCTATATTTTTTTGGTCTACAGATTCGAACATTGCCAAGTCCCATCCCGCACTAAACACGTCATCGCCCGTGCTTCGAATGACCAGGCATCGGACTTTAGGATCCTTATCCACCTCATCTAAATATTCTAAGAACTTATAAATCATGGGCACCTCAATCGCGTTTTTCTTTTTCGGGTTGTTAATGGTGATATAAGCAATTTTTCCCTTCCTTTCCAGCATTAATTTTTCTTCTTGTTCACTCATTATCGAAAACACTCAAATTAAATTTTAAGATCTTTCACATATGATATATCTTAATAGCTTCTTGGTTAGTTAAAAGTTTTTTAAAAATAAAACTCTTTAGAAAGTTCAAATATCACTTGGAATTGTCTCGATATATAATAGCAGAATTTAATTAAATTATAAAACACAAAATATATAGAGTATCCTTCATTTCCTTAGATAGTTCATTATGAACTGATAAAAAAATTTAATTTATGTAAAACTTGGTTTTAAAATTGACCGAAGGTACAGTTAAATGGTTTGAT
>Ga0180433_10009182_pt1 | contig 12147 bp, 9 predicted proteins | sample SS_ome_8_FD_132980 | JGI IMG/M metagenome (GOLD analysis project Ga0180433, IMG submission 132980) | Hypersaline lake sediment archaeal communities from the Salton Sea, California, USA - SS_1_D_1 metaG | ecosystem: Environmental > Aquatic > Non-marine Saline and Alkaline > Hypersaline > Sediment... | reverse complement strand
CGAATCTGGAGGTCCGCATCAGCTACGACGAGGGCGTCTCCTTTGGTATTTCGCGCACCGTCTATTCCGGATACGCGGCATACTCGGATCTGGTCAACATTGACTCGGACCGAGTGGGCATCCTCTGGGAGCGCGGGGACACGACCACCTACCAATTCATTACCTTCACCGTCGTCAATCTCGCCTTTTTAGAGCCAGATTGATGTGTTAGGCTCATTGATGCCCACACAAAGTCCGTCGGTCTGACTGATCAACTCGTATCTGAGATTCAACTTTACACCATTTCGGGTCTCTTTATTTGGAAAGATTGGACACTGAAGTCCTTAACAGGGAAAGCAACTTTCGCCGAGGCTGTCGAAACTTCATTGGCGGGTGGACCAAGAACATAAGCATTGAAACATGTTGTCCTTGTAGGCAGTTGGTGTATTTTACTCTATAAGGACTTTTTCGGCAGGCACAAATATACCACGTCGCTAACAACACGGGATATGGATTTACTCATTCCTATGCCGAGAGCCATCGAAGTAAAGGTGGATGTGGCTCAATTACTGAAAGACCTGGGCTTTGTTGTTGGCTTTACAGGGTCACAGGGATACATCAGGTTAGAACATCCGCAACTTATCAAAGAATCATTAGACTCTTGGGGCCATAGCAAAAGGACCCAGAAACTATTTGTCAGTAGGTCATGTCAGTACCCGTTCCCGCGTCGAGTTGAGAACCGTAAGCCGGATGTTCGTTCAACCTTCCTGGGCACCTTTCATGCCCATCAACCGTGCCCCCTCCTCCTTATTTTCACGGAAGAGCACGGCAAATAGCAATGCGACCTTCGCGGCCCTGATTTCCGCAAGACAATTGTTAAATTGCGGTCATTAATCTTATGCGAATTACTGCCTGCCGACGCCGGCTGACACCGCGTTGCGCTGCAACATCAACCCAACTGTTTACCCTCAGCTTTACTAAGGGCCAATTTCGCGGCGGCAAGCTTCCTATACAGAGCCCTTGTCTTTGCAGAATTTTTGGCTTTTACTGCCTCAAACAAATCGCCTTCGAGTTCGGAGATTTCCAACCGCCTGTAGTAATCCAGGGATTCCTTAAAATGCGCGAGAACAATTTTGCCCGTCAGCATAGGGTGGTTGTTGGTTACGTTTGCATCTTTGAACACCAAGCCGTGCTCGAGTTCCACTTCCAGGCCCTTGCAGAATTCTTCGAGCTCGATCTTCATTTTTCCGGCCTTGATCGCAGCGAATATAATTCGGGCCTCTTTTAACGGAACCTCCGCCTTTTTCAATTGTGTCCAGTCTCTTATCTTCAACCGTTTGCATACTCTCTTCACTTCCTGAACGGTTATATAGTCTGGCATTTTCATATTATCTCCTTTCTTAAGGTTGAGCTTTGCCCTTTTCACGATAGCCTTCATCGCCCGTCCTGCAAATATGGGACTGAAGCAAACAGAAACGATGTGAATTGTCAAGAGCAATCTGGTTGCACGGCTAAGCCATAGACGGGCGGCTGTCGGCCCTTCTGCCTTTTGCGGTGAAGCAGCTGCTGCAACTCACGTTTCTGCTTCTCAAGTCGGCGCTGCCACTTTGAGGGATTACCATAGCCCAATGACGTGTGTAATCGAAAGGCGCAAGTACTGATATTTTGCATTGTACTATTTCATTGCCAAGTTATTATACTGGTTGTTCCCAAAAGCCTTCGGTCTTGCGGGCTAAGGGTTGAAAACAGAAGGCAAAGTGCCCCAGGGAACAGGCAACTTTCGAATAATGTTGTCGCAAAGGAACGAATTGAATAAATGCAAAGACGCGATTTCTTGAGAATTTCAGGACGGACCGTCACTGCGCTGTCGGTTCTGCCGTCGACCGTTTTAGGCGCCGGCCGAACCGCGCCCTGCAGCCGCATCACGGTGGGAATGATAGGCGTCGGCAATCAGGGAGTTAATCACACCAGGCACCTGCTGGGCATGCCTGATGTACAGGTTGTGGCTGTCTGCGATCCGGTCAGGGCAAAGCGTATGGCTGCGAAACAGCTCGTCGAAAAGTCTTATGCCGCATCGGTTCCAGGCGGCACGTTCAAGGGGTGCGGTGTATATAGCGACTTTCGTGAGTTGCTGGCGAGGGAGGATATCGATACGGTCTTCATTGCCTCGCCCGAACACTGGCATGCGCTGCATACGATACATGCCGCAAGGGCGGGCAAGGACATATATTGCGAGAAGGCAATGTCGAGAACCATCGCAGAAGGTCAAGCCATGGTCCGGGCCGTGCGACGGTTCTGCCGCGTATTTCAAACTGGAACTCAACAAAGGTCGTCATTCGGGTTTCGCAGAGCGTGTGAATTGGTTCGCAACGGATATATAGGCCCACTGCACACGATCAAAGTGGGAGATCCCAGGGGATATCCGGGGCCGAAGATCAGGAACGTGCCTGTGCCTGAGGGCATTGACTATGATATGTGGCTCGGGCCTGCTTGCTGGGGACCCTATTTCCCTGAGCGGCTGATCAATCTAAAGGGTTGGATGCTGTGCTATGATTACACCGTGGGATTCCAGTCCGGCTGGGGGCAGCATGATGTCGACATTGCCCAGTGGGGAAACGGCACGGATCATACCGGCCCCGTGGAGGTTGAAGGTCACGCTACTTTCCCCAAGGAAGGCCTGAACGATACGGCGGAGACCTGGCATACTGAGTATCTCTATGCCAACAGAGTCCGGTTGATTTTCACAAGCGATAACGAGAATCCGCACGGAATTCGCTTTGAGGGCACGGACGGCTGGATATTCGTCAATCGCCGGGTTCTTGAGGCAGAGTCGGTTTCACTGCGCGGTGTTTCACTCAAATCCGGTGATGTCGAGCTCTATAACAGCAGCAGTCATCACAGGGATTTCTTTGATTGCGTGAGGACGCGGCGCGATCCGGTCTGTCCCGTGGAGGTCGGCCATCGTACGAATGTCATCTGTAATTTAAGCGATATTGCAACCCGCCTGGGCCGAAAGTTGCGATGGGATCCTCAGCGGGAGCAATTTGTGGATGATGCCGAAGCCGACAGGATGCTGTCCCGCTCGATGCGCCCGCCGTGGCTGACATAGAACCGGGAGCCTGCACACGGGAGGCTTTAATGTATCGAATAAAGTTATTCAGCATCGCGACGGCAGTGTCTCTGTCCGTATTTTTATTTGATTCCGTTGTTATCGGGATACCGCAAGAGGACCGGGAGCGGATCTACAAAGCATCGCCCGATGAGCCTCCCGCCAGACCGCTTAAGCGGCGGAGATTGCTGGTGTATTCGCGCATGGAAGGATATCGTCACAAGTCCACGCCGTGGGGCGTTGAGGCCTTGCGCATCCTGGGTGAAAAGACGGGCGCATACGTTGCGGAATGCAGCGATGACAAGTCTATGTTCGATCGCGAGAACCTCTTTCGCTTCGATGCCGTTGTGTTCAACAACAATTGCAACAGTGGGCTAGAGGATCCCAACCGCCGTGAGAATCTTTTGGACTTTGTCGAGAGCGGCCGGGGGTTTGTGGGTATCCACAGCGCCGCGCACCCGGAGAACTGGCCGGAGTTCGTCGATCTTCTCGGCGCTTATTCGGTCAACCACCCGTGGAATGCAGGCAGCACCGTAACTCTTGAGATCGAGGAGCCCAATCACCCTGTTGTGAGTTGTTTCGGCGGCACGACCTTTACGCACACGGATGAGATTTTTCAGTTCAAAGACTATACACGCAAGAAGCTCCGCGTCCTAGTCCGCCTCGACACCTCCAGGACCGATATCAATAAACCGGGCATCTTCCGCACGGACGGCGATTTTGGTCTTGCCTGGATTCGCGAATACGGCAAGGGCCGTGTCTTCTATAGCGAGTTCGGACATCAGATCGACACCTACTGGAATCCTACGATTCTTAGGCATTTTTTAGCGGGAATCCAGTTCGCACTTGGAGACCTTCCCGCAAATGCGACTCCTATGCGGATTTCGGGGTCGGACCTCAGTAAGTGATTTACAGTCAAAAAATTAGCTTCCAAACATGGGTGTTATTTGGCCTTAGAAGTGGTTTTTTGCCACCAAAATCAATATTGTACTGTAGCGGGGCATCTCGTACTACATATGAGGTGCTAACCTGCACGATCTCCCGTTTGCCGGTTTCGGCCGTTAAGGATTCGGAAAACGCATGGACAAATTGTTCGCTTCCGACAGCAATGCTCTCGGACCATTTCATATCAAGGTACACAAGGCAGCGAAACAGGTGTTCTCCTGACTCGACAGCCGTTGCATGATACCGATCCTCCCAAAAGGCGCCCTTTCGTTTTTTCCCCATTTATTCATTTATCAAAACCTCCTCTTCATAAAGCCGCCTGATTCTGCGGATATAATCTTTTTGAAGGATCTCGGCATGCTCAGGGTATATTTTGCGGTCTCTGGTGTGTATCCCAAAGGAGCTTAATGGCACACCGTAACAGTAATTGCCGTCCTTGACAGGCCATGGATGGCGCGCCCACACCCACACAAATCCTCCGGCTAGCCGCGTCATTGAGGCATCCTTTTTGGCCTCGGCCAGCATGTTTTCGAAAGCCGCTTCAATCCCTTGGGGATGATACTCGTGGATAAATTTTGCCTCATCGGCCTCGGGCAGGCGTACACCACTGCGAATTCCCTTGCCCACAGTCCCGCCGAATTCCTTCATCAGCACCGGTTTGTCTGGCGCAAGCCTCCCGGCGCCTTCTATCGCCCTGGTGGCATGCCGACCCGTGCCGTATATGTCGCACCCCACCACGTCATCGGCTTCGAACGTGTCTTTGGAAAGTTTGTTGGTCACATGCATAACCGGACGAGTCCGATCGAGATGCCCGGTGTAGGCGATCATATGGGAGTTCAAGGCCCGCAACAGCGGTCCGCAGCAGTTCTCGCAACTCACCGACCAGACGAAGATTGAAGGGTGGTGGCCGTATTGTTCCACCATCTTGCGCAAGTGCCGTTCCGCCGATCCTATCAAGCGGTCGTACTGCCCGGCGGGCAGCATCGCGTTTTCTCCCTTCCATCCCCAGAAGTCGTTCTCGCCCGTCGCCAACATGCCCAGTTCGTCACAGAGGTCATAGGCCTGTTGCGAAGCCGGATAAACGGGGAAAGCGATCCCGTTGCAGCCATATTTGTTTTTCATCGTCTCCAGATCTTCCCTCACGCGCCGGGGATTCACACAAATGTCGGTTTCGGGGTAGTCCTCGTACATGTTGAATCCCAGTACGAATAACGGCTTGCCGTTCAGGTATATCCTGCCGTTGCGAACCTCCAGCTTGCGGAAGCCGAACCGGATCGCCAGGTCATCTTCATGGCCCTTGTCCGTTTTTACCCGCACTTTGACGAAGTACAGCGCCGGCTGATTCGGTGACCATGGGGTAACTCCATCCACCCACCCATCCAGCTTCATTTCACGCTGGGCATGCGGCCTTATTTCCACTTGACCCGCTCCATCTTCTATGCGCTTCAGCAGCGAGCCCTCCGGGTCGGTCACTTTCGCCGAGAGCGTCACTTGTGTGGTCGTTTCGAGGTCGTTTGCTATCTTTACAGTCAGGAAGAGCATGCCTCGATCCCCCTCGGGCTTGCCCTCCAACCGTATTGTGTCAAGATACACTGGATCGGTAGCGACCAGTTCCACCTCACGGATAATCCCGCCAAAGGGATGGTATGGAAAAATCGTGGGCAAAAGATCTTTGCGGACCACCCCTCCGTTGGGTGAAGCCGTTGCGTTGCTGGCAAGAACGACCACGGTATTCCGGCCGCCGTAATTGAGGACATCTGTAACAACAAACTCACACAGCAGGTAAGGGTCGAGATTATCTCCAAGATACCGTCCGTTAACCCATACCTTGGAGAACACCGTGACCCCGCTGAAGCGCAAGACAACCCGCCTGCCCTTCCAATTCCGGGGGACCTTGAAGTATCTTCGGAACCAGCCGTTGCCGTAGTAACGGCCGTCGGTATCCTCTTTCTCGCCCGCGATCTTCGCGGTCGTTACGGGCACCTTGGCCTGGACCCACTTCAAAGTGGACGAAGGCTCAATGGATTCTTCACCGAGCTTGAACGTTCCGGCGGGCTCCAGTGCAACTTCCCATGTACCCAGAAGATCGAGCCTTTGGCGGCTCGACGATTTCTCCCCGGCATGTCCCGGGTAAGCCGGCAGAAGCCATAGAAGCCACAAAACGCACGCCACCGTGGCCGGTGCATTAACAAAGCGAAACAGGTTACTCATAAGGCCCTCCTATATTCTTATTCGGGGCTTCCCATTTAACTCGTTAGAACATATGCTCACTGTTTAATGCGAAAAGTATCTCCAACTGCCTTCTGAAGTGCCTGCATCGACTTCATAAGATCTTCGATGGTTGAGGTGTGTTTTGAATCAGCCGCAAGGTCTTGCATCTCGTCTGGATCGTTCTTCAAATCGAAGAGAAGAGCCTTCTTGATCTTTGGACCAAAGTCGCCCAGCCTGTACTTCCTGGTTTAGGCTGCCTTCGGTTTTCTTCGCGTGCCACAGAAACCTGCCGGTATTAAGCATGGTGCGGCTGGCAACGCACACAGCGCCATTCCAGGCACCCTGGTTGTATGCATGTGTAAAAGAGACGCCACTTGCAGCCAGACGGTCAAGGTTTGGCGTTTGTGCTTGACTACCCAATGCGCCCAATGCTTCATGGCACTGATCGTCGGCAAACAGGAAGAGAAGAGTAGGCTTACTTTCGAATTCCTCGCTCACAGCGACGTGCCGTACAGGCGTCACGAATGCTAAACCGGATGCGGCAAAGTGAAGAAATTGACGTCTATTCCTTAAGTCCATGTTTCTTTACGAGCTCGATAATGTACGGCTCTGCGGCGCTGTTAGGCGTCCGAAGCAGCCGATTGTTATATAATTGTTCTACTTCGAATGGTAGCGTCTCCAACAGTGTTCTCCCTCGCGGATTGGACGCGATGACGGTACCATTTGGATCTATGAGGTAATTCATCGGTATTCCGTGTACATCGTTGGCTGGGCACTATCTTTGAGGCAGACAAGGTTATCAGCAAGATTATCGGACATTTCAATCCTTTATCAGCCAGATCTCCGTAACCGACACCCCGCGGACCTGATTATCGAGTTTCCACTTCAGTTCCAAAACACCGTCGGCGGTGGCGGATCGAGGTATATCGTACCTGACCGGCTCCGAACCGGTATTGCCCCGCACGGTGTGAATCGACACGCCCTCGTCGGTCTGGCAGGTGAGCTTTTGGCCGAAGGGCCCCAGGTATACCACCTCGATGTGGTAAGCCGCAGCTGGATCCAGCCGTTCCCAGCGCATCAAAAGAGGTGTGTCATACCGGCAGAGCGCGTGGGTAAGCTGTGAATGCCTGCGATCGGCGCCTGGTTTATGATCGGTCCAATTTACGGGTGAGTATACGAATCCCGGATCTTCCCGCCACGTCTTCTGCCTGACAAGGTGCGGCTGTCCGCCCTCGACGCCGAGATTGTCGTAATAGCCTCCCGGACCGGCGTTTTCATAATTCAGTATTCTGTCTATATCCGCGGCACTGCCTGCGCCGTCCAGCTTGGCTTGGAGCCATCTGCGATCGCTCAGCGGTTTGTACAGGTTGTCGAGAATTTCATCCAGGTCGCCGAACTTGCCGCTCAAATCCCATGAACGCAGTTGCCGCGTGAAGGATTCCCTCGACTGGAATTGGGTATCGACCTTCGCGAGTTCAGCCCGGGCGTTCTCGATGAGCCTGTTAAATTCTACCTTCCGTTCACCGTCGCTGTTACCGGTATTTTGGGGGACCTTTAATTCGGCGGCATCTTGGAGGATTTCGTATGCCCGCCGCTGACATTTCATTTCCGCGTCGTATTTACGCTTGATCTGGGCGTCGATGAATGCCCTGTAAAGAAAAAGCTCCAGCCGCCAGTTCCTGCCGACGCCCCCCATGCACCCGGCGATTTTCTTCCACAGCGCCAGAGCCTCTTCGGCGCTGGTGTTGTCCGCCAGGGGCCCCGTCCAATTCTCTTCCAAAAGCTGCAGTCCCCTCGCCACCGCCGCCGAACCCGCGTCGATTATCGCGTCTTTCGGAACGGACTCGCCGGGCGATTCAGGATGTTCCCTGAACTGGTAGGCGAAGAAAACCCTGCCGTAATCGTAGAGTATGTCTTCGATCCTTGCAGAGGGATCCCAGCCCGCCGCGCTCCATACGAACTTGTTCAGGTCGTTGTAGCAGCCGGTATGGTTGTAGGCCAAAAAGCCTTCCGTGTCCTTGCGGGTTGCTTTGTGCACCGCGGCCATCATCCTGGGCATTGCGTAGATGCTGCCGTTGCGCGGCCAGACCTGGGCCAAAACACGGTCCCACCGGCCAACGGGGTACTGGCACCACCATGGGTGGCATATGTCCGGATAATGGCGAATCGCGTAACTCGCAGGCAGATCAGCTCGAATCTCTGCAATGCCTCTTTTGGTCCACGGGCCGTAGACCATTCCGTAAAGCCAGCTTGGCCTGGTTGTCTTGAGGTAGCCGAAGATATAGTCATCGTAATCGACTGCGTGGAAGTCCAGACACTGGTTCGAATACCACCACTTTATAGTGGGGCAGGTCTGCATGATAAGCGGAACGATCCGCTCCATTTTCGGGAAGACCAGCTGGGGGGGCATTGCGCCACGCGCGTCGCCGCCGTAGGTGGTAATGTGGTCCAGGCCGGCCTGGCCGGCGTATAGATCGCGTATCTCGTTGTCACTTAGCCTGTCGCGGTCGATCAGGTCCTGGCAGGTCACATTCAGGAAAAAATCGATGCCGAGTTCTTCCAGGTAGTCGTCGACGTTATCCGCGAACCTCGTTTCGAAGCCGTTGGTCCCGAATATTACCAAGTCGCGTATGTATTGCCGCTTCCTTGCGGCGCTACCCCAGTCGATAAGCCTGTCCCTGCTCTGTGTGGTACTGATGATCTGGTGGGCGCGGATCGCATCCGCCGGTGCGGCGCCGATCCGGACGTCGCCGGCCAGGGCGATGTAGTTCTCGGCCAGGTACAGAAGACGCATCAAACGCCCCGCGGCGAACAAAGTTCCGCGATCGTCGCGGCCCAGTAAATAAACCGTAGGCGCCGACCGGGTGCTCGTGTCGGCCCATATCGCGTATCCCTCGCATTTGGCGGGTATGGCCAGTCCCCGGGGCAGGTTGTACGGCGCAGGCGCGCTGCCGGCCGTGCCGATGACAACAGCCGGCGTGCCGCCCGAAGGCATGGAGGTGCCGCCGGCAAGCTTGATTCCGGTACGCAGTTCGATCTCGGTTTCAAGAAACTTCGCGACAGCGGCCTGCCGGCCCCGGCCTGAATGCACTATGACCGTCTTCGACAGGTCGAGCGTGTCGCCTTTGCCTTGTATGGTGGTCACTGACGTCCCGGCCAGCAGCAGAGCCAATGTGATCAAACCGGATTTTAGGTCCTGCATGAAAACATCCAAGTCCAAGACAACGATTCGATTTGCAACCGGCTGTTTAATCACACGGATTATCCTGAAATGTCGCAAGAAAGTCCACCCCCAAAGTAAGTTCCGGGTCAGGCCTTCATGCCGCCGGCCTTATCGGATAACATGGGGGCTTTTGGTGGAGGCTAACCTGCCGTGACAGCCGCAAGGGCCCGGGACCGCATCGACATCGCCGGAACCGCCGCCATACTGGCGGCGACGCTGTGCTGGATGAGCGGGCCGCTTTTCATAAGGTACCTCAGCGGCCACCTGGACCTCTTCAGCCAGAACTTCTGGAGGTACCTGGTGGCTATGCTGTTCTGGCTGCCGTGGTTTGTGGTGTGGCATAGATGCGGCAAAATCACCGCGTCGCTTATGCGCAGGGCCGCCGCCGTAAGCGCGGTAAACATTGTTCTACAGAGCTTCTGGGCGTGGAGCTATTATCTCGTGCTGCCCGGTTTCGGCACCCTCCTTACCAGGTCGAGCATGGTGTGGACGGCGGCCTTCTGCATATTTTACTTCCCTGCGGAGCGGCCGCTTGTAAGGAGCGGGCGATTTTGGGCGGGCGCTGCTCTTACCGTGGCGGGCCTTACGGGAATAGTGATGGGGCGTGGGGGCTTGGGCTGCTTTGGCTCAATGGCGGCCGTGGCGGTGCCGCTTTTTACGGCGGTTTTCTGGAGCGCTTACACCGTCGCCGCCAAGATAGCCTTTGCCGGGACGGATGCAAGAGCCGGCTTCGCCATGGTGAGCGTGTATACCGCCGCCGGCCTGGCCGTTCTAGCGATGTTGTTCGGGTCTCCGCTTCGGGTTTTCGACGCCCCGGGGGCCGTTCCGGCGGCGGTGGCGGTCAGCGGCGTTCTGAGCATAGCGATCGCCCACGTGCTTTACTATGTTTCGATCAGACGCATAGGCGGAACGATTCCGGCGATTCTGCTGCAGGTCTCGCCTTTTTTGACGCTGCTTTTGTCGATGATTGTTTTCGGCGAAAGGCTCAGGACCTGGCAGTGGGCCGGGGCAGTGGTCCTGATGGCGGGTTCGTTTCTTTCGATTCTGGCGCAGGAGCACCTTAAAAGGTCTTGACGATACGGCCGTTTACTATTCTGTAGGGCAATTTGTCATGAGCGTAATAACAGCAGAAGGAGAAATTCTATGATCTACGAAGACTTGAAGGGCAAGAGGGTGCTTGTCACCGGAGCCAGCAGCGGGATCGGCGCGGCGGCCGCGGAGCTTTTCGCCGGGCAGGGCTGCTTCGTCGGCGTTCACTACAACCAGTCGAAAGCCGGCGCCGAGCAGACCCTGGAAAAAGTCAGGCAGACCTCGGACGGCATGATCGTCCGGGCCGACGTCTGCGACGCCGGCCAGGTGAGGAAAATGGTCGAGGACTTCGCCGACAAGGCCGGCGGCATGGACGTTCTGGTCAACAACGCCGGTTCGATGATCGAAAGATGTACCTTTGAGCAGGCCACCGCCGAGTATCACGACAGGATCTACGTCACCAACGTAAGGAGCATTTTGCTTGTCAGCCAGGCGGCCCTTCCGTACCTCAAGAAAAGCTCAGGCTGCATCGTGAACATCGGCTCGCTGGCCGGCCACACCGGGGGCGGCCCCGGTTCCGGCATCTACTCGGCGACGAAGGGGGCCGTTGCCACCATGACAATCTCGATGGCAAAGGAGTTCGCCCCATACGGCATAAGGGTCAACAACGTTGCGCCGGGCCTTATAGAGACCGCCTTTCACGACAAGTTCAGCACGCCCGAATTCGTCGCTTCGTTCGCCAAAAGAACGCCGTTGGGAAGGAACGGCACCGCCGAGGACGTGGCCAAGGCCATCGTGTTTTTTTCAAGCGGCGAGGCGGCCGGCTTCATCACCGGCGAGTACATCGCCGTAAACGGCGGGTTCTACATGAGGGCCTGATTTGCTGTAACATCATCGGAGTGACAATGGGCGCGGGCTCGCTCACTTGCTGAAGTACTCCGGCTCGCTGCCGGCCTTCCACTTGATGTTGCAGCCGATGCTGGGAATCTGCTTTGCCGGGGCGGGTTTTCCCTCGAGCACCGCGTCCAGGGCGGCCCTAAGGTCGGCCCTCGTTACGGGCACACCGTTTCCCGGCCTGCTGTCGTCCATCTGGCCCCTGTAGGCCAGCTTCCTTTCTGAGTCGAAGAGGAAGAAGTCCGGCGTGCAGCTGGCGCGGTAAGCCTTGGCGGTCTGCTGGCTTTCGTCGTAGAGATAGGGGAAGGCGAAATTCTTTTCCCCTGCGATCTTCGCCATCATCTCAGGGCTGTCCTCGGGGAACTCCGAAACGTCGTTGGGGTTGATCGCGACGATCGCGGCGCCCTTTTCGACGTATTCGGCGGCAAGGGCGGCGAAGCCGTCGAGGATGTGCTTTACGAAGGGGCAGTGGTTGCACATGAAAACCACCAGCAGTGCGGGCGAGTCCTTGAAGTCGTCGAGCGAAACCGTTTTTCCCTCAATGTCGGGAAGCCTGAAGTCCGCGGCAGGCGTTCCCAGCTGCGGCATGGTGGAAGTGGTTCTTACCATTATGGTTCCTCCGATAAACATAAGGCAAAGCCGGAATCCGGCGATATTGCGATGGAAGTCATTGTGTATCATTCTCCCTTACAGGGCCCGCCTTGCGGCAGGCCTTTTTGCTCTTTTCCTTCTTGCGGTCGGGAAAGACCCTGGTCGG
>Ga0180433_10009181_pt1 | contig 12147 bp, 8 predicted proteins | sample SS_ome_8_FD_132980 | JGI IMG/M metagenome (GOLD analysis project Ga0180433, IMG submission 132980) | Hypersaline lake sediment archaeal communities from the Salton Sea, California, USA - SS_1_D_1 metaG | ecosystem: Environmental > Aquatic > Non-marine Saline and Alkaline > Hypersaline > Sediment... | reverse complement strand
TGGCCGGCGATGCCCGCCTGCCCGCACCGGCGGATGACGTTGTTGCGGACGACGTGGTCTCCGTAGGCCTCGACGTCGTCGTAGTCCACGCCGGGGGCTTGCCCGAGGATGATGCCGACACAGCGGGCGTTGATGACCGTGCAATTCTGGATTATCCAGTGCTTGCCCATTCGCGGGCCGACCGCGCCGGTTTGTAGCTCAATGACCGGCGGCGCCCAGTTCGCCGCGGCGTGCATGAAGTGAAATCCGTCGATGGTAATATATTTGAGTCCGGTGATCTCCGGCATGAACAGGCTCTCGCGAACGTTGATCTCTGCCGACTCTTTGTTGGGATTCGCACCGCCGAAATTGGCCAGAATGGTCGTCACTTGTTCATCCGTCTTACAATGCCAGCTTTGCTTGGTTTGCTTTACTTCTTCGGCTGTTTCTTTTTCATAGAAAGCCTCGCCGTTGAGATAAACGTCGCCGCGATGATGCCATTGGCCGTAGTTCAGCCAGCCGCCGGAAAGCTTCAAGGCGTAAGGATTATAGTCATTGAAGAATGCGTTGGGCAATTCGACTTTCCACACGCCGCCTCCTTCGCGCATCCAGGACGTGATGCGTTCGGAACCTTTGATTATTACTTTATCGCCGGGCGCAGTACGATATACTATTCGTTTGCGTTCACCCGTACCTCCGCGAGCAGGTTTTACCCATTCACGGTACGTCCCGGGGTGAACTACGATCGTGTCCCCGGACCTGGCGACTCGTGCCGCTCTGCTGATCGTAAGATACGGATTGTCACGATCCCCGGCGTCCGAATCGCGCCCCGATTTCGAGACATGAATCTCTCTCGCTACCGCCGCTCCGGCGACAAACAAGACAACCATGCACGCCGCAGTTAAGGTGACCTGTTTTCGCATATCGGCACTCCTTTCTCAAACGGCCCGTTTCACAAACCGTATCGTTATTTCTCTGGACGCACATAATAAACAAAATCCCGCTCGATTAGAAACTAATTGAGGTTTCTTTCTGCAAATCTAACGGCCGGGCTATTCCTTCGGCGGATGTGGCCAATCTTGCTGGCAATACATAAGCCCGGCTCTTGCAGAGGATTGCCCCCTTTGTCATTGTGAGCCTGTGTGCCGCTTCTGTCATTCCGACCGGAGTGATGCGAAGCATCATGTAGCGGAGGAATCTGGCCTCGAACGGCGAAGTCCCAACAATTGCCGGCCAGATCCCTCGACTTCGCTCGGGATGACGGACGCGGAACCTGGATTCCGCTTGTGGCTAAAACACCCCCTTTTCAGCGAAGAATGGTCATCTGTTTCTTTCCGACACTGGCCGCGAAGCGGCTAAACGGCTCGGAATGACAACTGCGGAACTTTTCAGTGACCGGTCTTGGAATTTTTGGTATCATTGATGCCGGTTTCAGCATGAAAGGGATCGTTATGCGAAAGACAGTTCTTGTTTTGCTGATATGCTCGTCAGCAATTCCGGCTCAAGCCGCAGAGCCGACAGTGGAGTTTGTCAAGAACGACGGCAGAATTGACGTCGTTATCGGAGGCAATCTCTTCACAAGCTATCGTCACGGCGATAATCTCCCCAAGCCCGTTCTCGTGCCGGTGCGGACGCCTTCGGGCATCGAGGTCAGCCGCAGGTATCCGCTGGTTGAGATGCCCGGAGGAAGCACTGACCATCCGCACCACGAGGGGATATTTTTCGCCGTCGATCTGGTCAACGGCGTCAAGTTCTGGAATAACACTGATCCGCCCCCGCAGATCAGGCACAAGGAGATAACGGAAATAGAAAACGGTCCAGGCGAGGGAAAACTCTCGACAGTCGGACACTGGGTGGACGAGAAGGGCAAGACATTGCTGGAAGAAAAAAGGGCTATGGTATTCTCGGCCGGTCGGCACGAGGGTGAATATGCTATTGACGTGAGCATCGATCTCAAGGCGGTGAGCGATAGTGTCCTGTTCGAAGATATCGAAGAGGGCATGTTCGCGATTCGCGTCTCGGATTATCTGAGAGAGAACGATTCATCAAAGTCGTTGCGACCGGGTGGGTCTGTGCCGAAAGAGTCGGTCGAAGGAACAGGCAGATATTTCAGCTCGAACGGCGACGAGACGGCCAAGAATGCCTGGGGCAAGCGCGCCAGGTGGGTGGCCCTGCAGGGTGTCAGAAAAGGCAAGGTCGTCGGAGTGGCGATCCTCAATCACCCGGCGAGCATCAACTACCCAACGTATTGGCATGTAAGGAAGTACGGCCTGTTCTCGGCCAATCCTCTCGGCCAGGGCGACTTCCAGAGGCAGATGCCGAAGAAGTATCGAAAGAACAAAGTTGTGCCGTTAAACCTCAGGCTGGAGCGAGGCGAGGCGGCACATTTCAGGTTTCTCGTTATTGTCTATGAAGGGATCAGGACCGCCGAACAGATCGACAAGCGGTTCAGAGAATTCGCAGAGTGATTCGCCGCGCGGCGGAACATAAGCTGCCGGCCTGTCACTGTCAGGACGTTCGTAGTGACGCCGTAAGGCGTTCTCTTGAAATGCCCTTACGACGGGGTGGCAGCCTCAAGCGGCAGTCCCTTAGGGACGTCTTATGGCGCTTGGGGATGGCTTTGAGGCTGCCACCCGAGGCAAAACATGAATCACAGGTATGTCATTGCGAGGCCTGCGGCGCAGGCCGCGGCAATCTCAATCGTAGAGGTTTAGATTGCTTCGCGATGCTCGCAATGAGGGCGAATATAACATTGAAGGGAGGTTCATTATGAAGAGTCTTACACGTAGAGATTTCGTCAGAAGTTCCGTCGCCGCCGGTGCGGCCGCGGCTTTGCCATTGTCCAGAGTCAGAGGAGCAAACTCCGATATCCGCGTAGCCGCGGTTGGCGTTCGCGGCCGGGGCGGCGGGCTGGCCCGTGAATTCCACGACCTCGATGGGGTTCGTGTAGTCGCGCTGTGCGACGTGGACAGCGGCGCGCTGGCAAAGCGAGTCAAGGAATTCAAGGATCGCAATGCAAAGGTTGACGGCTATGAAGACTTTCGGCACATGCTCGAAGATAAATCCATCGACGTGGTCACCGTCGGCACGCCGGACCACTGGCACGTTCCCGTCGCGGCGCACGCCATAGTTGCCGGCAAAGACGCTTATGTGGAAAAGCCGCTTAGCCACACCATCGCCGAGGGGCGTCTGCTTGTTAATCTGGCCCACAAGCACGGCAGGATGGTGCAGCACGGCACGCAGGCCCGCTCTTCGGAGAACATCGCAGAGGGCATCGAGTACCTTCGCTCGGGCAAGCTCGGAAAGGTCCGGATGGCCAAGGCGATCAACTGCCAGTTGCGAGGCCCAATCGGTCGCGTCGCCGACAGCGAAACGCCGGCCAACGTTAACTACGATCTCTGGCTCGGCCCGGCGCCGAAGCGGCCGTTCAACCGCAACCGCTTCCACTACAACTGGCACTGGTTCTGGGACTACGGCACGGGCGACACCGGCAACGACGGCGTCCATCAGATCGACATCGCCCGTTGGGGTCTCGGCGTGGAATTACCGAACGCGGTCTCGTGCAGCGGCGGGCAGTTGTTCTACGACGACGACCACCAGACGCCCGATACGCAGGTCGCGACGTTCGAGTACGACGACGTCTACCTGATGTACGAAATGCGCCTGTGGACACCGTACAAGCTCGAAGGCCACGACAACGGCGACATGTTCTACGCCGACGGCGGGACAATGTCGATCGGCAGAGACGGCTGGCAGGTAACATTCAAGAACGGCAAGCCCGGCCCCGGCGGCCCCCGCGGCAGAACCCCTCACGCAGCCAACTTCATCAAGGCCGTCCGCAGCCGCAAGGCAAGCGACCTGAACGCCGACGTCGAGGTAGGCCACCACTCGGCGACTTTATGTCACCTCGCTAACATCTCAATGCGAACCGGCCGCCGACTGAAATTCGACACCAAAAACGAACGCTTCATAAACGACCCAGAAGCCAACACCTACCTGACAAAAAAATACCGCAAAGGATACGAACTGCCGATACTGTAAAGCTGAAAGAACACTTTCGTAAATCGTATATCAACGACGTTTGGTATAAAGCGGATAGATAGCTAGCGTGCCTAACACTGAGGGCTCTTTGGTTTTATGAAGAAAGATAATGGCGATGGATCAGGAAGGTGAAATCCAAAGTGAGGTTTACGCCGAGCAATATTCCCAAGTGAGATCATTCGTCGAGAACTTGACCTACTATCAAGTTCTCTCTTCATGTGCAAAGTTGGTTGAAAGAAAATTCTTTGAGACAGCATGTGATGCCCTTGTAGGGACGGCAACCCTCGCATGGTGCAATGTTTTTGTCGATATTAAAAGTCACGTATATTGGTCGAAACTCATTGAGAATATGCCGGAAGAACTCAAGCAGGATTTCACACATCGCGTGTGCAAAATAACCGACCTAACGGAGGATCAATATCAAGAGTACAAGCGTTCTATAAAGAAGTTGCGTGATAAGTATGTTGCACATATAGATCCTGATTGGCAGGCAAGTGTTCCGCTTGATTTGTCTTTTGATAAGGCTTTAAGAATCGCCATGGAATATGAATGTTGGTTGAACGAACTGCTTCGCAAGGAAAGTTCTTTTGCTCCGGGCGATGCCTCTCTTAAAGATATTATCAAAAGCGCTACACATGAAGTTAAAGATCTGGCAGCTATTGTGGCGGCGAAAAAAAGATGAATTTGGACGAGAAGTAAAAGCTCCAATGCTTCTGTTTCGACATGCGCCAGCAATCGCCGATAGTCGGTAGAAAATATGGAACGACCGGCCCTGCGATTGTAAAGGTCGTCATAAGTTTTTAGCTCACCGCATCAACAGCATGGCAAACGAGTTGTCCATTCTTCAAACGCATATAAACTATTGGCACAGCTTTCGGCAGGCATCGACAAAATCGATGGTTTCTTGAAGGATTTCCTTAGCCTGTTGAATCCCAACATCAACGATAGGATCGTAATCTGTCTGTTGGCGCAACTCAAATACCTTTCGTAGAGACAGGTGGAATTCATGGCCGATCAGGCCGGGCTTAACAAGGTATTCCCCGAACGCAGACAATATCCCATGGTGCGAGCCGCGTCTTATTCCTCTGGAAGCCAATACCGCCGTTGCAGCATGGAACATTGCATAGTAAGCCCTCGCTATACAGGCGGCGGGCCGCTCGTTGTCGAGAAGAACCTGCGAGTCTTCCACGCATTCGGCGGCTCTTTGGAAATGCAGCTCTGCTTCCTCCGTCATGCGCGAATCCCTTCGGTTTTTATGGCCCTGTGGATTGCGAAGCGGCCGGCTTCCAGGTCCTTCTCTTCTGCGAAGTAGAAAAGGACGACAGCGTCGTGGTCAAGGCTGATGTCCGATCCTAACTTGCTTGTTCGGCAATGCTCTTCGAAACGGCTCGGTATCCTATCGAGAACAACGGCGATATCGATGTCGCTGTCGGCTGTCAACTGGTCGCGCGCCGCCGAGCCGTACAAATAGACACCGCGCAGGCGTTGCCCGTATATGCGCTCCAGATGCCGGCGCGCCTCGGAAGCTATTTCCATTGCTTCTTTTCGCGTTGCTACCATACAATCATCATATCGAACCGAGAAGACCTGTTCAAGAGAAAAGCCCCAATACGAAGTTGATATCAGTGGGGCGAACCCCCCTATTATCGATTCCCGTACTGCGTTTATGGGCCTACGGGCAGACGGAACGCCAGGGATCGATTTGTTTTAGTCGGTAGGATGGATCCTGCTTGGGGATTTGCTGGAAGATGCGTTGTCGCCTCTATTGACGAATTCATTCTGGTCGATTAGCTTATAATTTATGTCGTTTGGTTGCTGATATGCGAAAGGCTAATTCATGTGCGGCTTGAAGGATTCTGAGAAGGGTACAGGCACAAGTGAAACGGCGGGACAAGTCGAATCATTGCCGAGCACCCGGCAGGCCAGGAGGGTAACCGAAGCAATATCAGCCGCGAAGGCCAAATTGGAGGATGAAGGGAAGGTTCTTTTAACTATTCCTGCGGCCCGGGAGGCGGAGCCGGCGGTGCGGCGATATCCCCGTAAATTACGCACGCTGACCGCTTTGATGAGGATATCGATTATTATCACGGCAATTCTGGCTCTTTTTGTAGTCACCGCGCCGTTTCACGCGGGCCGCTACTCCGGCAAGCGTTATTGGGCCGAAATCATACTGGGAATATCATACATCGCGCTGGGAATATCGGTCATTGCTGTCTATGCTGATAAGCGCCCGAAACTCCTGGTTTCGGACGGTAAAATCGCGGAGATGATCTACAAAGGGACGGATACTGTGCCCTGCCGGTAGCATTAACAGCACGGGCAAACAAGCTGTCTATGTTGCGCGCTGCCGACGCTGCATCCCGGCACCGCCGGAGCCTGCCAACGGGCAGGCCGGCCCCCGGATAGCGTCAGGTCTATATCTGGTCGAGGATCAGGTTTTTGGCCGGGTGGATTCAATGCTCCGCAGGTGGATGCGGTCGCCTGGAGGTTTCTATCCTGGTGTCGGGGGTTTGGTGATGTCGTCGAAGGATACGTGGACTTGTTTGCCTTCGAGGAGTACTACAACTTTTTTCCGCTTGCGGCGGATGCGGTCGATGATGCCCTCTCGGCGAAACGGCACCACATAGACGCTGTCGCCGGCGGACAGGCTCTCCACGAACTTTGCGTGTCGCGCCGCTAACGGCATGCTTGCCGCCGCTGTTTCCACCTTCTCGGCGAATTCGTCGGCTCGCTCTTTCCATGCTTTCGGGGCATTCTGCATTTGTGCCGTAAACTCTTCCAGCAGCCGGCGTACCTGCCGCATGGAGTTGTCGATCTCTTCGTCCGCCTGATTTTTCAGCCTTCGGCCTTCCGCTCGCGCGTGTGAGAGAGCCTGCGATGCCTGTTTCTTAATTTGCTCCGCCTCGTCGCGCGTTTGCTGCGTTTGAGCCCGGTTGTGTTCGGCGGCTTCTCTGGTCATTTGAACCTGGTTGATCAGTTCGGTCGTGCGGTCGGTCTCGTTCTCAAGAAGAGATTTTGCGCGCGCCGCGATGCCTTTAGGCAGGCCCAAGCGCCTTGCAATTGCCAGAGCGTTGCTGCTGCCCGGCGTGCCCACCAGAAGCTTGTAAGTCGGCGCGAGTGTATCGGAATCGAACTGGACCGAAGCGTTCTGGGTGCGTGCGGTCGAGTAGGCGTACGACTTGAGTTGGCCCAGATGGGTCGTTGCTATTATCCGGCCGCCCTTTGCCAGCATCTTGTCCAGCAGCACCTCCGCCAGCGCGGCTCCTTCTGTCGGATCTGTGCCGGAGCCTATTTCATCCAGCAGGATCAACGTGCCGTCTTTTGTTCTGTTGAGGATGCGGACTATCTGCCGCATGTGCGCGGAAAACGTGCTGAGGTTTTGCTGAATGCTCTGCTCGTCGCCTATGTCGGCATGGATTTGCCTGTACACAGGGACCGTGGAATCAGGAGCAGCCGGAATGTGCATGCCGCTTTGGGTCATCAGGGCCAGAAGGCCTATTGTCTTTAGCATTACGGTTTTGCCGCCCGCGTTCGGGCCTGTCACTAACAGCAGATCGAAGTCGTCGCCCAGCCGGACGTCGATGGGGACTACTTCATCCATCACGTCCGATGCGCGTTTTCTTTTTTCCTCGCTGATCCAGCGCAGAAGAAGCGGATGTCTGGCCTGTCGCAGCTTCAGGCGGCATTCGGAATCCAGTTGCGGTGCGGCCATGTTGTAGGCGATGCTGAAGTTAGCCTTGGCAAACGTCAAATCGATGAGTGCAAGCGCCCTGACGCTTGACAAAATGGTCTTTCGCTCCTGCACAATTGCCCTGGTCAGCGTCCACAGGATGCGATCGATTTCTTTCTTTTCCTCGTATGTGGCTTCTTCAAGCTCATTGCTGATCTCCACAAGCTCATCCGGCTCGACAAACAGTGTTGCGCCGGTGCGGGAGCGGTCCAGCACCATCCCGCGGAGACAGTGACGGTAGTTTGCCTTGACGGCGACGACGGGGCGCCCGTCGCGCATCATGAATCTGTCGTTCTCAAGCGCGTTTCGCATCTGGTCTCTGGCGACTATCGCCGCAAATCCTTTTCGGATCTGTCTGGTCAGTTTAGTGATCTTCGCTCTTATGTCCCTGAGCTTCTCGGATGCATCGTCTCGGACCGTTTCGTTGCTCTCAATACAACGTTTCACCTCGTCTACGATTTGGCTGAAATCCTCCAGTTTCTCAGCCATTTCGTGCAAGTGCCCGAAGTCATCACAATCCAGTTCGCCCAAAAAGAGCTTCAACTGCCTGCTTGCCTCAAGTGTATCACAAATTTCCAACAACTGCCCCGGATCGAAAATCGTCTGCTTCGTTCCAATCTGCCCGAGCAAATCGCGGATGTCACGCAGGCCCGCCAGAGGGACTCTGGTTCCCTTGTCCAGTATGCTTTTTAGCTCCGTCGTCTCGGCAAGTCTGCCGGCAATCCAATCGACGTCCACCGACGGATAAAGCACCATTGCCGCATCTCTTCCCAGCTTGCTGCTGGCGAAATAAGCAAGCACTTTCAGCACCTGGTCAAACTCAAGCACTTCGAGCGTATGTTCATCTATTCTCTTGCGAGCCATGATGTAATAATACTCCAGCCGTCCGAATATTGCGAGCCGGAAGGTGACTGAAAGGGTTGCAGTCGGTCACGTGAGATCGCGAATCTACGGTGACTTTGCCAAGAAAATAATCTGTAAGATGGGCAACTTGTTGCCCATGCTGTTGATTTGTGCGCTTCCGCATGGGCAACGAGTTGCCCATCCTACCAGAGATGAAGGCCAAATTTCTTTCCGACACGGGCCGCGTAGCGGCTAAACGGCTCAGAATGACAATAGAGTGAAATCCTGTTCCGTTATGTTGTCAACTCTTTGCCTGGTCGAGGATCAGGTCTTTGGCCTTTCGACTGGGCAGATTCAGCGCTCCGTATGCAGCCGCGGCGGCGCTGCGCAGGGCCGGATCAGTGTCGTCCGAGCTTATCAACTCGTAAATCGCGTCGACCGTCTCTTCGGGAAGCATGTTGGCATTGAGCTTTGCCGAAGTCGCCAGCGAATCGAAAGCCGGGACTCGCACGTCTGCGGCATTGCCGGTATCGAGCGCCATATCGGCTATCGCCCTCTGTGCGCCGGGGCTGTCGAGATAGGCCAGCGTCTGGCCGGAGAGGACCTGAATCTCGCTGCGCTTGTCTTTGGTGCCGGCTTGAAGAGCATTCTGAGCGGCCGACAGATCGACGACCTTATTGCGCGTCGAGGCCAGCTTTAGCATGGTTTCGGCCGCACGCAGTGCGTAGCTGTCGGCGATCTCAGCGTTCCAGCCGTTTCCACCGGCGCCCTCGGCATCCGGTCCCTGGCCCAGAGCTTCGGCAAGATTCGTGGTAACTAACGGACTCTCGGCGAACGGCTCGGTCGGGCCGGCCATGCCGATCGCTATCGCGGCGCTGTAGCGGACCATTCTGTCGGGGAACGACAGCGATTGCAGCAGCGGCTGCGACGGGCCGAGCTTATAGAGCAAAGATTTCTCGCCTGCGGTTGTGCCCAGAGCCTCAATGACGCCGAGCGCGACGTAGGCGTTCTTATCGGTGACGGCGCGGGCGAGAGCCTGGTGCAGATACTCGACGCCTGCGGTAGTGGCGTAAACCAGCGCATCTGCGTGACGGGCGCCGAAGTAGTTCGGCATCTTCTCGACACCTGCGGACTCGGCCTTGAAGAACGAGGCGATCCACAGGCCGATAGCCGGTCCGTAACCGGCGTCGGCTCTGAGTGCCCATTCACAGCAGCGCATCGCCATCAGCTCATTGAAATAGTCGTCGTCAACTTCCTCGCGGGTGAGCTTGCCGGCGTCGGCGTCCCAGAACCAAACGTTGGCGAAGCTGACGTCCTCGGACGGCGCCAGCGACTCGGCCTGGTAGTAGTATTTCTCGCCAAGCTGATAGAACAGCTCGGCGGCCGGGACCTGCAAAGAATCAGGATCGATCCGGCTCAGGGCCTTACGCGCGTCATTGCGAAGATCTTCGGATTCGTCGTTTTCGATGACATACTTGAGATAGGGCTGTCCCTGCGGATAGCCGATCTTGCCGAGCGCGGTGATAATCTCGGATTTTACTGTCACGTTGTCTGTTTGCATTGCGGCGGCGAGCGGCCTTATCGCGCCTCTGCCGATCTGCGGCAGGGCACGAACTATATCCGGCCACTCATTTTCGCGTGTAGTATCGGCCAGAGCGTCGAGCATGAACGGAATTGCATACTCGCCGGCGTCGCGCAGCCGTTTTACGGCGATGTACCACCCGCGTTCGGTGCCGCTCAGTCTTCTGACTTCTTCGGCGATGATAGCCGGTGAGGAGCGGCGGATAAATCTGCCCTGCTCTATTATGGCGACAACCTTGCCGCTAAGATCGGCAAGTTCCGCGTCGTATGTATTTTCCCTGGCACGGAGAAGAATCTGGTAGCCCTGCAGGTTCTCTTTGCTCAGCTCGAGCAACTTCTCAGGGTCGGGATTACTATCCAGGAGCGCTTGCGCGTAGCCTTTGGCCAGATCGAATTTGCCGATAACCGTATAATCCAGAAACTCGGTCCAGTTGTTTCTCAGTTCCTTATCCTGGCCCTGAGCAGAAAAGGTGCTACCTGCGAAGACTGCTACAGCGATTATCGCCAAGGCTATTTTTCCGTTGAACATCAAAATCTCTCCAAAATTGCGTTTTTCTTACCACAAAACCGGGTTTTGCCAAAATCAGACAGGTGTTATCCCAGGTTGCCCGTACCTCCGAAATGCCCATAATCGGGCTTTTCAATCACCAGGCAGGGACAAAACTTACACACTATCCCTGCTATTATTCGTCCTTAAGACTATATCATATAAGTAAATACCCCTTTTGTCAACAAAAAACCGCCTCGTAGAGCACTTTGTACGCTTGAATTGGTACTCCGGCAAGATCGAATCTATACTATGTCATTCCCGCGAAGTGCCTGCCCTGAACGTAGCCGAACGGGCGGGAATCCAGATTTGCTAACGTCCTGAATTTAATGCTCCGACAATTTCCTTGACTTACTCCTTACTTCCAGCCCGGAATCAACGCTTTTACCTGCTCGCCAAAAAATCTTCAAAAATTCCAAAAAAGACCGCCCCCTTTTGCTCACTTGTGGTACTAATATAATAGAGGGACGTAGTTTTTTGGGTAGCGCCGTTTGACGAGCACCTTTTGAGACAGCCGGCAGGGAGAACAACACACGGCGAGAAGGAAAGGTTAGGAAAAGAAGCGAGGTTGGTGTACGCTGGCGATTAAACAATGCATTGACAAACAAGACCATGAGAATTCGCAAAGTGAAAATAGTCAATAGTAAATTGTCAATAGTAAATCCAAAGGGCTTTACACTGATAGAGCTGTTGGTAGTGATTGCCGTTATCGCATTGTTGATGGCGCTGCTAATGCCGTCGCTACGGCGAGCGAGAAATCAGGCCAGGACGTTAGTATGTCAGGCTAACCTGAGGCAGTGGGGCACGACAATGGCAATATACGCCGAGAATAACGATGGAAAGATCCCCCCCGAAGGTGCGCTATGGTTTTTGCGCGGCTCATATCTTAGAAATGATGAACCGAACGAACCTCCCGTATACCACAACGTCAACACCGACGATATAGCCCTCTGTCCTATGGCAGTCAAAGCTGGAGTTAGACCGTTCGTTATTATGGCCCCGTCGTGGCGGATTAATGGCGTGCTTGGTTCCACATTCAGAGCCTGGGAGATGGCAAATCCCGGCCGGCCATTTCGCTGCAGCTATGGTTTCAACAACTATTTGTTCGGCCGATACTATTCTTTCTCAGACGATTACTCGCATAGACTTAATTGGTGGGGTATGCAGACTTCTTCGCTTAGGGGTAAGGCTAACATCCCTGCACTTCTCGATTCCACATACTATGGTGTGAACTTTGGCGCTGCGTATCGCGAACCACCGAAGTACGATTTTGAGGCGTCTAATTTTCGTGGGAGTCGTAATACCTTCTTCATAAATCGCCACAACGGGCACATCAACGGGCTTTTTCTGGACTGGTCTGTAAGAAAGGTTGGGCTTAAGGAATTATGGACTTTGAAGTGGCGTGCCAGTTACGACACAGCGGGCC
>Ga0180433_10009180_pt1 | contig 12148 bp, 12 predicted proteins | sample SS_ome_8_FD_132980 | JGI IMG/M metagenome (GOLD analysis project Ga0180433, IMG submission 132980) | Hypersaline lake sediment archaeal communities from the Salton Sea, California, USA - SS_1_D_1 metaG | ecosystem: Environmental > Aquatic > Non-marine Saline and Alkaline > Hypersaline >... | reverse complement strand
TCCGGATGGTCGAGGTGGGCGCCCGGTTGGGCACCGGGGTTGGCGCGGAGTCGGGCGCCGGGGTGCCCGCGGTGAGCGCCCGGGACCGGCTGCGCTGGGACGCGGAGTACGCCCGGCGGGGGGTGGCCACCGACGGGGTCCGGTTGCCCGCGGTGTTCGCCGGTCACGCCGATGTCGTTCCGCATTCGGGCAGCGCGCTGGACCTGGCGTGCGGTCAGGGCGGCACCGCGGTCTGGCTTGCCGAGCGGGGCCTGGAGGTCCGAGGGCTGGATGTCTCGCCGGTCGCCATCGCGCAGGCCGCGGACCTCGCCGCCCGACACGGTGTCACCGGCCGCTGCCGTTTCGGAGTCGTCGACCTCGACGACGGACTGCCTCCCGGTGGGCCCGTCGACGTCGTGGTGTGCCATCGGTTCCGGGATCCGCGGCTCTATCCGGCGCTGATTGAGCGGCTGAAACCCGATGGGCTGATCCTCATTTCAGTTCTGAGCGAGATCGGCGGTGAGAGAGGCCCCTATCGCGCGGGGCCGGGGGAGTTGTCCGCGGCGTTCGCCGATCTCGAACCGATCGCCGCCGGGGAGGGCGACGGTCTCGCCTGGCTGATCGGACGCAGGCCGAAGCAGCCGTCGGCGGTTACCCTCGGACGGTCATGAATCAGACCGCCCTCATCCTGGATTACCTCCGTACTCCGCGCGGCAAGGCCTCGGCGAAGGGGTCGCTGCATGACCGCACTGCCATCGACCTTCTGACCCACCTCGAACGTGCCCTGGCCGGGCGGAGCGGGCTGGACCCCGAACGGGTCGAGGACATCGTGATCGGCTGCGCCTCCCAGGTCGACGAACAGGGCGCCAACATCGCCCGGACCTCGGCGCTGCTGGCCGGGTGGGGAGAGCATGTGCCGGGCGGAACGGTCAACCGCTTCTGCGCCTCGGGGATCGACGCGGTGGCCACGGTGGCGGCCCGACTGCGGTCCGGTGAGTTGAGCCTGGCCGTGGCCGGCGGCGTCGAGTCGGTCTCCCGGGTACCGATGTTCGCCGACCGGGGCCCGCTGTGGACCGATCCTGCCACCGTCCGGTCGGTGGGATCGGTGCACATGGGCATCGCCGCCGACCTCAACGCGACGATTGAAGGATTCCGCCGGGACGAACTGGACCGCTACGGCGTCGAGACCCAGCAGAAGGCGGCCGCGGCGTGGGCAGCCGGCGTCTTCTCCCGGTCGGTTGTTCCGCTGGAGCCGGGGGAGTCCGGCCCGGGTCTGGACCACGACGAGCTGGTCCGGCCGAATACGACGTTCGGGGCGCTGTCCGCTCTGGCTCCGGCCTATGCCCAGATGGGAGCCGACGGCCAGGACGAAATCGCGCTCAGCGCCTACCCCGGCGTACCGGCGATCGCCCATCTGCACACCGTCGGAACCTCACCGCAGATGGCCGACGGCGCCGCACTGCTGTTGCTGGGCACCCAGCAGGCCGCTGACGCCGCCGGTCTCGCGCCGCGCGGCAGGATCGTCGCGGCGGCGGCGACGGCCGTCAACCCGGTGTTGATGCTGACCGCCGGACAGACCGCCGTTCTCGACGTCATCGGCCGGGCGGGGCTCCGTCCCGCCGATATCGACGTCTTCGAGTTCGCCGAGGCGTTCTCCGCGCTGTGCTTGAGGTTCCGTCGGGACCTCGATGCCGGACCGGACCGGATGAATCCGAACGGGGGCACCATGGCGATGGGGCACGCGTTCGGCGCCACCGGGGCGATTCTGGTGGGCAGCTGCCTGGAGGAACTCGAGCGCCGCGGCGGACGCTACGGGGTGGCGGCGGTCAGCGGCGCGGCCGGGCTGGGTGTGGCGACGCTGGTCGAAAGGCTCTGAACGGTCAGCCGCGCGCTGCCGGGGCGAAGCTCATCGGGCTCCGGGTGATGTTGATGCGGGGGCCCTGCGCTTCCTGGTCGCCGATAGTCGGATCAGTGGGCGGGGCGGCCGGTGGCGGTGCCGGCTCGAACGCCAGGGCTTCGGGCGGGGCTTCAGGTGGAGCTTCGGCTTCAGGTTCCGGGTCGGGTAGTTGCCGCGCAGGCGTCGACGGCGCCTCTGCGATGGCGGGCGGCCCGGCGGGGTCCCTGCGCTGCGGGGGCGGTGCCGGCTGCAGCGGTGTGGCGGTGATCCTCGCGCCGGCCTCGCTCTGTCGCGGCGTGGCCGGCGTCTGCATCTCGAAGGCGACTAACAGCGCCGTTGCTACCACCCCGGCCAGGGATGCGGTCGAGATCACGCCGGCCAGCACCCGGGTACTCCGATGCCAGGGCACCGGCTGCGCGGCCGTCTCAGGTTCGTCGGCCTCGGGGTAGTAGTAGTGGTCGAGTTCCTCGATGGTCCAGGCCGAGAGATCCTGGCAGGGCAGGTCCTCGTGCAGCGTCATAGCGGTCGATGGTAGTGACATGCTGCGCCGCGCAACCAAGGAGCGAAAAAAATGGCCGATCCGCTCGAGAGCATCATCGACGCGCACGGTGGGATGGATTACTGGCGCACGCTGACACATATCGACGTCGACATGTCGGTGCGTGGTCTGCTGTTCAGGTCCAAGCGCGTCCGGCCGTTGAACCACGTCCGGCTCACCGTCGACACCCGGTCCCCGCACACGGTGCTGCACGATTTCCCCCGTTCGGGGCGCCGGGCGGTATTGCACGGCCCTCGCCTGGTCGAGATCCGTGACGCGTCCGGCGCGCTGGTGGAGGCGAGGACCGACCCCCGCGGGGCCTTCGCCGATCCGCGGCGCCGGCGTCACTGGGACGCATTGGACTTCACCTACTTCTGCGGCTATGCCATGTGGTGCTATCTGACGCTGCCCTTCCTGCTGCGTCATCCCGGAGTGCTGGTCGCGAAATCAGCCGGCCCGGGGGGCACCCGGATGACGGTGACCTTCCCCGAGGACATCCCCACCCACTCCCGGACGCAGGAGCTCCACTTCGACGTCACCGGGCGGCTGGTCCGGCACGACTACACCGCCGAGGTCGTCGGCTCCTGGGCGAGGGCCGTTCACCTGTGCCGGGACTACCGGCGCTTCGGCGACCTGTGGCTTCCCACCAGCCGGAGGGTCTACCCGAAGGGCCCGATGAACCGCCCGCTGCCGGCACCCACTCTGGTGGCCATCGACATCCACAACGCCTGGCCGCGCCGTTCGCCCGGCACTCCTCAGGCGGGCTGTCCGTAAACCGCCACGACCACCGAACGGTCGAAGCCGTTGCTCTCCGACCAGACGCCGATGGCGGTGTTGGCGCAGTCGGCCATGACCGCGTAGTCCACCGGGTTGTGGAACCACTGGTTGATCACGTCGAGGTTGTTGATGGCGAAGGAGTTGTTGATCGCGACGGTCTCGGCGACGGCGCCGGCGAATCCGGCCGCGGCGGCGCGGCTCTGCGGGGTCGAACCGTCAGAGCCCAGATCGCCGTCGAGGGCGCGGTTGCGCAGAACGTCGTTGGCGTGCCATTGGGCGGCCAGTCGCAGCGGCGGGCTGATCTTGACGTCGGTGTCGCACCCGGCCTTCTGCTGAACGGTGTAGACATTGGCGACCACCCCGTCGTTGAGTCTGGAGTTGTCGGCCTGGGCCTCCGGCGTGGTCAGTACCGAGGCGACCAGCACCGCCACCGCCGCCAGTGGCAGCTGAGCGGTCCCGCTCACGGCGGGCCCCCGGTGTAGTTGGCCGCGGAGTTGCGCAACTGCCAGATGAGTTGCGGGCACAGTTGGTCGACGGCCTGGCTGATGAGGTAGGCCGCCTGGTAGTCCTCCCGGCCGCCGCCCAGCCTGCCGATCTCGTCCTTGGCCATGGCGACGGTGTCGGAGTAGGAGGCGCCCTGCCCGACCCGGTCGCAGATGGCATAGCCGTAGGCCACCGCCGCCTCAGGGTTGGGAAAGTTGTAGCCCGGCCGCACAGTGATGTTCACCAGGTACCCCAGCGCGTCGGCGCCGGCCTCGGGAAGGGGGGCCGTCACGGTGCCGAGTGCGACCACGATGCCGGTCAGCGGAACCACGGCGCCGCTTTTCATACCCACGACCGCCCAGTATTCCGGCCGTCGTCCCCCGATTGGGGGTTTTGGCCGCACTCTGATGCGGATCGCCGCCCCACCGCCGGTAGCCTGACCCCGAAGCGGGGCGAGGGGAGCGCGAGGAGAGCGATGTCGGATCTGACCGACCGGGATGCCGGTGACGGGCGGTCCCCGGTCCGGCGGGCGCTCCTCGCGGGCTTCACACTGGTGGCGGTGCTCGCCGCGGTGTGCGGTTGGCTGGGCTACCAGTTCTCTCAGGACCGTCAGGCCGCCACGCTGCGCGGCCTGCTGATGGGGGTGGCCAAACAGAGCGCGGTCAACCTGACCTCGATCGACTACCGGCGCGCCGACGCCGACGTGCAGCGCATCCTGGAATCCTCGACCGGGCAGTTCTACGAGGATTTCAAGGCCCGTTCGGCCCCGTTCGTGGACGTGGTCAAGAGGGTCCAGTCCACCTCGACCGGCACCGTCACCGAGGCGGGAGTGGTGTCCATCGACGGCGCCGAGGGACGGTTCCTGGTGGCCGTGTCGGTCAGCACCAGCACCCGTGGGGTGCCCGACGACCAGCTGCGGTACTGGCGGATGCGGCTGACCGTGGTCAAGGACGGGGCGGACGCGAAGGTCTCGAAGGTGGAGTTCGTGCCATGAGCGATCAGACGGACGCCGTCGAGGCGGAGGTCGACCTCGACGCCGGCGCCGAGCCGACGTCCCACTGGCAGCAGAGGGCGGCGTTCGTCGTGATTCCGGCCCTGGCGGTGGTCCTGGGTGGCGTCTCGGGGTTCCTGGGCTGGCAGTACTACTCGGCGCGCGCAGCCGCCTCGGCGGCCAGCGAGTCGGTGGCTGCCGCGAGCGACACCACGGTGGCGATCCTGAGCTACCGGGCCGAGACCGTCGAGGCCGATCTCGCCGCCGCGCGGGACCGGCTGACCGGCTCGTTCCTGGAGGCCTACACCGAACTGATCAACACCGTGGTGATCCCGGGGGCGAGAGAGAAGAAGATCTCCGCAGCCGCCCAGGTGCCCGCAGCGGCATCGGTGTCGGCGACCGCCACCAGCGCGGTGGCGCTGCTGTTCGTCAACCAGTCCGTCAGCATCGGCGAGGACCCGCCGACCAGCACCAGTTCCAGCGTGCGGGTGACCCTGGACAAGATCGGTCAGCGCTGGCTGGTGTCCGGCTTCGACCCGGTCTGAGCGCCGCGCGCGCACCAGCGCGCCGTTAAAGCGGCCGCGCCCCGCTAGGCTGCGAAGGATGGCAGCCGAATCCCGCGTTTACAACAGTGTCTCGCAACTGAGGGCCGATGCCTGGAGCCGGCTGGAAGAGGCCTCCTACCAGTTGGCTCGCAACACCGCGGCCGGTCACCCCATCGAACCCGACCAGCGGTCCTGCGAAGCACTACTGGCCCGGCTGGCGCCGCTGGAGCCGTACTGGGCCTATCCCGGCGGAGCACAGTTCGGCGGGCTCAACCGGCTCTTCGAGACCGGTGACTACGCCAAGTTCGCCACGGCGGCCAACCACATCAACCACTCGCTGACCAGGGAGACCTACCGCCTCGGCGAGATCGACGCGGTCGGCATCGACGACGACAGCCTGCTCTTCAGCGAAGCCGGCCGTCCCGACATCCGTCCGGGCGGCCAGCGGGAGCCCAAGTACTTCGAGGTGCTGGCGGTTGAGGCGCTGACCGAGGCGCAGGAACGGCAGTTGCGCAAAGAGGTGCACTCCTGGCGCCGTCCCGATGACGAGTTCGTCTACGAGATCGTCGTCGTGCCCAACGCCGAGGAGGCGTTGATCGCCGCGCGCCTCAACACCAACCTGCAGGCCGTGGTGGTCGGGCGCCGTTTCGGCGCGCACAGCCGCCGGGACCTGTCCGCGCTGGAGAACTTCGTCGACCCGGGCATCGCCGACAAGCTCGATCCGGACAAGTCCTCCGGTGAACGGGCCGCGATCCTGGCCACCGCGCTGCGCGACCTGCGGCCCGCGCTGGACCGGTACCTGATGACCGAGGTGGACGTGGAAAACGTCGCCGGTCGGCTCGGAACCCACTTCCGGCGAGTCTTCCACGTTCGCGACGGACTGCTCGAACTGCACCTGAGCATCCTCAAGGGCGTCGCGGACCGGTATCGCACGCCGTTCTTCAGCGCGCTCAAGGAATACAGCCAGCGACCCACCGGGGTGTTCCACGCGCTGCCGATCTCGCAGGGCAAGTCGATCGTCAACTCGCACTGGATCAAGGACATGGTCGACTTCTACGGCCTGGACGTGTTCATGGCGGAGACCTCGGCCACCTGTGGTGGTCTGGACTCGCTGCTGGAGCCGACCGGTCCGCTGCGCGAGGCCCAGGAACTGGCTGCCACGGCCTTCGGCTCGCGGCACACCTACTTCGTCACCAACGGCACCTCGACGGCGAACAAGATCATCACCCAGTCGCTGGTGGCGCCCGGAGACATCGTGCTGCTGGACCGCAACTGCCACCAGTCCCACCACTACGGCATGATGCTGGGCGGCGCGAACGTGGTCTACCTGGAGGCCTACCCGCTCAACGACTACACCATGTACGGGGCGGTGCCGATTCGCGAGATCAAGTCCAAACTGCTCGATTTGCGCCGGGCCGGCAAGCTCGATCGGGTCAAGATGATCGCGCTGACCAACTGCACCTTCGACGGGATCGTCTACGACGTCGAGCGGGTCATGCAGGAGTGCCTGGCGATCAAGCCGGACCTGGTGTTCCTGTGGGACGAGGCCTGGTTCGCCTTCGCCAGATTCCACCCGGAGCTGCGTTCGCGGACCGCGATGCACGCGGCCCGAAAGCTCCGGGACCGCCTGCAGGACAAGGACTATGCCGCAGCCTACGAGGAGGAGCTGGCCCGCGACGCGCAGAATCCGCCGACCGACGAGGAACTGCTCGACCGGCGGCTGCGCCCGGATCCGGCCAAGGCCAGGGTCAGGGTCTACGCCGCCCAGTCCACCCACAAGACGCTGACGTCGCTGCGGCAGGGCTCGATGATCCACGTCTTCGACCAGGACTTCGACCAGAAGGTCGCCGAGGCGTTCCACGAGGCCTACATGGCCCACACCTCCACCTCGCCGAACTACCAGATCCTGGCCTCACTGGACCTCGGACGCCGTCAGGTGGCCCTGGAGGGCTACGAACTGGTGGCCCGGCAGGTCGAGAACGCCATGCAACTGCGCGACGCCGTCGACAACCATCCACTGCTCAGCAAGTACATGTCCTGCCTGCGCACCGCGGACTTGATCCCCGAGGAGTACCGGGCCAGCCATATCGACCAACCGCTGCGATCGGGTCTGCGCACGATGATCAAGGTGTGGGAGACCGACGAGTTCGTGCTCGACCCGTCTCGGATCACGCTGTCGATCGGCCGCACCGGATACGACGGCGACCAGTTCAAGCGGGAACAGCTGATGGACCGCCACGGCGTCCAGATCAACAAGACCTCCCGCAATACGGTGCTGTTCATGACCAACATCGGCACAACCCGAAGCTCGGTGGCCTTCCTGGTCGAGGTGCTGGTCAGCATCGCCAGCGAACTCGATGAGCACGCCTCGGACATGAGTCTGGCCGAGCGCAGCCGTTTCGAGGCGAAGGTGCGCAAGCTGACCGCGAACACCGCTCCGCTGCCGGACTTCAGTGGATTCCATCCGGCGTTCCGGGATCATTCCGGATCCATCGAGACTCCGGAGGGTGACGTCCGCCGGGCCTTCTACCTCTCCTATGACGACAACAACTGCGAGTACCTCTCCGGCGCGCAGATCGAGGAGAAGCTCGACTCCGGTATCGACGTGGTCTCGGCGACTTTCGTCACTCCGTATCCGCCCGGTTTCCCGGTGCTCGTGCCCGGGCAGTTGTTCAGCCGGGAGATCCTGACCTTCCTCCGGGAACTGGACACCCCTGAGATCCACGGCTACGACCCGGATATCGGGTACCGGGTCTACACGGAGAAGGCGATCGAGATGTCCGCGCAGCAGGCGGGTTGCTGAACCGGTCCGCCGTCCCCGCTCAGTGCATGGCGTGGTGCATGGCGTGGTGCATCACGCCCATGAGTTCCATGCCGTAGAACATGTAGCCCATCGACACCGCCATGACCGCCATCAGCGCACGGTCCCGCCAGCTCGACGTGAGCAGATGACCGCTGGTGTGACATTCGCACGTCGGGTCGTCGTGATCGTGACCGGATCCGGTGAGCGCGGGGCCGCCGGCCGGTGATGGGACGACCTGCCGAGAGGCGGCGCCGGCCGACACCCCGGTCCGGTCGCCGACGAGGTAGGGAAACCACCGGCGGTTCTCCCGGGCCCGGACGTCGTCGGGGAACAGGTTGGTCACCCAGCCGAAGGCCTCGATGGCGAACCAGCACACCAGGGCGAAGATCAGGATCGCGTTCCAGCGCATCATCGGGTACCACATGTAGACCATCGCGGCCTGCTGGATCAGCAGCAGGAACCACAACAGGTTGACTCCCTGCCCGCGGCCCAGCCTCGTGGCCAGGAAGACCACGATCGCCGCCGAGGTCGCCACGAAGAACCACATCTGCCAGCGCGCCGGCAGCCAGTTCCAGTCATAGGACATCGACAGGTACATGTAGATCATCGACAGCGCCATCGCGGCGTGGCCGGCGTGGAACCAGCGGTTGCCGGGGCCACGGAGCAGGCAGGGCAGGTGGTGGACGATCCCGAGGGCCAGGCCCAGCGAGAACAGGATGCTGACCCAGCCCGGGAAGTACGCCGGACCGCTCGTCAGGAAGCCGGACATGATTGAGTCTCTCCGTCGATGAATACCGATCACAAGTTAGTCGTCGCCCGGGATCGCCCGGTTCCCGCGTATCCCGCTGACCGTCGGCTTCCCGGCTGTACGGTGCATGTCCATGACCGACAACCGCATGCTGGTGCTCAACCGGGACGACCTCGAGGGTCTCCGGCTGGGATGGGCCGACATCATCGACGTCCTGGATGACGCGTTCGGTCAGAAGGCCCGCGGACTGGTGCAGAACCCGCCCAAGCCCAAGGTCACCTCCCGGGAGGACGCTTTCATCCACGCGATGCCGGCCTACCTGGGCGGCACCGACCGGATCGGGTGCAAGTGGGTGGCCGGTTATGAGCAGAACCAGGCCAAGGGCCTGCCCTACATCTACGGCGTGATGATCATGAACGACCCCGAGAACGGGCGCCCGGTGGCGCTGCTCGACGGGGGCTGGATCACCGAGATGCGCACCCCTGGTGTTTCCGGGGTCACCATGCGTCACGTTCCCGGTAAGCCCAAGCACCTGGCCGTCGTCGGGTGCGGGTTACAGGGGCGCCGGCACCTCGAGGTGGCCCTGGAGGTCCACCCGGGCCTCACCCATGTGACGGCCTACGACCGCAATGACAGCAAAGTCCGCGCGTTCCTGGACGCCGCCGGTGACCGGGTGACGCGGGTCGCCGAATCACCGACTGACGCGGTCACCGGGGCCGATCTGGTGATCACCACGATCACCGTTCCGCTGGACCCCAAGATCGACTGCGCCAACTCCGATCCGAACGCCCTGCTGCTGCCCGTGGACTACGACGACGCGATGGCGCAGAAGGCTTTCGACGACGCGGTGGTGTACTGCGTCGACGATCTCGGACAGTACGAGTCCGTCGCCGACACCATGTACTTCTTCGGCCTGCCCAAACCCGACACCGATCTGGCCGCCGTGGTCTCCGGGGAGTACGAGGTGCCGCTCACCGGCCGGCGGATGTTCCTCAACATGGGCATCGCGATGGACGATGTCGCCCTGAGCGCTCTGGTGCTGGAACGGGCCGCGGCGAGCGGAGCCGGACGCTACATCGAATTCCCCTGAGAGCGCCGGTCGGCCGGTGCGGGCTCGACGACCTCCTGGCCCTGGTCGTCGGGGACGTCGAAGGCCGGGTCGTGCACACCGGTCGGCAGGTGGTCCGCCGGCGGAATCCGCAGTTTGCGCGCGACCGGCACATCGGTCGACGAGTGCAGGATGATCGACAAGGTGATGGTGATCGCGATCAGGTCGAACAGGCGCTCGCCTTCGGGGATACCGGTTTTCAGCACCACCAGGCCATAGACGACCGACGCGAACCCCTTCGGCCCGAACCAGGCGGCGGTGAGCTTCTCCGCCCGCGGCATCGGGGTTCGAATCAGCGACAACAGCATCGAGACCGGGCGCACGACCACGATGGCCAACGCCGCCACCAGCCACTCCTGCCAGCCCAGGTGGGAGATGCGCTCCGGGGTGATCAACGCACCGAAGACCAGCAGGGCGGCGAACTTGGTGATCTCGGAGAGCAGATCGCCGAACGGTTCGAAGTGCTCGGCGGTGACGTGGTCGAGGGTGGCCAGCGCGGACCCCGCCGCGAAAGCCGCCAGATAGGGGTTGGCGTGGGTCATGTGGCACGTCGCGTACACCACGACCGCGATGGCGAACGGGCCCAGCGGTTGCAGCCTCGGTTCGGCGGTCAGGATCGGCAGCCGCCAGGCCAGCGCCACCAGCACCGCAACGCCGACCCCGACGAGCAGGCCCAGCGCCAGTTCCATCAGCACGATGGGCAGATGGGAACTCTCGTGCTTGGCGGTGGCCAGGAATATCAGCACGAAGGGCAGCGCCAGTCCGTCGTTGAGTCCGGACTCGACGTTGAGCAGCCGGCGCAGGCCCAACGGGACATCGGAGCGACCCACCAGCGCAGAGGCGAAGACCGGGTCGGTTGGTGAGAGGATCGCCCCCAGCAGCAGGGCCGTCGGCCAGTCCATGCCGATCAGGAAATGCGCCGGGATGGCGATGCCGACCATGGTCAACGGCATCCCGAGTCCCAGGGCGCGGCCGGAGAGCCGCCAGTTCTCTTTCAGCGCCGGCAGGTTGGCCCGCTGGCCGTCGGTGAACAGCACGGTGAACAGCGCGACGTCGGCCAGCAACTCCACCGTGTTGTCGGTGGGGTTCACCACGCCGAGGACCCCGGGGCCGAGCACGGCACCCGCCGCCAGGAACAGCAGAGCTGTCGACAGCACGGTGCGTGCCGCCAGGCCGGAGAGCGAAACGCTGATCAGCAGGACGACGCCGAACGCCAAAACCAGCGCCACGGTGGAGCCTCCCGGTTGCTCGTCGCTCGATGGTGCGTCGCTCGATTGCGGTTGTCAGTCCTGACAAGATGTCTACATCATGGGTCCCGCTTTCACACTCCTGCTCGGCACCGGCATGGGCGCCGTCGTCGTCGCCGGCCTGGTTGCCGGAACAGTTCCGGCGAACGCCGAAGTCGCCGCCATCAGCCCGTTTGACGTCGGCGATCCCGCAATCGGCCGGCTCGATCCGGCGCTGCGCTCGGCGGTTCAGCAGGCCGCGGCTGCCGCAGCGGCCGACGGCGTGTCGATCACGGTGACCTCCGGGTGGCGGTCCCCGGAGTTTCAGCAGTGGCTGCTCGATGACGCCGTGGCCGCCTACGGCAGCGTCGCCGCCGCCCGACGGTTCGTGCAGACACCCGGACAGTCCCGGCACGTCCTCGGTCAGGCGGCCGACCTCGGCGGCGCGGGAGCCGACCAGTGGCTGACCGGCAACGCCGCCCGGTTCGGCCTGTGCCGGATCTACGCCAACGAGCCCTGGCACTTCGAACTGGCCGCCGGCCCGGCCGGCGCGTGCCCGCCGTTGCTGCCCGACGCCAGCTACCCGGAGTTCCCGGCGTGACCGCCCGGCCGGAGTCCGTGGACTTCCACTTCGACGTGATGTGCCCGTTCGCCTACCAGACCTCGCGGTGGATCCGGGTGGTCCGCGACCTGACCGGCCTGCAGGTGAACTGGCGGTTCTTCAGCCTCGAGGAGATCAACCGCGCCGAGGGAAAGAAGCACCCCTGGGAGCGGGACTGGTCCTACGGGTGGTCGATGATGCGCATCGGCGCGCTGCTGCGCCGGACCTCGATGGCGGACCTGGACGCCTGGTACGAACGGGCCGGACGGGCTCTGCACGTCGAGGGTCTCAAACCGCATGATCCGCAGGTGGCCCGGCACCTGCTCGGTGAACTGGGGCTGGACCCCGCGCTCGTCGACGCCGCCATCGCCGACCCGACCACCAACGACGAGGTGCTGGCCGACCATCAGCGGGTGGTCGGGGCCTCCGGCTACGGGGTGCCGACGCTGTTC
>Ga0180433_10009179_pt1 | contig 12148 bp, 12 predicted proteins | sample SS_ome_8_FD_132980 | JGI IMG/M metagenome (GOLD analysis project Ga0180433, IMG submission 132980) | Hypersaline lake sediment archaeal communities from the Salton Sea, California, USA - SS_1_D_1 metaG | ecosystem: Environmental > Aquatic > Non-marine Saline and Alkaline > Hypersaline >... | reverse complement strand
ACGAACCCTGGCCCCGTGAAATATGCCGCAGAATTAATGGGTATTATGAACAAGAGTATGCGATTGCCCCTTACTCCTCCTTTAGATCCCGCCATGAAAAAAATTAAAAACGTCTTAGCCCAATTAAAATTAATCTAAGATCGGAGGCTATACAAATGATAAAATTATTGATTTTAGGCGCAGCGGGCGAGATGGGAAAATTAATCAGTAAATTAGCGTTAGAGGATGAGGAGATCGAAATAGTTGCGGCATGTGATGTCACTTCTACAGGGCAAGAATTAGGAAAAATAGTGGCTTGTGAAGATCCCAACAAAATAAAAATTCGAGGGATTCCCTTATTGGACAAAATTATTAAAGAAACAAATCCGGATGTAGCCGTAGATTTTTCTTTAGCCGAAGGAACTGAGAGAAACATCCCTATTTGTTTAGAGAATAAAGTTCGATGCGTAATTGGAACGACTGGTCTTTCGGAGAATTTCACGGAGTCCTTAGAAAAACTGGTGAAAGAATATAAGACTTCCGTGGTATATTCTAGCAATATGGCCACAGGTGTGAATATATTGTTTAAAATGGCTTCCATTTTAACGAGTTATTTACCAGAATGGGATATTGAAATAATTGAAGCGCATCATCATCGTAAGCGCGATTCGCCCAGTGGCACCGCAATAACTATTGGTAAAGAGATTGCCGAAACTCTTGGAGTGGATTTTAATGAAGTCGTAAAATTTGGTCGAGATCATGGGCCAAACAAACGAGAAATAGGGGCAAAAAAAGAAATCGGGATTCACGCAATTAGGGCAGGAGACATTGTAGGTGATCACACCATAATTTTTGCAGGTCCTGGGGAGAGAATAGAATTAAAGCATCAAGCCCATAGTAGGAATAGTTTTGCCTCCGGATCGATTATCGCAATTAAATTCCTTGCGAAAGCGAAAGAAGCAAAAATATATTCAACTAGGGAAGTTTTAGGGTTATAATTAAATTCTTTTTTTTATATCTTATTATATATTCAGGAATGAGATAAAATTATAAAATATTTCAGAGCAGATCAGTTATTTCATTAATCTTCTGAAAGATTTCATATCGTCAACTCTTCATCGGGATCAATGAAAGGGTATCCAGTCCTCTCCTGTCCCAGTTTTATAACTTTATCTCAATATTATAAAGAATATTCAAGAAATAAATTTTTCCCTAATGAAAAAACGAAAAAGTTATTTTAGGTGATCTGGGATAATTTGATGGGCTAAAAGATCATCAAATGTCTCGGCTTTTCGAATAAGATGACTTTCACCCTTATAAATTAACACTTCCGCGGGTCTTGGACGAGAATTATATGGGCTGCTCATTGTAAATCCGTAGGCTCCTGCATCTATAATGGCAAGATAATCTCCTTCTTCTAATTTGGCCAAATCTCTCTCCTTCCCTAAGATATCCCCGGATTCGCAGATGGGTCCCGCAACATCATATTTTAAAATCTTGTTTTTTGGATTTTCTTTACAACTGACAATATGATGATAAGAACCATACATTGTAGGGCGAACTAAGGTATTGAATCCCGCATCTAAGCCTGCAAATCTTTTATACCCGTTATTTTTAATAGTATTGATTTGTGCTAAGATAATACTGGCTTCTGAAGAGATATAACGTCCCGGCTCAAAAATAAAGATGGGCTTTCCTATTTTCCCCTTTTTTATGGCTTCTGTAAAAGGTCTCACCACAATTTTTCGATATACTTCCAAATCAACAGGTTCTTCTTCTGGACGGTAAGGGATTCCAAGGCCCCCTCCAAAATCTATGTATTCAAATTCAATATTCACAGATTCCGCAATTTTCTCCACAATTGAAAGATATCGTTCAATAGGGCGTTCATAATCATAAGGGTCTATTATTCCTGAGCCAATATGCATGTGGATTCCAAATTTTTCAAATCCCAATTCTTTAGCTTTAGAATAAGCTTCAATTACTTGGTTATCTAGGACTCCAAATTTAATTTCTTTTCCTGCGGTAATAGTATGAGCATGGTGTCCTGCCCCGAATTCTGGGTTAAACCTAAATGAGATGATACCCTTTTCCTTCCCCAACTCATCATACATTTTTACTAATCTATACAATTGACTTATACTGTCTAAGTTGATTAGGATGTTATTCTCCAGAGCATATCTAAAATCCTCGTTGGTAAACATATTTCCGGTATAAATAATTTTTTGCGGTGAAATTCCGGCTTTAAGACAAGTGTAGATCTCACCTGCGGAAGTACAGTCAAATCCGGCTCCTAACTCATCAATTATTTTCAAAACAGAGAGGTTAGAATTAGATTTCATGGCAAAGCGGATTTCATTTTTCTCATATTCCTTATTTAAAACGTTTTTTAAATTGCGATAACGTTTTCGGATCAATTGTTCGTTAAGCACATAGATCGGAGTCCCATATTTTTTTGCTAGCTCGATAGTATTGACTCCCGCAAAATGAAGAACCTCCTCTTTATATTCCAAATCTTTGTTATTTAGCCAATCTTTATAATCCATAACAATAAGTTTAGAGAGCCAAAGAATTTAATTCTTACCTATAAAATTTGTTAGTTGAGTTTAAAAAGCTACTTTCTGATAGTATCCAATATTACTCTATGAAAAAAAAGTTCTTATAAGATATTCTTATGTTTATTTTTTATATCCTCATATTTTCAAAACATGGCCATCTGATTGCGAGTTATCATCCCGAAAATGTTACTATGGAACATGAAGCAGACCTTCTTTCTGGATTATTCTCTGCTATGCAAATAAGCTATAAAGCGTCCTATGACAATCCTTTACTTTCAATGCCTGGGAAAAAAAACCGATTATATTTTTTTCCAGATAATAAGAACGATCTTATCTATGCTATCAACTGTGCCTTTATAAGTCATATGGACATTCAGATTTTTCTTAAAAAATTACGTGATATCATCACTACAAAATTTAAAATTGATGGCAAAAACCCTTGTCATATTCCGAATCCCATACTTAGAGAAATTCAAGAGATTCTTAGTAATGAGACACAGCAATTAGAGCATCATGTAAAAACAAAATATTTTATTCCCAAATGATGTGATTTATATCTCTAAATTCTCAATGATCCCTTTATAGACCCTTTCCACTTGCCCTTCCATTAACACCGTCTGACCAGTATAGGTAATTGTTAGATCTCCCCCATCATTATGGACTAATACCGGATTATTTTCTTTAAACTTCCCCAGAATCGTACCTGCCACCACCGCCGCACAAGTTCCCGTCCCACAAGATTTGGTTATTCCCACTCCTCGTTCAAACACTCTTAAAACTCCCTCTTTCTCAGATAAGATTTTTACAAACTCCACGTTAATCTTTTTGGGAAACCGTTCATGTGGCTCTATAACCTTTCCATACTTTTCTAAATTCTCATCATCTGGGATGTCCTCAACAAAAATAACCGCATGCGGGTTACCCATCGACACTGCCGTAAAGATGAACTGTTTATCCAATACTTCAAGAGGCTCTTCAATGCATCGCTCTGAATTTTTAACCGAAATTACTGGAATATCCTCACAATTTAAAATCGGAGCCCCCATATCAATCTGAACTGAAGTGACGAGATCCTTTTCAAGTGATAATTTTGCAATTAAAATACCTTTTAGCGTTTCAATTTGAATCTCCTTTTTCTTCACAATCTCATGTTCATATACATATTTTGAAAAACATCTAATTCCATTCCCACACATCTCGGCTTCGGATCCATCATTATTAAAAATACGCATTCTAACTTCAGCTTTCTCGGAAGGACATACAAAAATCAACCCATCGGCTCCTATTGAAAAATATCTCTTGCATAATTTTATTGCCAAATTTGGCTTTTTCTCTTCGGCAATCTTCCACTCGAGATCGTTTATAAGGATATAATCGTTCCCATTTCCATGCATTTTTTCAAAATCCAAGTTTTCTAGAAACATAACACCAGCCCAGTTGAATCTGATTAATAATATATTGTATATAATCCTATATGATTATTGAATTTTTCTACTCCCGTAAAATTACTTGTTTTACTCCTTTTTCATTCAACGCACAACAAATTGTTAAGCCGACGATCGTCCATGCTAAGACGATATGATAATAGATGGAGAATTTCCACGCCGTATGATTTTTTGAGGTCAATCCTACCGCTAAAATCATATTTAGTAATCCTAAGATCAATACTAATATTCCAAAAATAGAGACGATAAGTACCGCTTCCTCGAAGGTAACATAATTATATAAGATCCCATACACCGAAGATATAATCGTCACCAATAATTCGTTTAATAATATTCCTAATACTCCTAAGATAATGCCAATTAACCCTATTGTATATAACCATAGAGAAATAACAAATAGATTTTTATGATGGCTCTCATCATCTTTAATTTTAAAATATATAAACACAATTAGACCCCCAATACCCATTATAATAATTGAGATTAGGATAAGGGCATTGATAAATCCCGCTTGATAGGCAGCTGGGATTAAATCTCTCTCGATTAGTGCGTTTAATATAATTTGATTAGAAAAAATTAATAAAATCCCTCCAAGAATCATCATAATCCCTAAGAGCAAGTATAAAATCTTTGAAATCCTTAATCCTAAGGTGCTCCGGCTCTTCTCTATGGGATGCTTGTTAATAAGTTTAAACCTATTGGGTTTTGTAGATAAGGTTAATAAAATAATTACAGGTAGCCAATATAAGGAAATATAAATTATCGCTCCCGCATCGCCATGCTCCCCTGTGGATAACCCTCCTACTAAATAAAAATACAACATGAAAAGAATAATATGAATTAGTACGAATAATCCGCTTTTAATCGAAATATCTTTGATAAACCAAGTAAAAACATAGATAAAGCCTAGAATAAAAATAATTCCTATCACTAGGGAGATAACTACATTTGCTTCAAATATCCCTCCTTGGAACAATTGAATCAGATCCTCAAAGGTTAAAGTTAACCCTTCAAATCCATTGGGAAGCTGGGGTAAGATATAGAACCTCCCTCCATGATTCATCGTGCTGTCTAAGTAATTATGAAGGATGCCTCCTGCCAAAACTACATAAAATGTATCTATATAGGAGAGCTTGGGCTTTTCAAGATCGATGAATTCAATTTTCCCCACCCCTTCTGTTTTAATAGTAAAGCGGGTAAAATAATGATAAAAAATCGCTAGAGCAAAAGCGAAGAAAAACCAGCCTAAAAGCGTATGGGTATAGTGTCCTAATCCTGTTGCCCATCCTAAATCCGGACCGAAATAATTATTTAAAAAGAAAATAAAAACATGATGCTTAGAAAATTTTCCGCTACTCATATAATACAAACAGATCCCGAAAACTCCTCCTAATACTAAATGCGCAATAGATGGCATAACAACAAACCCCTTAAATTAGATGAATTATTTAAGTATATCTCTTGATAATTTTTAATAATAATAAATATTATGCTTAACATTACATTGTTTTAACAAAGGTTATTTTATTGATTTTTATGAAGTTCTTAGTCTTTCAATTTGGGTTTTTTGAGCCAGTCGTGGTACTGTGGTATATCGCAGTTAGTTTATTATTTATCATAGCCGCAATATTCATCATCCAAGCTCAAAAAATGGAACTTAAAAGCCAAAAAAATGTATATAGAGGTTATGGGTTATTCTCATTCTTTTTTGGTTTGACCCGATTCTTTTTCCTGTTAGCGTTTTTTGAAGAAAATATGGAAATCGATTATTTTTATCTTATGATCGGGTATTTAATGGGAACTCTTGGAGTAATTGTTATCATTTTTATCCTCGAAACGTATCTCTTAAAAACCAAAAAGATCCTAACTCTCATTAGTGTAATATTATTTGTCATTATTCTAATATCCATAATGGCATTAGCTCGTGAGTTTGCCTTAATAATGATTTATATCTTGTTACCAAGTTCCTTAATAGCGGGACTTTCCTCCTATGTCTATTTAATTTTCAAATCAACGGGATCTTCACGAAAAAAAGCATTGGGTGCGCTCTTAGGGTTGATTTTAATTTTAATTGGTCATTTTGTCAACACTACAATCTTTACCACCTTCGTTCCTAACTTTCCTCAACTCTTAAGTCCTATTATTTTAAGTATTGGAATTTTAGTTTTCGGCACCAGTCAATTATTAATCAAGTAATTAGGATAAAAATCACCATTAACATTAAAATCTCATATATTTCCTAACTAAATTTTAAGAATCTATATCTTTAGATATATATAGCATTTTTGATAACGGAGATGGGTATCTTAAAATAAAAAACTCGTTAAGAATTAAAATTTTATTATATACTTAATTCTTTTCTTTATAAAAAGGGATTTTAACTCCGCTAAACTAGTGAGATTGAAGCTGCTATACCTACAATTTCAAGATTATGGTTATTTTGGATTTATTGTGTATCTTTGGTATATAGTTATTGGACTTTTATTCCTATTTCACATTTTATTTATTTTAAGCTCAAAAAAGGCAGAAAATGAAGCACAACGACGAGTGCTAATAGGTTATAGCTTTTTTTGCTTATTATTTGGGTCAACGAGAATCTTTTTCATTATTTCAGTGATTTACGGAGGTTCTTTCAATGTTAGCGACAATTTCTTCCTTATTTTAGGATATCTCACGGGTATTTTGGCTATAATTAGTGTAATTTTTATTTTAGAAACCTACTTACTTAAAACCAAAAAGATAATCACCTTAATTACCCTAATACTTTTCATTTTAATATTGATCTCTCTCTTTGGGGTCTTAACGAAAGATTTTGCGTTATATCTAATTTATATCTTATCTCCAGCGGCAATTACAGCCACCATATTTTCTTACCTATATTTAACGGTAAAATCTACAGGGCCTCACAGAAAAAGGCAATAAGAGTATTTATCGGAATGGTCCTAATGTTTATTGGGCATTTTATGAATACATCTCTATTCGTTACATATTTTCCAATAGTACCTCTCTATCTAAGTCCTTTAATTATGATCCTTGGAATCTTACTTTTTTCTCTCTCCCAACTTTGGTGGAAATAAGAATTTAGATTGAATCGATTAAAAATTTATAATATCTTTAATTCTCTTCTATAATTTAATCAGAATTTAGATTGGCTTTTAATGAGGATTTGAAAAATGGGACTCACCATTTCCGAGAAAATTCTTCGAGATCATTGCGATAAGAAAAATGTGGTTGCGGGTGATTTTATCCTGGCCCAAGTTGATAAATGCTTAGCAAATGATATAACTGCTCCAATAGCAATTGATGTATTCGAGAAAATCATTGCGGGTACCGATAAAGGAGTGTTCGATACGAAGCGAATAATTTTAACCCCCGATCATTTTACTCCCAATAAAGACGTTGCCTCTGCAAATCAGTGTAAAATACTCAGAGAATTTGCACATAATAAGAAAATCGTAAATTATTTTGAGGTAGGGCGAGTTGGAATTGAGCATTGCCTCATCCCCGAACAAGGATTGGTAGTTCCAGGAGAACTATTCATTGGTGCAGACTCTCATACTTGTACCTATGGGGCTCTTGGAGCATTTTCTACGGGTGTAGGCTCCACTGATTTAGGAGTAGCGATGGCTTTGGGAGAATGCTGGTTTAAAATTCCGGAAACGATGAAATTTGTGTATTCGGGGAAATTAAATGACTGGGTTTCGGGGAAAGATTTAATTCTCTATACTATTGGACAAATTGGAGTAGATGGGGCAACATATAAAGCCATGGAATTTACGGGAGAAGTAATTGATCAATTATCAATGCCCAATCGTTTTACTATGTGTAATATGGCGATTGAAGCGGGTGGAAAGAACGGGATTATTCCTCCCGATAAAATCACGGAAGAATATCTGAAGCAAGTCGGAGCCACAGATTATAAAATCTATGACAGTGATAAAAATGCAGAATATTCTGACGCAATAGAAATGGATTGTAACAAGATAGAACCTCAAGTGGCATTTCCTCATTTGCCTGAAAATTCTAAACCAATTTCAGAAGTCGATTCTCTGAAGGTTGAGATTAACCAATCCGTAATCGGGTCTTGTACAAATGGGAGAATGGAAGACTTAAGAATTGCCGCTAAAATATTAAAAAATAAAAAGATACACCCTACTATAAGGTGTATTATAATCCCGGGTACTCAGAATATCTACCTTCAAGCCATTAAAGAAGGCTTAATTGAGGTCTTTTTAAATGCAGGGGCCATAGTTTCCACACCCACCTGTGGGCCTTGCCTTGGGGGGCATATGGGGATTTTAGCGGCAGGAGAGAAGGCCATCTCCACCACGAATCGAAATTTTGTAGGAAGAATGGGTCATGTTGAGAGTCAAGTATATCTCTCAAGCCCGGCTATTGCTGCGGCTTCTGCGATTAAAGGATATATTACTTCACCACAATATCTTAATAATCCATAAAAGAGGATTAAAATGAAAGGAAAAATAATAAAATACGACGATAATAATATTAATACAGATTTAATAATTCCTGCCAGATATCTTAATAAATCTGATTATGATTATTTAGCCCAACATTGTATGGAAGATTTAGACCCAGATTTTATTCAAAAACGTAAAAAATTGGGTGCTAATATCCTTGTAGGGGGAGTTAACTTTGGATGTGGCTCAAGTCGAGAACAGGCACCCATCGCTATAAAGGCGGCAGGTATAGAATGTGTAATTGCCCCTTCTTATGCTCGGATCTTCTTTAGAAATTCAATAAATATTGGGCTTCCTATTATTGAATTTAAAGATATTGCTTTTTTAAATACTGGAGATGATATCGAAATCGATTTTGACCATGGTACGCTCAAAAATCTAACAGCTAAAAAGGAATACCAAATTTCACGAATGCCTCCATTTTTACAAGAGATAATTTCTGCGGAGGGTCTTGTAAATTTTGCTCGAAATAAAATCCTTACTAAAAAATAATGGTTAAATTCATTCTCATATATATTATATTCATATTGAAATAACAGAGTTTATGGAATAATGGTTCGCAAGAAAACCTTTTTGGCATTAATCTTTATTATATTTTTTATCCCCGTTCAAAAATCATCCGCCGCAAGCGAGCCCTTTCGATTTCAAGACAAAATAAACGACACGACTTCGATTTTTTTTCTGGTTGCCTTAGACATCAATCAAACTATTCAAGTTAATGTCTCACAAGAAGGAGGAGGCTATTTTTATCTCTTTTTGTTTGATTTTCGTCCTAATACCACTAATGTAAATGTGGATAAAACGTTTAATGATGAGATATTTATTGTCGCAAAGGTTTATGATACTCCCAGCAATCCCTCTGTTTTTTACAATGCCACCGAGAACAAAATACATTATATTCAAGTAGTCTTATTAAAGGGAGGTCCGGATTTTTTTACCTTAACTAGCGATATAGAATTAGTAAGATTTTATTTACCTTCCCTTCCCGGTTATTCATGGGACCTTTTAATTTTATCTTTGCTAGGCTCAACGGGATTGAGTATATTATTCCTTAGAAGGAAAAAGTTAGCTAAAATTACTTGCTAACCATATGAGTTATAAAGAATTTATTTTTAAAGGAAATCAACGACTATGTCATCTCCCAGAAAACCCAAGACAAAAAAAAGGCTGTCTTTTAAAGAAGAAGTGAGTATTCAATTAGAAGATCTAAAAAAATTATTATTTGGCACTGAACCTAGTGAAAGTTGGAATAAAGGTAATTTTGGGACTCACGGGCTAAACATCCTTAAAATTCTTCTTAAAACTCGGATAAACTTCTGGCTCGTGAAAAATATAATAAAAGCCTATGCTCAAATCGGCTTTAAAAATGTACAAAGTATGCTTTTTCAGCAGATACGTCTTATTGATGAGATGACAAAAATAAATAATAAGATGATAAAACAAGGTTGGAATCCTCCAAACTTAGATTATGAGAGTAAATCCGCTATTTATAAGATTAAAGAAGCACCCGAAGAAGAAGGGATGACCTCTTATGAGCGTTTTACTACGGCAATTGATTTAAAAGAACCAGATAGAATCCCGATAACGCCTTTAATGGATTATTTTTATGCCGCAAATAATAATATGTCCGCAAAAGAATTTGTTCTCGGACCCTTTGAAAAAGTATTTACTGCAGTTAAAAATACCTATAATCGCTTTAATGGCGTGCTGGATATGGTGCATCTCCCGATGGGGCGCCTTTATGCATTTTATAATATGTTACCTTTAGCTCAATCAGGTTATTATGGAGACTTAGTATATCCTGAAGAAGTGCCCAGTTCTCTGCAATTCATTGAAAAAGGGTATATTGATGTAAAAGACTTTGAAAAAATCAAGAAAAAAGGGTTGAAATCGATTTGGAAACCAGTGAATATTGATAAAATTACCGAAACACAGATAGATCTCGTCAAAATCGGAAATTATATTAATTATTGGGAAAATATCAAAAAGGTACCGATTTATGCGACCAGCGGGATCGTAACGCCCTTAGAAGGGCTCTGTTACTTAATGGGCATAAATAATTGGGCAAAAGCCATACGCAAAAATAAAGAAGAAGTTAAAGAAATCTGTGATTTATTCCTTAAAGGAACAATGGCAAATAATTTAATGATGTATATCTTCACTCAAATCAAAAGGACCTATATCTGCTTGGAACGTGTGAGTTCTACCTTTATTTCCCCGAAAAACTTTGAAGAGCTTGTCCTACCAAACTTACTTACCATGGTCAAAACAAATGTAAAGAATGGACTGACCACGGTATTTCACATGGATACCGATTGGACACCCTTTTTCCACTATTTCCTTGAATTTCCCAAAAATGGAAAATATATTTTACATTTAGAAGATTCCGACATCTTTAAAGCGAAAGAAATGCTTGGGGATCGATTTTGTTTGATGGGCAATATTCAAACTAAACTCCTTCGCTTTGGAACCGAACAACAAATCATCGATTATACCCGAAAACTCATAGATGTGTGTGGGGAAGGCGGGGGATATATGATGGCTGAAGGATGTGAGGTCGCCCCTGACACTCCCATGAAAAATATGAAAGTATGGATTGATACTACTTTAAAATATGGGAGATATTAACTTGATTGTCGTAAGGTCCCAATAAATATTTTAAAAAAAAGTCATTTCTTTTTCTTACCTATTTCAACTCTTTTTTTCTTATATTCTATAGTTTATAAGAACAATCTTTATGATACGAATTTCATAAAATTAAGTAACAAAACTACTTTTATTATAGTGAAATCAAATGGATAAAAAACAATTATTACAAATAGGAAATATTGTAGGATATATCCTTACTTTAATATTAAACTTTCTTGCTGTAGGGCTACCTTTAAACGGATTGACTACTCAACAACTCTCTGATGATCTTCCCAATTTATTTGTACCGGCAGGGATTACTTTTTCTATCTGGAGTGTTATTTATATTCTCTTAGGCATTTTTGCCTTCTATCAAGCGAAGGATTTGTTCAAGTCCGAAAAGGAGGATTTACCCTTTTTGGATAAGATCGGCTATTTTTTCATTCTGAGTAGTATAGCCAATGCTTTATGGATTGTCTTCTGGCATTATCAACAAGTCTTAATTTCGCTTATAATTATGTTCATACTTTTTGCCTCATTATTAGCTATCTATCTAAGATTAGGGATTGGTAAGTCAGAGGTATCCACGCAAGAAAAGCGATTCATCCATCTACCCATTAGTGTCTATTTTGGCTGGATCACCACTGCAACAGTTGCAAATATTACTGCTCTATTAGTATCTCCGGGAATTGATGTGGAAAGCTTTGGACTCGTGGCAGAGGTCTGGACCGTTATCGTATTGATTGTCGTGGCATTGCTGTATGTGTTGACCGTATTGACAAGAAAGGATGTAGGTTATGGCTTAGTTGGAGTATGGGCAATTTTAGGGATCTTTTTGAAACAACTTGTATATCCGCCACCCGCGGGATATATACAAAGTCCTATTGTAGGTTATACAGCACTTATCATTCTATTTGTGATTGGCGCCTCTATCGGAAAAGTGATCTTTGATTATTATAAAAAGTAACTTTTTTTCTCTTTATTTTTTTTAAAATAAGTAATTAAAAACTATAGATTATTTCTTGTTTTTTTTGCCTTTTTTTTTCTTTTTACTGTTTTT
>Ga0180433_10009178_pt1 | contig 12149 bp, 17 predicted proteins | sample SS_ome_8_FD_132980 | JGI IMG/M metagenome (GOLD analysis project Ga0180433, IMG submission 132980) | Hypersaline lake sediment archaeal communities from the Salton Sea, California, USA - SS_1_D_1 metaG | ecosystem: Environmental > Aquatic > Non-marine Saline and Alkaline > Hypersaline >... | reverse complement strand
TTTCCACGGTGAGCCCAGGATCCATAATGTTACACAGAAATGGGTGGTCGACGCATGGAAGTAAAAGACTACAGTGAGTTCCTGACCGCTGCTCAGTTGAAGATTGAAGAGCAGGCGTGGAAGGAGTCCGCTCCGTATAGTTCGCTGTGGTACGCCGGTGCTGTGAACACGTATCTCTTAGAGCACCCTGAGTGTCACTCCGTGCTGGAGTTCGGCTGCGGCACAGGACTTGTTCCACTGCACTTACCAATGGCTGTACAGTACGTAGGCGTAGACAAGAACAAGCTGTGCGTTGAACGTGCCCGGGCAAAGAACGACCACAGTCGAACGTTCCTGTGGTCGGATATACGCGTATGTCCGTACATGAGTGCCAGTATAGTGTGTGCGTTTGCGTTCTTGAAGCATTTCCAGCTTCACGAGTGGAATACAGTGTTCAGGATATTCATCGAAGCAGCGCCAGTAGCGATCTTCACGTTGCCGATGACGGACGCTCCCCGCAGTGTGGAGGACAACACCAAACCGTTCACGCACGTGACGATTTCACACACTCGGCTCAACGGGCAGTTGGAGTTACACAACCGGGTGATTGAATCGGCGAGATACAGTAAGAAAACTCAGGAGACTATCTTCGTATGCAAGAAGCGCGACCACCGATCCTGATCACTGGCTGTGCCCGTAGCGGCACGTCAATGACCGCCGGTATCCTGCACCTGTGCGGGTGCTGGGGAGGCAACCTGTCCGGACCTACGCGCTACAATCGACGCGGTATGTTCGAGAACCAAGATGTGCGGGAGCGGCTCATGAAACCGTACCTGACGCGTATCGGGTGTGACCCGCTTGGACAGGATCCGCTGCCGAAGCTGAGTCAGTTGAAGCCGTATCCGGAGTTACGTAAGGAGATGCTTGGTCTTGTTCGCGCTCAGGGACTCGGTGCTGAGCAGCCATGGTTTTACAAGGGAGCAAAGATGTGCCTGATGTGGCCGGTGTGGAACTACGCGTTCCCGAGTGCGAAGTGGGTGATTGTGCGCCGGGCAGACGAGGACATCATCAACTCGTGTATACGGACAGGCTTCATGCACAAGCGCCATACGGCTGATTCATGGCAGGAGTGGATCAATGTCCACAAGAAACGGTTCGCTGAAATGCACAGAGCCGGGTTGGATATCCGGGAAGTGTGGCCTGAGAAGTTTGTACGCGGTGACATGAAGGAAATCAAGAGCGTCATTGAGGATTTGGGTTTGAAGTGGAATGAACATGGAGTGAGCCAGTTCATCGAACCGGCTTGGTGGAGTGAATTGAGGAGGAAGGCTAATGGCTAGAGTTACGGCAGCTGAAGTTGATGCCATACTGGAGCGGGACTCGTCGGTCGTCTCTGACCTGACTCCGTTCATTACGGCAGCATACCTTGTGGTGGAGAACAACCTGACGGACAGTTCCGTCGGACACGACGACGACACGCTGAAGGAAATAGAACGCTGGTTAGCAGCACACTTCGCAGCCATCAAGGACATGCGCGTTGCAAGGGAACAGGCAGGTCCCGTCAGCGAAGCGAAGCAATACAAGGTTGGACTGAACCTGCAGGTCACGGTGTATGGGCAGCAGGCCATACTACTGGACAACAGCGGAACGCTCGCTCAGTTGAGTGAAGGCACGGCAAGCACAGCCATTGTCCAGAGTATCGACGCAGTTGACGGAGGTACATGATGGGTACGGCTACTACACTGACGCGGGTTCCACGCCGTAAACAGAAGGGATTGTACTGGGCACCCGGTACGCCGGATGGCTACGGTGATCATACCTTCGGGACCGGTGTGGAAATCGACTGCAGATACGACGAGGAACTCAAAGTCGTCAAGGACGCAGGCGGCAACGAAGTAGTGTCCGCTGCTACCGTGTACCCGGACAGACCACTTGCGAACGGTGGTTGGTTCTGGGAGGGAGCTGAGGACGACTTGGATAGCGCGTATGACCTGGACAGTGAGCCAACTGGCATTTCAGGTGCGCGGCAGATAGTGGCAACGGCGCGGATACCGGATGTCCGGAACAGGAGAGTACTGCATATCGCATACTTGAAGTAATGGCAAAGCGATTTACATCACTGGGACGGTCATCGCGGTTACAGGGATTGGAGCAGGTACTGGAGCGTATGAACCGTAAAGTCCGCAAGATAAAGTTCCGCTCACGGGAGGGACTCATCAAAGGTGGCTTGCGTGTTATGCGCGGTTCCATCGAGCGGTGTCCACGTGATACAAGCAACCTGAGATCCAGTTCCTACGTAATATGGGACAAGACTGGTGGCAAGACTGCCGCCCAGTTCCGTGGTCCCGATGCGGCAAAGATGAAGACAAATCACGAGCAGGTCTTGGCCAAGCGCCGGGCAAAGATGCCGGCAAAGTTTCAGGACCCGCGTGTTGAAATAGGTCATACAGCCGAGTATGCGGTGTATGTCCATGAAGACATGGAAGCAACTCACAAGATCGGGGAGGCCAAGTTCCTTCAGCATGCACTCGAAGAACTGGAGGACGTAATTCTGTCGGATGTAGCGATGGAAGTGGCTCGGGAGGTATAGTGTGAACCCGGTTACACGAGATATGGTTGAACAGAAACTCAGCGGACTCGGCACGTTTGCCGGCACGACTACGTGGGGTATATACATCGGCCGGGAGCCGGATAGCCCGGATGGTGTCATTACACTGTACGACACTGGAGGACCTGCGGAAGACGCTTCCACCAACGGCGCGAAATCCACGCGGTTACTGCACCCTACCTTTCAGGTGCGCGTACGCCACCAGAGCTATGTCACCGGTTACGCGAAGGCACTGGCAGTGGAGACGGCACTGAACCGCTGCGGTAGTTTCTACGCTGGTTCCACGCGGTACTTGAACGTGTTCAAGACTGATGAAATCATGAAACTGGCAACGGATGAACAGGATAGGGTGATCTTTGTGCAGAACTTCCGCGCCGTGCGGAGGGACTTGACCTAACCAACAAAGGAGGTAGGAGTTATGACGGGCGCTAAGGTAGAGACGGGTAAAGTGCAGGCAGCGATTGCCGAGTTGCGGTCGTGGGCTATCCAGAATGGATGGCGCGTTGACCGGTTCGGTAACTGTTACAGCACAGACCCCAAGACTGGTGACCGCATCCGTCTCCACTTCAAGAAGTGGACAGCGTCGCTTGAACGCCACACGATGTTCACTGAGAAGGAGAGAGCGGAGCGTAAGGCGAAAGGACTCCCGCGCCATACTAGTCATTGGAACGTGGAGGAGTCGTCGGTAGTGACCCGCGTCAAGATGGGACGCGGTAAACTCGAGTTCGGTAGTTAGGAAAGAGGAGGTAAGGGATCATGGCACACTTAGGTACTGGCCTGACGATTACGTGGGAGAGTGGATTCTTCGCGGAAATCATCAGCGTGAACGGACCGTCTGCTGCACGTGAGGCTATCCAGACCACGCACATGGGTACCACGACGGCACATACGTTCACACCGGCTGAACTGGTGGACTGGGGCGAACTGTCGGTAACGATTGCGTTTGACCCGGCGACCGATCCGCCGATCGACGAAGCAGCGGAAGAGCTCACGCTCACGTGGGGCAACAGTGGTGCGAACACGTACACGTTCGATGGCTTCATGACCGGCTTCGAGCCGACGGCTGAGATCGATCAGCGCATGGAAGCCAACTGCACCATAAAGGTAGATGGCGACGTCACTGTCGCGTAGCCTGTAGTTGCCGGGCTGCGTATTGCTAACCAAGCAACGAGGAGGTAGAGAAATGGCAACGCTGAATAGGGACACTGTCCTGAGCGCAACGGACTTGGAAGTGCGCATACTGGACGTCCCGGAGTGGGGCGGTCAAATCCGTCTCAAGACGATGGACGGCACCCGGCGCGATATGTTTGACGCTGAGTTGCAGAAACGCCGGATCAGCGACAACGAAGTGGACATCCGTGAGATGAAGGCTCTGCTGCTTGTCTTGACTGCGGTCGATGACAGCGATCAGATGATCTTCGAACTCCGCGATGTCAAGGAACTGAACAAGAAGTCTGGTGCAGTACTTGATCGCTTGTGGGATGACATCCGGCAGATGAACGGTATTGGCCAGTCGAACTTGGAGGAGATGACAAAAAACTCCGCAGCCGTCCAGAGCGGCAGCAGTGGTTCAGACTAGCTCGCCAACTGCATATGCCTGTCGCTGAACTCCAGCGACGCATGAGCTCAACGGAGTTCAGCGAGTGGCAGGCATTTGAACGGTTGTCACCGGGCGAACCCGAACGTACTGACTTCCTCTTTGGATGGCTTGCTTGGGTGGTGTATGCGTTCAGTCCTTCGCACAAGCGAGGACGGCGCTACAAACTCGAAGATTTCATGGTGAAGTTTGGTGGGGCTGCGGCTGACACGGATACCCGTCGGCAGTCTCCAACTGAAGCGAGGATGCGATTGAAGATGTTCTTCAAAGCACTCGCGAAGAGTGGCAAGGTAAAGGTAATCGACAAGCGAGGGCAGAAGGATGACAAAAACACTGGGTGAAATTGCGGTCGTCCTGAACGCACGCATAGGACCTCTGGAAAAGCAAGTCCAGAAGGTAGATGCTACGTTGGGTCGCTTGGAGACCAGAGCAAAGTCGTTCGGTAAAACGATGACCAGCGCCGGCAAGAAGATGCGGAACTCGCTCACGCTCCCGATACTGGGAGCAGCCGGTGTTGCTACATATCAGTTTACGCAGTTCGAGAAGGGCATGCGCAACGTGAACACGATTGCGCGCGAGACGGAAGCACAGTTTGACCGCACCAGCGATGCTGTACTGGATATGGCTGTGGAGTTGGGTAAGTCACCGATGGGCATGGCAGATGCCTTGTACAATATCAACTCCGCTAGTTTCAAGAGCGCTGCTGGATTGGAAGTGCTGGAAGCTGCTACGAAAGCCGGTGTTGCTGGCTTGGCTGATACAGCTACTTCGGCCAAGGCTATCACTGCAATACTGAACGCTTACGGTAAGAGTTCCAAGGAAGCAACTGACGTATCCGACGTGCTCTTCAAGACAGTGGAGCGTGGTGTTCTAACCTACGGAGAGCTCGCGAGCTTCCTAGGATCGACTGCGGGTACTGCAGCGGCACTCAAAGTGGACTTCGGCGAAGTGGCCGCTGCTGTGGCTACCATGACACGTGGTGGTATCGACGCGGCCGAGACGTTCACTGCGTTGAACAGGTTGATGATGCGCTTCCTGAACGCGTCGCCTGAGTTGAAGACCGCGATGAAGGCAGCTGGCTTTGAGTCCGCGGATGCCATGTTCAAGACACTGGGGTTGGCCAAGTCCATACGTTGGCTGAACGAACTTACCGGAGGCAGTGCACAGAAGCTGAGTGACTTGGGATTCATGGTGCGCGACCTGAAGGCAGCGTTGAAGCTGACGGGTGACCAAGCGGATGACTACGCTGAGGACGTGCAACAGATCGCTATAAAGGCTAACCGCGCCGGTGCTGCACAGAATGCGTTCAACGAGCAAACGAAAACGGTGTCGCATACGCTGGATCAGTTGAAAGCAACTCTGCAAGCAGGCGCCATCAAGTTTGTGGGTGAGTTCTCTGGTGAACTGAAGTCACTTGTAGAGGATCTACGAGACGCGGCGAAGTGGTTCCTGAACCTGAGCCGTCCCACCAAAGTGTGGACTGTCCGCATTCTGGCGGGAACAGCAGCTATCGGCCCACTGCTGATGCTGGTAGGTAACCTATCCACGTCCTTGTACTTCATGTCCAAGGTTACGCGGAGCGTCGCAACCCACATGCTTGGACTGACCAAAGCAGCGGTCGCTGCGATACCGAAGCTGAGTGCCTACTTCGCAACGATCAACACTGGCGCTATGTCAAACCAGACGATCATGCAACGTGCGCTGGCTGGTGACATGATTCGCACGTTCTCCAAGAAGCAACTGATGATCGGTCGTGCCGCCGGTATCGCGGGTGCCTTTGCTGGTGGATGGTTTGTTGGCCGGTTCCTGAACAAGATCACCGGTGGTGCCATCGACGAGGGTATGAAGAAGTTTTGGACGAAGCTGGGTATCGGCATGGCCAAGGGTCCGGATCAGGCATACGTCGATGAAATGGTAAGCAAGGCAGTGACGGCCAGAGCTCAGCGCAAAGCAGCGGGACTGGCAACCGGCGCTACTGTGAAGTCTGATCTCGAGAAGGAGATGGAGGAGATCCAGAAGATCATCGACGACAATCTGCCCACGGTGCCTGACTTCGATGAGATAATGGGTAAGGCTCAGCCGGAGCGCGACTTTGCTGCACGACTCAACGACATGCTAGTTCGTCGTCTGCCATTGGAAGAGCAACTTTTGCGGCTTACGGCCGAGCGCAAGGACTTGACTGAGAAGATTGCGAAAGCCTCCGGAGAGGAAGCACTCGCGTTGAAGAACGCGGCACTGGACACGGAGGAACAGCTACTTGGCATCATCGACCGATTGAAAGCCAAACGCCGCGACGTGCTGGAGGAAACGCAGTCTCAGGCAATGAAGAGCAATCTCGCTGCGGCCGTCTTGAAAGGTTCGGCTGAGGCTTACCGCATTGAAGTTGGTGGTAAGCGAGACGACAAGCTGAAGGAAGTGTCCGACAACACCAAGAAGCAGGTCGAGAAGATGGACAAGATGATCGAGAACGGAAAGAGCGTCATCGATCTGCTACAGGAAGTGCTACTTTTCCAGGAACCTGAAGTGGAGATAGTGGGATGAGTGTAGACTACGCAAAAGAGATTACCGACGGCGACGGCGGGTTCATCAGCACCAGTGGTAAAGGAGCGACCCGCGTCTTCCACCTGAAATGCTCTGCAGTCACTGACGACCGCGACACGATATACGGTATACTGGGAACGACGATCACGAGCACAGCGTTGCCTACACTGTACAGTCAGCACCCAGACGATAACCAACTGTACTGTACAAAGATCGTGCCGCGCCGTCTCGTTGATCGGCTCAACTGGCATCTGTCCTGTGAGTATCAGTTACTACAGACTGTGCCGGCTGCGGGTTCCACTGTCGTGTATCCATGGGATCAGGATCCCAAGATATCATTTGGGTCAGGACCTCAGTACACGCGTCCCGTGGAGAAAGCGTATGATGTTGGTGATGCACAGGGAGCACCTACTAAGGAAGTCCAGAACAGTGCGGAAGATCCGTTCGACCCTCCGCTAACTGAAGTGTACACGTCCTGGCTGTGCCGCATACAGCGGAACATCAAAGACGCGGACTTCAATATGCAGGCACACTTCGATGCAAAGAACACCATCAACGCAAACCGCGACCAGTACGCCGGTGTTCTTGTGGAAGCACACTACGCAAGGATGCTGGACATCGGCGCAACCAAGCAGTGGTTCATCGATCCGCAGGGTGACGTGCATATCTACTGGAGCGTCAACTACGAGATAGAGATGAGCAACGTCGAATTCGTGCAGTCCGTAGTTGACCAAGGCTTCCATACTTTGGTGCTGGGAGTGAAGTCCCGTATTCTGTTGGATGATGGCAAGCCACCGGCTCAGCCGCAGCGTCTGGACAACGGTTCACAGCTAGCAGACGGTGGTGCAACTAAGTATCTGGACTTCCAGACAGTGTACGCTATGAACTGGAACGTACTGGGACTACCGAGGGACGCATAACATGGGACGTACCTTCACAAAGCGATCACAGGAGCGGATCGGCCGCGTAGTCCACGACTACGAGCGCCGGGTCATTGACCTGTCCCGTGGCAGAACGCAGCCACGGTCACTGGATGCTCACGAATACGACGGACCGTTCAAGCTGTCCTGTTACAGCACCGCCGGTGTGCTCAACACTGCGCGGCTCTATGTAGGGAAGGGACTCATACTGGCTGGTAATCTGGCCGAGTACTACTGGCCTGACGCTAGTGACACTGACTACATAGACGTGACCGCCTACGCGAACGGCACGTACTGGGTGTGGATCACTGCGGAAGTCCACCCGAATGAGGGTTACTTCACTGCCAGCTACCTTCCGTATATCACGGACGCTATCCTTGGTGACAACACGCGGAACGTCAGTCTCGGAGTACCGAGGCTGGCTTCCGACATGATGCATGCTTCCATTTTACTTGGTACGTTCACGGTTGCTAGTGGAAAGGTAACTTCCATCAGTCAGAGATGGCAAGGATCGGATATCCATGTACCGGTGCGCTTCCTGACTGAAAACACTGGCAGTGACTACTACGCGTTTGCCTCGTGGGCGACATCGTGGATGTACCGGCAAGTTCCGGACATTGCCTGCGTGTATGACGTGGACACCACCATATCGGGTGGAACCACAGTGACCACGAGCACAGAGTTTGACAGTTCGGCTGGCCACTCACATACGTTCCAGATCAAGAAGACAACCAACCCGGTCATGACGTACTACCCGATAAATCCCGGTAGCTCATACAGCTACCCTGAAGTGAACGGAGGTACGCCTCTATGAGGAAGTCTCTAGCAAATAGGATTGCGTTGGACATGGTGAAACCTGACACCAACGAGGACAGTCTAGAAGCACAGACCATCACGTGTCTGGTGTACGTGGACAAGCTGGAGGAAGGGTTCCGTCGCTGGGAACGCGGTAATTACGTAGCGCCGGGTCAGGAACGCAAGAAAGGTGCCCGGGCACAGTTCGAGACGTTCGTACAAGCGTGTCCGGATGTGCCGGTCTATCACCCTATCGTTCTGCTGGTTGGAGGAGACGACTTCTACGTAACTTGTTTCATCGACGGACGGCATCGCTTCTCCGTGCTGCGTGACTCAGGCGCGGACGTGATAAAGGTAGGACTGACCCGTAACAGTGTGCGCGTAGCTGCGCGATTCGGTATTCTAGTGGAGTTACCTGAAGAGCTACGCAACATTCCACGTAGGAAAGAACACGTGGCTTACTTGAAAGCTAAGGGATTACTCCCGAAGGACAAGGAGATCAAGCCTCATGAGTGACAGACGACTTATCACAATATACTGGGACGTAGTGAATCTTGTGCACTATGACTCCAGTGGAAACACGTTGAATGCGCGAGACTACCCGTTCATGTTTTACAAGGAGAACCCGCTAGTCAACGTGCTGCTGGTCACGGACTCGAGCCTGACGCCACTGGATACCCTGAATGAGCTACCCAGCGCACACGTGTTCAGCATAGCAGTGGACGACGACTTCGACCACAGTAGCACGGTGCTGTGCAAGACAGTGGACGCAGACGTAAACGTGCCCGGTGAGTGGACACTGGACAGCAACGGCAACGCGAATGTTGCCGACGGAGAGTTCAGTTTCACGCTGGACGCAAACACCAGCGAATTCCAGACCGCCATATCCGACGACCAGAAGAAGGACGGTTGGTTGGAGATACTGGTACTGGACAGTGTTGGTGGAAACGTGGTGGCTGCTTTCCAGATACCGTTTATACTGCGTAACATCATCGACCCGGAGGGTGCGTCGGTAACCGGCTTGGCTGACAGTACTTTCGTCATGGGACAAGCCTCCATCGGGAACGCTGCTTCCAGTGTGACGGTGACCGGTTTGGGGCTGGCGTCCGCACCGGCTCAGGTAATCCTGACGGTCCAGATGCCCGATAGCTCAGGGTTGCTACTGTTAGCTTCACCAAGGACGGACTCGTATACTACAGACGGCTTCATAGCCGACCTGTCGGGACTCACCGACAGCGCAAACTACAAACTGAATTACTTGATCAAACTCAGCTAGGAGGATGACATGAACGAACTTGAATTATTGAAGAGACAAGTACGTACGCTACGGGCTGCGTTCGTGGTGTTCCTGTGCGTGTTCTGCATCGCGGCAACCTTCCCGATCCTGAACGGCAAGCTGCAGGGAGCCTTGGACGCCAACAGCCACGAAGTCAAAAACATTCAGTATTTGCATCTCGACACTAACACCACGCACGTCGGCGGCGCAGCAGCGCATGATGTGTTATACTCGTTTGCCAACCGTATCTGGCGCGTGCTCGATAACAACACCACCAATTACTTTGCCTTGGTTTCCCCGGACGGCACGCTGCAAATGGACGGCATTCTAGACATGTACGAAAACGGCATCAGCAATTGTTTTGAAGTCGGCTGGCAAGACACCAAGATTGAATTCGATGAAGGCAAAATATACGGCGTCTACAGCTTTCAGCAAGGCTCTCAGGTAACCAAGGCCCTCGGCGCCACCGGCCCGCAGATCTACGGCCTCACCGAGAGCAACTGCGTCTATCAGAAGGCCGTCAGCCTCGACGTCGTCGGCGAGGCGCAGCTCGGCGACGCCGCAACCGACAACCACGGCATTAACACCGCGCCTGTTGCAAACCAGATGATTACAGAGGACTTTGATACGGCACTCACCGCCGGGAGCGAGTATGGCAGGAAGCAAACCATTGACCATACTGGCAATACAGAAATTGTAGGCACGCTTAATCGGTACGGTTCCTATCTTGACCAGAATTCGTCAGGAACGCACAACCAGTCAGTTTCTCAAACCTATATCTATGGACAGTACATAGATAGCGCGGACACGAGTACCCTTAACAATGCCGATGCAACAATGCAGCATTATGCTTTGTATGTCGACGCCAACGGGGTGGCAACCAGAACTTTAGGCACTTACACCAGAACTGCCATCGTTGGTATCAATCAGGGCAGTGTTGCTGGAGCTACAAAGACTGCCGGCCACTTTACCACGTCTGGAACATCCGCGTATGCTTACGGAGTCCGCGTCGATGCCAGTGGAGGAACTTCGGGAAATTATGCTCTATGGTTAGGCAATGGAGCAACAGCAGGTGGTGGTGAGGCAAGCTTCGCGGAAGATGAACCGTTCTACTTCGGACAAGCGAGTGATGCCTATATCAAGTACGACGGTTCTGACTTTGTTCTTGAACCTGATGCGTTTGGCTCTGGCAAGGTTTTGATCGGAGCAACCGGGGATAACTACATTCAGGCAGCGCGAGTGTATTTGAACGCGGCGGATTATCTGTATTCGGATGGTACAAGTCTGCTATGGAGCGACAACTAATGAAACGACTGTTGATCATAGTGCTGGTCCTATCAGTTTCGTTGGTCCACGCGGCTGACTACGTTATCGCGACCGGGGAGAACGGGACAGAGGAAGTCTATGTCTCGGAGCACATGCTTCACGCGGACTGGACCGACTACGCGGCATTGTGGCTTCCATTTCCCGCGAACAAACTTGCCGGGACTTACTATGATTACAGCCCGGACAGTTCGGATTTCACAATGGCGACGGCAAGCCAACGTCCAACTTGGAACTCAGCCAATTCCGGGCACTATCGGTTTGACGGGGACAACGACCGCATCTCCCGCAGTGTATCAGCCGGGCAGGATCTGACTTGTTCTTCTGATAGCGTAACGTTCGCCTTCTGGATGTATCAGTTGTCGGGAGGGGATTGGTACCAGCGAATCTTTGACAAGAGTACTGGTGGCAACGGAGCCAACGGATATTGCCTGGGTACTGAGTATGGTGGGGAGGGACGTTTTTTTCTCTCTGTAGATGGCAACCGTATTGGCGGTGTCTACGATGCTTCGCCAGTCTATAACGTGTGGGTTCATATCGTGGTAACATGGAACGGATCGCAGGCGGTCTTCTACAAGAACGGAGCAGGGAAGACCGCCCACGTGGAAGGTGACGACATCCCCGACACGACTGGTACTTTGAGGATTGGAACAGGTTACACCACTGCAATCGAGTTCAAAGGTTATCTGGATGACATCCGTGTCTATACGCGGGTTCTGGGAGATGCGGAAGTTACCGCGCTTTATGAACGACGTGACACAGTCTACGGCCACAGTGACTAACAAAGGAGAAGTTATGAAGAAGTGGATGACGGGAATGATCGGGCTGCTACTGGCAGCAGGAGCGATGGCTCAGCAGGACGTGGTCGTAAACATCGGCATCACGATCCCTGGCGAGCACGTCGCCGAGATGGTGGACGTGATCAACAACCTGCCCGACCGAATCTATACGAATGCTTTGGTGGTGAGCACGAACGCCATCCCAGAGTACGAGTACAGCGGCGGGACGAATCAGGTCATCGTCGGGACCAACTGGACTTACCAAGTCGTGACCAACACTGTCATACAGGAAGTTGCAGAGACTCCCAGAGATCGGTTCCGGCGGGTATCG
>Ga0180433_10009177_pt1 | contig 12149 bp, 11 predicted proteins | sample SS_ome_8_FD_132980 | JGI IMG/M metagenome (GOLD analysis project Ga0180433, IMG submission 132980) | Hypersaline lake sediment archaeal communities from the Salton Sea, California, USA - SS_1_D_1 metaG | ecosystem: Environmental > Aquatic > Non-marine Saline and Alkaline > Hypersaline >... | reverse complement strand
CCTGTGATTATTCCAGCAAGTGCACCATGCCTATTTATTCTATTTGAAAACAAAGATGCTAAGACCAAGGGGCCAAAGGCGCTTCCCATGCCAGACCAACCGTATTTTATGATATCGTATATTTTGTTGTTTTCGTTAAAAGCGATTGCAAGGGCGGCAATAGAGACCAAAAATGAGCATAATCTAGAAACAAAAAGTACCTGTTTTGATGAGGCTTTTTGTTTTATGATCTTTTTATAAAGGTCTTGGGCAATGGTGGCTCCCGATGTCAGTATGTAGCTGTCTAGGGTGGACAGTGTTGCTGCAATTATTGCGCAAAGTATAATTCCTGCAAATGCTGGTGAAAATAATGCCTTTGTGAGATTTACGTATATCATTTCGTTACAATTTTGAAAATATGCGAGCCCTGCAAGCCCTATTAGGGCTGATGATGAAAGGGTTATGAGCTGCCAAGAAAGGCCTATAAATTTTGCATACTTAATATTTTTCGGATTCTTTATTCCCATGAAAAAAGAAATTAAATGTGGTTGCCCAAAATATCCGGGACCCCATATTAAAAGAAGCGACAGGATTTGTCCTATAGACGTGTAAGTAGAGTTGTTAGATGGAAAAAAACTTAACGACACACCTTTTTGTGCGGCTGCTTGTGTTATGGCCAGCCATCCTCCCGCTGAGTATAACGCCAAAGTTGGGACTAAAACTATCATTGCCAGTGCAAATAGGCCTTGGAAAAAATCACACCACGCAACGGCTAAAAATCCTCCGATTAATGTATAGGTCAATGTTATGCCAACTCCCACAAAGACACCAATTTTATAAGTGAGTCCAAGGGCATTTTCAAAAAGTCTTCCTAATGCGACGAGTCCTGATGATATGTAGAATGTCAAAAAAAACACACAGATAATCGATGTCAAAATTCTTATTTTTCCAGATGTATCTGAAAATCTTTTTTCAAAATAAGAAAATAATGTAAGAGCTCCGAGTTTTTCCGTTTCGACTCTTATTCGAGGTGCGACAAAGTGCCAACTTAAAAACATGAAAAGCACAATTCCTAAAATTTCCCAAATTCTTATTAAACCTGTTGCGCATACAACTGCCGGAAACCCTAAAAAGAGCCAGTGACTCATATCGCTTGCTTGAAGCGCTATAGCTGTTACCCAATAGTTTGTAGATCTTCCTCCTAAAATAAAAGTTGACGAATCTTTTATTTTTTTGGAGAAAATGTAACCAATGAAAATTAATGCCAAAAAATAAATGGAGAATGCAATTGGTATTTGAATATTCACAACGTACTTACCTTTTTATTTTTGATATGATTATTGATATGACTATAACAAAAAAATAGTAAAACATCTGTTTTTATCAAATCGATGGGTTTGACAAAAACAGCAAATCTTTGTAACCATTATGCTGTGATGTGAAAACAAAAATTTTATAGGGTGTATTATGGCTAAAAAGTTGTACTGGCAAAATGTAGAAGATATAAAATTGTTGTGCGATGTTTTGAAAAAAAATGAAGTTGCAATATCATCAACAGACACCATTTATGGATTTTTAGGAAATGTTTCTAAAGAATCTTGGAATAAAATAAATGAATTAAAAGAGGCTGATAAAAAACGGCCATTCTTAATTTTAGTCTATTCTCTTACCAATCTTACCAATTTTGTTGATGTATCTGCAATTCCTGAAAAAACGATCAGATTTATCTCTTTTTGTTGGCCAGGCCCGGTAACATTTATTTTTAACGCAAAAAAAGATTTGCCACAATTTTTATATTCTAAAAAGGGTACGGTTGCTTTGCGTTGTCCTGACCATGAAGGCCTGCAAAGAGTTTTACATGAATTTGACGGGCTTTTTTCAACAAGTGCAAACAAAAGCATGGAGACACCTCCTCATATGTTTGATCAAATATCGCCAGACTTATTGAAACAAGTGAGTTGTGTTATTGTTGATGAGAAGGAGTCAGAAGTAGAAAAAGCATCTACATTGATTGATCTTTCTGATCCGGACAACACAAAAGATTTTCCGTTTGAGATTGTCAGAGAGGGTGCTTATTGCAAAAGCAAGTTGCAAGAAATATACCACAGGGCCTGAAATTATATAAACTGGTCAAACCCAAATAAATCAAATGTGGTTTTTGTTGTTTGCTCAGCAACGAACTCAAGGCTTATGTTTTTAAGTTCAGCCAGGTATTGTGCAATATGAGCGATATATTTTGGGTGATTTCGTTTTCCTCTGATAATTTGTGGCGGCAAAAATGGGGAGTCGGTTTCTAAAACTATTTTTTCTAGTGGAATGTGCAAAACAACGTCTCGTAGTTGTTCATTTTTGGGATATGTTATTGGCCCACCTATTCCTAACACAAAACCTAAGCCTATCGCGTAATTTGCAAAATCTTTGCTTTCCGAAAAACAGTGCATTACGCCACGCAGTGGTTCATGCTTGAATTGTTCTAAAACAGAGACCATCTCATCGGTCGCTTGCCTCATGTGAATGGTAAGCGGCATGTTGTGTTCTAATGAGAGTTCTATTTGAGCTTTTAGCAAATTTTTCTGTTGGGTGATATTGTGTTTTTGGTGGTACAAGTCGAGTCCGCATTCACCTATTGCTACGATTTTGTTTGCTTTTTTACTCCGTATAAATTCTTGAACTTTTTTCAGATCTTTGTTCCAACTGGGTGTTATGTCACATGGATGGATTCCGACCGCTGCATACATATTTTTATTTTTTTGTGCGAGCTGTATGCAATTTATACATTCAGTGATACTGGTGCCGGCGTTTAAAATATGCCCCACGCCGTCTTTGTAGGCTTCGTCTGCTATTTTTTCTGCCAAAACGAAATTTTCATCTTTCAGTGGAATATCAAATTTTTCTTTTACCATTATATTTACATGGCAATGGGTATCTACAAGCATTTTGTCCTTTCTGTCTTTGCTTTTTATATTTTGATATCAATTATCTTAAAAATATTTTTATTTTGTTGCAACAAAAAGTTTCTTATAGGATAAAAATATTTATTTAAATTTGTTGGTTTTTCATACAATGCAATTTTAAATATTTTTGACTATATTCCACAAAAAAGTTTCATTTCTTGTTTGACAAAGTTTAAAATAAAATTACAATAATAACATTGAAAGGATGTTAAGAGTAGTTTGTAGTAATTGGAAAAAAGAGCAATGTAGTTTATGGAGCAGCAGTGTTTAACCATTACTAATAACCTTATCACAAGGAGAACCCTATGAACAAAAGTGAATTAATCAATTCACTCAGTGAAGAGACAACCTTTAGCAAGAGGGATGTCGCAAGAGTACTAGAATCATTTACAAGAATCGTTGAGCGTACATTGAAGAATGGCGGTAAGGTTGCTATTACCGGATTTGGTAGCTTTACAATTTCACGCCGTCCAGCAAGAAAAGGTATCAATCCAGCAACAAAGGAACGTATTGATTTACCTGAAATATGTGTTCCTAAGTTTAAACCTGGAAAGAATTTAAGAGAAACAGTAAGATCTGTTAAATTTTAATTAAACCTTGACAGGAAAAGCTTTTACTCTTAAAAGGCCGCAAATTGCGGTCTTTTTTACTTTTCACCCGTTATTTTTTTGTGTATTATTATTCTAAATGTTTTTTTATTTAATAAAACCAAATTGGATTGAATATGATAGATTTATCCTTGCTAAGAGATAACTCTGAGCGTGTCATTGCGTTGTTGAAGAAAAAAGACCCAGATTATGATGCACAACTTCTGTTTGATTTAGATTCTCAGGTGAAAGATGTGAAACTTGAGGTTGAGCATTTGCGGCATAAAAAAAATGAGTTTGCAAAGCAAGGGTGGCAAGGGGTTACAGATGAGTTGCGTGAGCAGTCAAAGCAGATTGGCAAACAACTCAAAGAAAAACAAGCTCTGCTTCAGGAGCTAGAACAAAAATTCAAAAAATTATATTTAGAATGTCCCAATATTCCAAAAGAAGATGTCCCTGAAGGCAACAAAGAATCAAACAAGGTTGTAAAAGAGTTTGGCAAAAAACCAGAGTTCAAGTTTGATGTTAAAGATCACATTGAGCTGGGAGAAAGTCTTGGTTGGCTCGACTTTGAGGCTGCTGCGCGAATTGCTGGCAGTAATTTTGCATTTTACAAAGGTGATGCAGTAAAGTTGATGTATGCTTTGACCATGTACATGCTAAAGAATAATATGGCAAATGGTTTTGATTTGGTTTTGCCTCCATATATCGTCAATGAAAAATCTCTTTTGACCTCTGGTAATTTTCCTAAATTCAAAGATCAGGTGTACGAGCTAAAAGATCAAGACCTTTTTTTGACCCCAACCGCAGAAGTTGACCTTGCGAGTGTGTATCGCGACAAAATTTTATCTGCTGAGCAACTTCCTCTCAGAATGACATCTTGGACAAGTTGTTTCAGGAGTGAGGCAGGAGCATACGGTGCAGCTGAGCGGGGGTTGATCCGCATTCATCAGTTTGAAAAAGTTGAACTGTTTACCTTGTGCGAGCCTGAAAATTCTGACGATGAGCTTGATAGGATGATTGCGATAGCGGAACATACCCTGCAAAAACTTGATCTGCATTACAGAATTAGTTTGCTTGCTGCTCAAGATTGTTCATTCCCTTCGGCAAAAACGTACGACATAGAGGTTTGGATGCCTGCAAGAAAAGAATTCTACGAAGTTTCCTCTTGTAGCAACTGTACAGATTTTCAGTCGAGAAGGGGATTGATACGTTATAGAAAGTCTGCGGATAGCAAAACATCTTTATTGCACACTCTAAACGGTTCGTCGTTAGCGTTGCCCAGATTGATGGTTGCCATTATGGAAACGTATCAGCAGGAAGATGGTTCAATTGCAATTCCTGAATTTTTGAAAAAAGAAGCTTTGTTTACATAATATTTGAGTTTGCCCTATGCTTTCAAAAGATGTTATAAAAAAAATTCGCCAAATTGAGATTGCAACAAAAAGATTATTAAGTGGTTCTTTTGTTGGTGATTACAGCTCTGCCAAAAAGGGGGCTGGTTTTGAGTTTGACCAGATAAGAGATTATCAGCTTGGTGATGATGTGCGATTTATCGATTGGAAGTCATCTGCCCGCACAAATAAGCTTCTTGTAAAACAATATATCGAAGAACGAAACAGGGCTGTTATTTTGGCAGTAGACCTTTCTGGTTCCAGTTTTTATTCCTCTAGTGAAAAATTAAAGTTTGATGTTTTGTCTGAAATTGCGGCAGTTTTAGCCCTAGTTGCAGATTATGGAAAAGACCAGGCTTCATTGATGCTTTTTACCGATGAAGTGGAAGTTTTTATTCCTCCTGCCAGAGGGAGAAAGCACATACACAAAATTATGGAAAAGCTTTTTAGTCATAAACCAAAAAGCAGAAAAACAAATATCAATACTGTTTTAGAAAGACTCGCTCGATTGCACAGAAGAGACTCGATTGTGTTTTTGATATCGGATTTCGTTGGGGAGTTTGACGAAAAAAAGTTTCATATTGTTTCAAAAATTTATGATCTTGTTGCCTTAAGATGTTTGGATAAAAATGAAAATAAATTTCCATCGGTTGGTTTTATAGATTTGCTAGATGTTGAAACCGGTCAAAAAGTTTTGCTGCGTACTTCGGGTAAAAAAGGTCGAATGTTGAATAAGTTTTTGGGTAAGCGACTTGCTTTGCAGGAAAATGTTTTTAAAAAGTACGGTGTAGACTACTTAGATGTTTCTCCAGAAAGAACGTTTATTGGTGATGTCATTTTATTTTTTAGAAGACGGATGATGTATTGATGCAAGTAGATAAAAATATGCTTAACCCAAAAGATCTATATCCAATTTATGGACTGTGGCACAAGCCGTTTTGGCAGACAACTGCTTTTTATGTCATAGTGATTTCTGTTTTATCTTTTTTAATTCTGTTGATTTCTTGGTTCTTAATAAAAAAATATTTGCGCAAGAAATATAAAAAGATGGCCTGGCAAAAAGCATTGTCAGATATTGATGAATTAAAAAAACTTCTTGAGCAAAACAAGGTGAGCTCTCAAGGGTTTTATTTGTCTTTGACTGAAATAATTAAACGTTACCTCTTCGGTCGTTATGGATATGATCTGTTTGGTAAGACAGATGTGCAGGTAATACAATTTTTGGAGGAAAATAAGTTTAACCCGAAATTGCTCGAGAGCATGAAAATAATGTCTCAGTCAATGGAGTTAATCAAGTTTGCAAAAGCTTCCACGGTAAAAGAGGTTATGGAAAAAGATATTGCAAGGTCGATTGATTTGATTAACAAAACGATTCCAACTTCGGATGGTGTTAGAAAAAAAGTTCAAAAACAATAATATTGCAAAATCCTGTAGGGGGAATGTGTGACGTATAGTCCAGATGTGCAAACGAGTTCATTTTATATTCATTGGCCATTTTGTGCGTACAAGTGCCATTTTTGTCCATTTATATCTTTTGCGGGGCACGAACAGTTTATGGAGCGCTACCATTATGCGCTTTGTGCTCAAATAGAGCGATTTGCAAATGCTGCGATCGAAAAGCCGCTTATAGAAACTGTTTTCATGGGTGGCGGTACGCCAAGTACATATCCAGACAGCCTTATACTTGACACGTTTGATAAACTATTACATATAGCCCCTTTTAATGATTCTCCAGAGGTAACTATAGAGGTCAACCCTGGGACGGTGAGAAAAGAACAATTTGAAATTTGGACACAGGTTGGAATAAATAGACTTAGCATAGGGGTTCAAAGCTTAAATGATAAGGTTTTAAAAAATTTGAATAGGTTACACAAAGCTCAAGATGTTTATTTTTTATTAAAAAATGCCAAAGGTTATTTTGAAAATATATCGATTGATCTTATTTTGGGCTTGCCAGGAGTTTCGGAGGATGAATGGAAAAATTTGTTAAAAACGGTGGTTGGTTGGCCGATTGTGCACATTTCAATATATTTTTTGACTGTTCACGAAAAAACGCCGCTGTATTACAGAATAAAAACTGGAGAGATTAAGGTGGCGCAAGAAGATGATCTGGTTGATCTTTATAATTGGTCTGTAGATTTTCTTGGTGACAAGGGATTTAACCGGTACGAAATTTCTAATTTTGCAAAAAAGGGTTATGAAAGCAAACATAACAAAATGTACTGGGAAAGAAAGCCTTACAAAGGTTTTGGCTTAGCGGCTTGTTCTTTTGATGGGACGTACAGGTACCAAAACTATAAAAATCTGAGTTTTTATTTAGAACATGTGGAAAAAAAAGAAAGTGGTTGCCAATGGTTTGAAAAATTAACAGAAGAGCAGGTTAGGTTAGAAAAATTAATGTTGGGACTGAGAACTGATAGGGGGATACCACGGGAAAAAATGTTTGAAGGTTTATCTAAAAATAAAAGGGAGCGACTTGAAAGTAAAATCGCATTTCTTAAAAAAAATAAGTTTATTCATGAAAAGGATGGGAGGTTTGTAATAAGCCCGAATTGGCTAACCATAGAAAATGAGATAGTTCTGGAGTTGTTAGTTTAGATAAAAAGTTTTATAAATTTTTAACTCGCGTAGGAGATTTATGGCTAAGCATGTTGGTGTGAAATTGCCAAATGATTTGGTTAATGTTCTTAAAGGTGGAAATACAGTGGCTGTTCTTGCTACTTTCTCAGAAAAAGGGTTGCCTCATACAACGCCTATTCAATGTTTGTATCCAAAAGGGCTTGAAAGTCTTTTGTTAACGATTCACAAAGATCATACTGGCTATCACAATATGGTGTGGCAAAAAAAGGTTATGATTTGTTTTATGGATGAAGGTAATATTGCTTACAGTGTTCTAGGTCGTGCTGGTGTTGTGAGAGCGCCTTCTTCGGTTCACCCTTTGATGAATGTTGTACGTGTTGATATCATTGATATTAAGAGTGATCGGTCAGTATTGACTAAAGTAGACGCAGGGGTAAGCTGGAGTTATACATCATGGGAGGCAGAAGAACTTTCGATTGCATTATTAGGTGAATTGAAAGAGTTGTCCAAATCCTTATAGCGTTGAAAATTTCAAAAAAGGGTATTGTTATGCGGATTAAATCAATTTTTAATGTTTTATTTTTAGTGTCTTTTACTTTTTTTAATAATGCTTTTGCTGACGATATATCAGATTTGTTAGGTGAAACGCTAAAGCCAGCTCTTGAGAATAAATCAGCAGTAATAGAGAAAAAGCCATCGGAGCCAGTAATGCCGGTTGTGGAAAAACCGACAGAACCTGAGAAAAAATCTGAGCCAGTGGCAGAAAAGCCTGCGGAGCCTGAGAAAAAACCAGAACCGGTAAAACCATCAGCAGAAAAGTCTGAAGAGCCCCAGAAAGATGAGCAGGAAACGACAAAGCCGCCCAAAAAGGACAAACAAGAGGAGCTTGCCATAGAGGGTCTTGATACGGTAAGCGTTAGGGAGCCTGAGGGAAACTGGTTGCTAAAACGCATCTGGTGGGAAAAAGCCAAAAAGAAATATGCGAAAATCAAACGGTTTGCATCCAAGATTGCTGACTTGCAATTAGGTTTTGTAGAAAAAAGAAATAAAATAAACAGAGATGTTTTTGATCCATTTTATGTGGAAGTTGGTCTTAATTATGGGCAGCTTAAAGAAGTTGTCTCTTCTCTTTTGCAAAATCTTAAAGATTTAAGAGAGAAAGAAGGTTCTCTGGATACTAAAGAAAAAGAGCTTTTAAATACTCTAAAAGCCGAAGAAAAAACATTGAAGCAGTTAAGCCTCGATGTTAAATCTATTAGGAGTTTAAACGCTGCAATAGATGAAGACATTCAGAATCTTGTGAGGCAAATTAACAGAAGTAGACGGTATGAAGAAGATGCTTTGCAGATATTCTTTGACATTGCAAAAGTGTTGAGTCACAAAAAAGCAAGAGAGCTTAAGTACCAAATGGATTCTTTGTGGAAAAATATTAAAAGTATAGACGCGTATATCAGAGGAAAGTTTTCAAGGCACTTTGATACAGTTATAGAAAATGCTAAATCTCAGGTTGAAAAAATAAAAACTGTTGCATCTGCTTTCAAAGATAAGGGCATAGATTTGAAAAAGCAGTTTGCAGGTCGTGAGGAAAAGCCTACAGAGAAAAAACCTGAGAAGCCTGAAGCCATTCGACAATCTCAGGATGATCTGGAACAGAAAGAGGAACCAGTTGGATGGTTAGGTTCTATTTGGAACGTTATTACCTGGCCATTTAAAAAGTTCTGGGGACTTTTTAAATAATATCCGATTTTATCTTATTTTGAGATTTAAAAAGCCGCTGCACCAGATATTTTGACGCTGCGGCTTTAAACTTTGTGCGATTATGAGTGCATTATTTTGTGTAAAATATGTACTCTATACTTTTCCTGAGATCTATCGGAGATTTTACATAGATAGTTTTTCCCTCTTCGTCTCTCAGGCTTGTTGCCATTGGGTTGGTAAGGGTCCTTGGCCAAGGTTTTCTTACACTAAAAGGAGGGTATCGGAACCTAAGTTTTAGAGTACAGCGCTGGTTTGGATTTTTGTTGTTAACTACGTCTATTTCAAAAAAAAGGTACGTGTTATAAGCGACCGCAGCATTACTTACGGTGTACACATAAATTAATGTTAGTTCGTGTGGGGAAGCGATAGTGTGAGTGTCTTTTAGACTATCAGGGTAGAGAAATTTTTTAGGGGGCCATTTAATACTACACCTCTTTCCTCTTCTTTCAGCATGCGTGTATCTAACAGAAACTTTCAGTGGGATCGATGTGTCATTTTTTATCCTAATTTTTGTTTTTTTAGCGATCACCCCTTGCCAAAAAATTAGTGACATGAACAGATATTTATAGATATTTTTCATATTATTTCCTCCTTAAATAAACCTTTCACCTTTTTCCTTCTAACTTTCCCTTCTAATAACAATATACCAGTCCCAATATTCAAATTGCAATATTTTTGCAAAATAATAAAGTTTTTTTGCATGTAATCAGAAGATTCGCATGCAAGTTGAAGAATCTTCCTGGATTTAAGCCTTTTTTTTCTTTTAAAAATTTGAGGATTTTTGACGTATTTTTTGAAAAATAAACGTAATTTCTAGCTTGTTTAAAATTTTGTGGTACATTTTTATTAGGTTTGATCAATTGCTCTAATTATGCTACATTTTGAGATGTGAGGTTGTGATTTTTGACTATAATTTTTGATGAGATTGAGCCGAGGTGGTGAAATTGGTAGACACGCAGCTTTAAGGGGGCTGTGGGAGAAATCCTGTAGGGGTTCGAGTCCCCTCCTCGGCACCAGCCGTCGCCAAGGCTATGGCTGGCAAGCCATCTTCGCTTCGTGCATCCTGCGTAAGTCCGCCGAAGCTCGCAAGCGCGAAGGTGGAAGTAACTGCGAAGTAGTGTATCGAAGGACGGATGGCAAGCCAGGTTAGGAGGATTGGGGGTTGAGAAGAAGGTTATAGTTTTTGTTTTTTATTGAGTTAAACAGTTTTTTTTTAGTAAAAAGGGGTTCCCTATGCGTAAAATATTTGTTTCATGGTTTACATTTTGGATTTTGCTTTCTGGTTTAATATTCTATTTATTGTGGCCGCTGCAAAACAATCTTCGTTTTGGTATGGACCTTTTGGGAGGCTCCTTTTTAACGCTGGAGGTTCAGGCTGAAAAGGCTGTCGAGGAAAAATTAAAAAGTACCGCAAAAACAATTCCAGAAAGATTAAAGAAAGAAGGCAAAAGTGCTCCGGTCAAAACTGATATATCAGCTGCGGGAATAGTGCTTACATTTGGCGATCTAAACGCAGCTAATGATGGTTTTAACTACGTGAAAGATAATTTTACGGACCTTGTTCCATTGATTGAACAAAAAGTCGTGACGTTAAAATATAAAGATGTGCAAGCAAGGGCAATTAAGAGTGAAGCTGTAGATATTAACGTCGATGTTCTCAAAAAGAGATTAAACAAATTAGATGTTTCAGAAATCTTAGTTTCTAAAAAAGGTGAAAAGCAGATTATAGTAGAGCTTCCGGGAGTTAAAGACCCTCGAATTGCACGGGCTATGATAGGAAAGCCTGCAATTTTAGAGTTTAAATTAGTTGAAAAAGATGGAAAAACCAAAGAAGACATTTTGTACGAATATGACGGTATAATGCCTGATGGAATGGAAATTGTTCCACACAAGGACAAAGAAGATGGTACTCCAATAAGATTCTTCCTAGTATCTCGCTATGCTGACTTAAAAGGCGGCATGTTGGTAGATGCAAGGCCAGGTGTCGGTGGAAGATTGGGAAATCAGCCAGTTATTAAATTTAAATTCTCTTCAGAGGGTGGTGATATTTTCTACGATTTGACGAGCAAAAATCCTGGAAGACAATTAGGTATAATCCTTGATGGTCAGGTTATAAGCGCGCCATCTATTGCGGCAACGTTAAGAACTGAGGGTGAAATTACAGGAGGATTTACTCCTGAATCCAGTAAAGAATTGGCTATGTTGCTAAGATCTGGATCTTTGGTTGCTCCTACTACTGTTGAAGAAGACAGGCAGGTTGCTGCGACACTGGGTGCGGAAGCGGTCAAAAAGGGTCTTTTCTCTTGCCTGATCGGTTTAGCGTTAATTTTCATTTTCTGTCTTCTGTATTACAAAGCTTCGGGAATATTAGCATTCTTGGCATTGATATTCAACCTTGGTCTTGTACTGTTTGGTCTTCATTCTATCGATGCAACGTTAACATTGCCTGGTATTGCCGGTATGATTTTGACCGTGGGTATGGCAATTGACTCGTCCATTTTGATATTCGAGCGGATAAAAGAGGCGCTTGCCTCAGGGGTTTCTGTCAAAAAAGCGGTCAATACAGGATTTGCTAATGCAACAGCAGTTATTTTGGACGCAAATATCACAACATTTGTTGTTGGTATTGTTCTATATCAGTTTGGAACCGGTCCATTGCGTGGATTTGCCGTTACCATGATGTTAGGTATTGTTGCAACGTTGATTACCGGCTTAATATTCTTGCGTACAATGTTCAACTTTGTGTTAAATGCTTTAAATGTAAAGAAATTAAGTATATAATTAGGTTATAAGTGAAAATAAGTATATTGAAATTTTTGGCGGCGTAGCTCAGGTGGTTAGAGCGACGGAATCATAATCCGTAGGTCCGGGGTTCAAGTCCCTGCGCCGCTACCAGT
>Ga0180433_10009176_pt1 | contig 12150 bp, 6 predicted proteins | sample SS_ome_8_FD_132980 | JGI IMG/M metagenome (GOLD analysis project Ga0180433, IMG submission 132980) | Hypersaline lake sediment archaeal communities from the Salton Sea, California, USA - SS_1_D_1 metaG | ecosystem: Environmental > Aquatic > Non-marine Saline and Alkaline > Hypersaline > Sediment... | reverse complement strand
TGCTCCTTTTCTGACGGCGGCATCCAACGATTATTCTTTTGACACCATTTTTGAGCGTTCGGTGCGTGCATTGGGACAGCCCGGCGATATACTCATTGGTATCAGTACGAGCGGGCGATCTGAAAATGTTCGTCGGGCATTCGTCGCCGCATCGGATAAAGATCTCGTTACGATTGCCCTGTTGGGACGCGACGGTGGGTTCACCAAGGGATTAGCTGATGTTGAAATAACCGTCCCCGGGACTTCAACGGCACGAATACAAGAGTGGCATATCTTCATTTTGCATTCGCTTATTGAGATGGTTGAAGATAAGCTGCAACTCTTTTAATCCGGGAATCTCAGAGGTTTTCTACTACACCGTCGACTAACGCACCACCTGCTTCATTACGCTCCATGGATCAGCTTTGCCGTATCACAGGGGATACGCCTGCAGCCGATCTCGGTCGCAGGCTTCGCATATGGTACGTTCCTCGACGTTTCGAGACGAAAACCTCTGAGATTACCGGATTAGCGGAAAAGGCGGGGATAAAATATCGACTAATGTATTACCTGCTTCATTACGCTCCATTCCGTCTTCTCCGAGATTTCGCAGCCTTCTCACTGTATCTGAAAGAAGCCATCAGCATTCAGCCCTTCGACTTTGCTCACGGACCTTGTCTGTCAGCCCCTCGACCATGCTCAGGGACTTCGTCTCTCGGCTTTGGAGAAAAGAAAATCCTCCTCAATCCTCCTTTTCAAAAGAAGGACGGAAGAGAAAGAAGGCTTCAACTGTTCTGAGCGAGACGTAGTCCTTGAGCAACCTCGAAAGGTCGAAGGACTTGTATGCCTTGATATCACAAGCATCTCCGTGATTTCGCCACCAAACCTGGTGAGAAATTCGGGTTAGCGGTCTTCTCACCGTATCTTTGCGGCGATTTGCGTTTGCTTTATCGGGTGATAACGCCCGTCCGAAATATTCCGGTCAGTGAATGACGTCGGCGTCCTGGAGTTCCTGGAGGATACGTTTTGCGAGGGTACGGAGACCTTTACTTACAGGTCTTCGCGGAAAAGCATCAACGACCAGTCTACCAGCCTGACGAGCGATCGAGACTGCGTCGGGATCAAGAGGAAGTACGCCGGCGAGCCATAGTTTCGGTTGAATAGGGAAATCAACAAAATCAAGAGCTGCCCGAAGCGCGGTAAAGCTCGCTTCTCCATGTTCCCACGATACCGCCTTGTTTATCACAATTCCAACGGATACCGGAGATTGTTGATCCGATTCCTTGAGTATCGCGCGAATTAATTCACAACTCTCTATAGCCCGTTCCGCCTCAACAATGAGGATGATGATCTGGGCCCACCGCGCCATTAATCCCCATTCACCTATGTGAGTTTCAACGATATCCGCCAGGGCGAGTTCAAAATCCGTTGATTCATCAATGTCAGTTCGTTCGGCGAGTTCTTCCAGACGCTCCGGAAGATACCCGATAGAAGGGATGTGAACGAGATCGGCATCAATATCATAAAACCGCAGTACATCGGAGTAATTCAAATCATTGAAATCGTCGGTTTCCGCGTGGTGAGGAAAACCCACTTCCAGGAGAAGAATCCGTAACCATCGGCTCAGTTGAAATGCGAGATTTCTCATAATAAACGTTTTGCCGGAGCGTTCCGGATACCCTATAAATGCTATAACGGGTGCCGGCAGTCTTCTCCCCACCGATGTCGTGGAACCATTTTGTATTGCTAATTCCTGGCGTTCCCAGGCTTCATTCTTCATAAGTAGTTCGCGAAGTTCAGTATGTGTGGCAACCACCGGTTGAACCGGATATCCACTGGCACGGGCGGCATGGGAAATCGTCTCTTCGTCCAGAGGATCGATCATAGCTAGAATAAGACGGCCATGTGAGAAACCGACGGGAAAGCAATTATGATTCTTTGCAAACGTCCGATCCAGCGCGAGGGAAGCCTCATCTTCAGGTTTCATTTTATTTACATCAAAACGAGGAAGGGATAGTTCTTCGGCTATCGTATCAGCGGCGGTTTCTTCTTCCACCATTTCCATGTCGAGAAGCACCGTAAGGAGAGATTGACCCGTCTTTCGTTGTACCGCTCGTGCGATATCGAACTGTTCGAGTACGAGGAGCTTTCTCGCTATTTCTAATTCTGCGGCGTTAAAGCCCATAACGGGGATAGTCTCCACATAGAGATGGCGTTCTGTACTGTTGTATTCCGATTTTGGCATATAGTCAAATATATCCCGCGATGTTTCGCAATAATTTATCGAAACAAAGGAATCAGGATACGTAAATATTCAGATTGTCAATAATGAGACTAAAGATATCATCTGCAAACACATCCAACTCCTGTCACTGGTCAATTCAGACCGGCACGTTTTTAACATAAGAGGGAACTATTGTTGCCCGTGAGCATGGAGATGTCCTGAGCACGCAACGGATAAGATTCTGTTTTTTCCTGTTAAACTCTCTATGACTATAGCTTTGGTTGACCCCTGTATAAATCTTGTTTTGTTATCATGCTTATTATGTGAACGATGAGTCGTTCGCAGAGAGTTATCTGCACGGTTATCGGTCTTTTTGCGCCAATCCGCCCAGGTATTTCGCATTTGATGTGCCGCCGGCCTTCGAATCAACGAAATTCAACAGCGACGGATACATCGTCAATGGGCTTATAGCCATGGTATTATAGTATTTCACGGTCCGTACTAACGGGCAAACATAGAAGACCGGGCGGATACGCCACGGTGGGAGAGTTTCATGGCATGCAATGAACTCGTAGTCCGCGTCGCCGGGGAAGCGGGAGAGGGAGTCATTTCAACCGGGGATCTCCTTGCACGTGCAGCAGCGCGTGCCGGATTCCATCTCATAACCTTCAAAACGTTTCCCGCGGAAGTGAAGGGCGGACATTCGGTATTCCAATTCCGCGTTTCATCGGGTCAAGTGCTCACACAGGGTGACGAAGTAGATCTGCTCGTAGCAATGAATAGTGAATCGTTCAGCAAGCACGAATCCGATCTCTCGCAGGGTGCACGAGTCGTCTACGATTCGTCGAAATATGTGCCTGAGACTGATCGTAAGGATCTTCAACTCATCGGTATACCATTTCACCAGATTGCATCGGAAGAACTTCAGTTCGAATTGGGCAAGAATATGGTCGCCGTCGGGGCTATGACTCGACTTTTAGCATTGTCCCTCACGGAAATCCTCGCCATGGTTGTAAAAAAGTTCAAAAGAAAGGGCGAGCGAATACTCCAGAGAAACGAGACGGCGCTCGAACTTGGTTCGAAGTGGGTGAAAGAGCATCTTGCCGATGAATACGGTCTCTGTCTCGAACCGCCCGCCGTGAAGGAAGATCTCATGTTTGCCACGGGCAATGAGGCTATAGGATTAGGGGCCATGGCATACGGCGTGAAACACTTTTTCGGTTATCCCATCACACCGGCTTCGGAGATAATGGAATTCATGGCACGGCATCTCCCCAAGATCGGTGGCGTCATGCTTCAGGCAGAAGATGAAATAGCATCCATCGCCATGGCAATCGGGGCTTCTTTTTCCGGCGTTCCGGCGATGACCGCTACGAGCGGGCCCGGTCTTAGTCTTATGGCTGAAGCTCTCGGTCTCGCGGGTATAATTGAAGCACCTGTCGTAATCGTGGATGTACAACGCGCGGGACCTTCCACCGGGATGCCGACGAAACATGAACAAAGCGATCTATATGTTTCTATGTTCGGAGGGCATGGTGATCTGCCTCGGGTGGTGATCGCACCCCACTCCGTTCGTGATTGTTTCGAACAGATGATTGTTGCATTCAACATCGCGGAATCGCTTCAACTTCCTGTTATCGTACTCAGTGACCAGGGTATGGCAGTTCGAACCCAGACCATCCCGATCCCGAACCTGTCGACTATTCATAGAGAACAGCGGGTACTCTGGGAAGATAGTGAAGAAGAATACCACCGTTTTGCCGATACCGAGACAGGCGTTACTCCCATGGCTCTCCCCGGAATGAAGGGTGGTGAGCATGTGGTGAGCGGATTGGAACAGAGCGAAGAAGGACGTCCCCGATATGATGGAGATACTCACACTCGCCTGACGAGGAAACGATTCAAGAAACTCGCTTCCGTGCCCGGAATGATAGAAGGGCTCTTTCGATTCGGAGATCCTTCCGCGGAAACAGTCGTAATTGCATGGGGATCTGCCGTTGCACAGGCACACGAAGCAGTGAAAATACTGGCTGACAAAGGCATAGATATCGGGGGGCTCGGCGTGCGGCTTCTTTCTCCATTTCCAATCGATGAAATCACGGATTTTATATCCGGCAAACGATCGGTGGTCATCGCGGAGATGAACTACCAAGGCCAAATGGCTTCACTCATAGAAGGAAGAGTCGGTGATTCGGTTCGTATACATCGATTGAACAGCATATCAGGCGTACCGTTCGGAACCAAGGAAGTCATCGCGGCGCTGGAGGAGGTGGTATGATGGAAAGTCCGAACTACTATAAAAGTAACATCAAACCCACCTGGTGTCCGGGCTGTGGTGATTTCGGCGTATTGACGGCTACGATACGATCATTTGCCGAGCTTGATTGGCCCCGTGAAGATATAGTTGTCGTATCGGGAATCGGCTGTTCCTCCCGATTTCCTTTTTTCCTTCAAACGTACGGTTTTCACTCGATTCACGGGCGAGCACTCCCCGTTGCCACGGGAGTTAAGACGGCACGCCCCGAACTCCATGTTGTCGCGTACGGTGGGGATGGAGACGGTTTTGCCATAGGTGCCGGACATTTTCTCCATGCAGCGCGACGGAATGTTGATATTGCGTACATAGTTATGGATAATCATATTTACGGATTGACGAAGGGACAGACGAGCCCCACGAGCGGGCTCGATTTCAAAACGAAGAGTACGCCGTATGGCAATGTGGAATTTCCCGTTCATCCCCTTGTAACGGCCCTCGCCTGTGGAGCGACGTATGTCGCACGGGGACTGGCAAGCGATCCAAAACAGCTGAAAGAGCTCTTTATGGGAGCGATGACGCATAGGGGATTCGCCATGGTTGATGTGCTCAGCCCCTGTGTCACGTACAACAAAGTCGATACCTTTAAGAGCTTCAAGGACAGTTCACTTCCCGTTCCGGATGACCATGATACCTCGAATCTCGTGGGTGCCCTGAAACTGGCACTGGATGCGGAGCGTCATTACACAGGTCTTATCTATAAAGAGGAAAAACCTACGGTGGGAGATTATCTGGACGCTTTGAAGTCAAAAGAAGACCGAAAGTGGACCGAGGTGGTGGAAGAAGTATTCCGAAGTATGGCTTGATACCCCGATGTCGTTATCGGGCTCAACTATTTGTATCATTCAAAAGGTTACATCGGAAAAGCTTAATCGATCGCTCTCCGGTATTCCACTGAGAGAAAAATCGGCCGCAATAGCCGATCAGATTCATAGCCCGCATGTGGAGATTGTGACGCATGGCGGTGTATACAAAGAAACCGATGGATTTGTTACGATAGATGAACAGGTAGCTTTAGCAATTCGTGTCGCGGATTGTGTACCGGTTATCATAAGAAGTCGATCGGGACGTATTCGCGGATTGATCCATGCCGGTCGTGATGGAATCGCGTCGGGTATCATTGAATCAATGATAGACGCTGTTGATGCTGTTCGGGAATTTAATGATCCCCTTGCCGTGTTTCTCGGACCGCATATCGGTCCGTGCTGTTATCGGTTTCCGGCGGATCATCCGGTAGGCAGGAGATTGATATCCGACTTCCCGGATGGGAGCAGGATAGCGGATGGTTGTATTTCGCTTGATCTGACAAGGGAAATACGGGGACGTATCAGACGCTCGGGATTTGATTTCAGTTCCGTTGTATCGGATTCCCGCTGTACCGCATGTTCCGCGGGCAAGTTGCCGTCTCACAAACGGGAAGGTATACATAGAAATCGTTCACTGCTGATAATCAGTACCAGTAGTGTTGTGAAAAAGGAGTTGATATCCATGGCGGTTGATCCTGAACTTTTAAAAATTCTCGCATGTCCGGAGACCAAGGAACCTGTCCACCTCGCTCCGGATACCCTTGTGGATCGATTGAATGAGCTGATTGATAGCGGTTCGGTGAAAAATCGGGGCGGAGAAGAAGTTACTGAAAAAATAGATGCAGGTTTGGTTCGCGAGGATAAACGCTACCTTTATCCTATACGGGATGATATCCCGATAATGCTGATCGAGGAAGCCATTGAGTTGCCGTCTCTCGATTTGACGGAATCCGTATAAGATCGAGGAATGCAGCGCACCATCCGGAACGTTTATCCCTCAATCTGATATTTTGGTTACTCCGCTGCCCGGTAATGCAATAGCGTGAAAGACCTTAATCTATACATTTGGAGAGGATCGGTATAGGAACCGCCGGAGCAAGCGGCGGGTATCCCTCAATGTGGTCAATCCGCTTTCACAATGCAATCCGTCTGACCGGTAGTTTCCACCGTCTTAATAGCGACGTGCAACATGAGTGGGAATACCGGTTCACTATACAATAAGGTGGGCTTGATGCGATTTCGGATCAGAAAAGACATGTGGATTGTCTTTCTCCTGTTAACGGTATTTCCTGCTCTAAGCATTGCGTATGAGGGAGCAGTTCCTCTTTTCAGCATTTCGGATGATCCGGTTGTAATGGCAACCGCGGGTGCAATGGGACCCATGCGGCGGGGCGGTGGTTCGCTCTTTTCGAATCCCGCAGGTATTGCAGATGCGGCGTCAATGGTTCATCTGTCCCATGGATGGTTATATCAGGATATCAGTCGGACGAATGGAGCGGTCGCGGTCCGATCACCAGTGCATCCCGAACTATTCGTCGGTGCAGCCATATCCAGTATCGGATACCCTTCCATGGAACAGCGGAGCGGTCCATCAACTATCAGCGACGGCGAGTTCGGCGCGCATGAAACCAAGGCGGGAATATCACTGGCTTTCGGATTCCCTTTCGGATTGCGGATCGGTTGTATGGGGAGCATTATCGATTCACGGATCGGGGGCTCCGGCGTTACCGGATGGGCAATGGATCTTGGATTACAGCAGTCCATACCATCTGCGAATATCGAATGGGGAGTTTCAGCGCTTAATGTTGGATCACTCGAGGCGATAGATGAGGCGAATTCTGATTCACATGATCTATGGGCCGTATATCAGGCGGGAATAACGTGGGCCACACCGCTTACCGGTGTCAGACTCGCAGGTACCGTACGATTGGAGCACGATGACGAAATTCTGGAACTCCTCGGCGTCGAGTATGCTCATTCACGCTACAGACTTCGGGCGGGAAAGACGTTTGGCCACGAAACCCGGGATTTCGCTGCGGGGTGTGGCGTCGAGATCGGGTCTCTTATGGTCGATTATGCGTGGGAATCCAATGAATACGACTTAGGGTCATCCCATCGGTTATCAATGGGCTGGCTTCTATAAACAAAGCAGAAATCGTGTCCACCGCGATATATCGAACAGTATTCATTTCATGGTTGTCTATCTTTTCGGTATTATTATCGATTATTTCTTCGGTTTCGGCCGGTCAGAATATCATCCTGAAGGTTCGATCCGATGGGTTGAATGCCGCTCGCGTATGGTCTAAAGATGCGCCGGATCCAGGCAACCCGCTGGCTCATAGTCACGATTCCGCGGGAGCATTCGCGGTTTCGCCGCTGTTTTCGAGATCACCCCGTGAGGCAGACCCGTATTTCTCCGAGTTCAATCTTCATCGCTATCTCCTGGTCCATCTCTCCTCTTTCGCCGACGCTAACCGATCATTAGCTCTCTATCGCCGGCACCCGTCGGTGGAGTATGCCGGATTGAATACGGTATATTCCATCAGGAATTCTCCTGAGGACGGTGATCCATTGGAAAGTGAACAATGGGGGCTTGCCGCGATTCGAGCGCGTGAAGCCTGGAGTATAGTGAGGGGCAGCGATTCGGTACCTGTAGCAATTATAGACACCGGGGTCGATTACACGCATCCCGACCTGGCTCCTTCCATGTGGATAAATGAAACCGAAGATTTGAACGGCAATGGTCGATTCGATCCATTCCCGACTACCGAAGGAGGAGACTGCAACGGATTGGATGATGACGGGAACGGGTATACGGATGACGTTATCGGTTGGGATTTCACGGACGCACCGGAATTACCGGGAACCGGCGACTGGAGGGAACGTGATAATGATCCCATGGATGAAGGTCCGCAAAGCCATGGAACGCATGTTGCGGGAATCGCCTGCGCGGCTGCGGACAATGGCGAAGGAATCGCCGGGGTAGCACCTGGATGCCGAATAATGGCTCTTCGTGCCGGATTCGGACCGGTGGGTTATCTGCAGGAAGATGACGTTTCCTCCGCGATTGTATATGCGGTTCAGAATGATGCTTCGGTTATCAATATGAGTTGGGGTGACGTGGTGGTGTCACCCATGATCCGAGATGTACTCGCGTATGCGCATGCTCATGACTGTATTCTCGTGGCGTCGGCCGGAAATTCCGGTACCGATCAACTTCACTATCCCTCAGGTTACGATTATACGATATCCGTTGGAAATTCCTCCATGGACGACGATCTAACACCAGGATCGAACTACGGGCCGACGATTGACGTCGTGGCTCCCGGTCAGAGAATCCTCAGTACTCTTATCGGCGGTACATATGGGACATTGAACGGTACCTCGATGTCTGCTCCTCATGTCAGTGGTCTCGCCGCACTTATACGGTCATATCGTCCGACATTCACCAATGAGGAAGTCAGGCATGCTTTAACAGCGGGAGCAATCGATCTTGGAGCACCCGGCATTGATCAGTATTTCGGTGGGGGCCGGATCGATTGCCCCAACAGCATCTCGCTGGAGCGAGCACTCTCCGTGGAAATAGATAATCCTTACACGGATGCCGGCATAGCCGACGATATTGCAATAGAGGGGACGGTACGCGGGTTACTCCTTGATTGGTGGGCGTTGTATTACGGAGAAGGCAGGAATCCCGTTGTATGGCATGAGATTGGATCTATGCATACCGAACAGGCGATACAGGAGACTCTCGAGGTTTTCACCATCGATGAAGTTGCCGATGGAGAGTATGTCATTCGACTCGTGGCTGAAGATTTAAACGGCGTGCGCAACGAACGGAGAACACCGGTAGAAATAGACAGATCTTCGCCTGTCTTCCTCTCGCATTCACTGACTCCGGTGGTGGACGGACCATATGGTCACTTTCTCCTTGAATTCAGTACGGATGATATTACAACCGCCTCGGTTCTGATTCGCTCAACGGCTGCCGTTGATCAATTCATCGAATATCCTCTCAGTTATACCACCGATGAACATCGATGGCTTCTAGGACCCGATATTCCCGGATACGGTGAATGGGAGTATCAGATACGTGTCACGAACATCGCCGATATTTCCAGTATCGATAACGGTGACGGTGAGTATTATCAGATCACGATCGATGATTCACCGGGGGGTGAGTTGTATCTGCCATCCGTGCCCGTTGATCTTCCGGCGGGATACCTCGTACCGGAGGCAACCGACTATGATGGCGACGGTCTGAAAGAAATCACCATCGGTGAGTTGGTTCCATCCGCACTTACCGGTGAGTCGACATTGGGCAGTTTGCGTATGTTTGAAATAGATTCGCGGTGGAATGCCACAGAGGTAGATATTGCACCAACCAAAATGTATCCCCTGGGAGTCGGTGACGGCGACAATGATGGTCTCCCCGAAATTCTTGGACATTACTGGGCGCGAGTTCCTGTTCCCAATTCGGGAGATGCATCTGATTCCACTAATATATTCGTTTCATATCTGTGGGAACCGAGTGAACCGGGAGGATTTCCACATAGAGTTTCATGGAGTGACAGTGGTTCCAACCTCGCTCTCGGCATGGCGGATGCGGACGGGGATCAATGGGGTGAGATATACATTCTGAACCAGGATGTGTATCCACGAACAAGTATTCTCGTATATGAGGCTTTTGCCAACGATTCGTATGCAGTCGTGGATACTATTCGTCATCCGCTGGAGATATCGGCCGATTTTGTTCTCCGGACCATGGCATCGGGAGACAGTGACGCGGACGGAATGCATGAAGTTGTCTTCGGAGACAAAAAGGGTCGCCTCGTTGCATTTGAGGCCCGGACATCGGGTGGATTCGATCATGCCTGGACGAGCAGTTCGTCGGCTGGTGAGGCTGGTGTTGTTGAAGCGGTTGGTATGGGAGATATGGATGGGATTCCCGGAGACGAATTCGTCGGATTGGTCAGGTTTGATGAAAATCTGAATCTGGAACATAATTTTGATTCAAGACGATGGTTTCTTACGATGGGGAAGTATATCAATTCAGATGTTGAGATGTGTTCAGAAATCATACTCATGGGCGTGGATACGGAAACTGCACTGAACGGACTTCGAATGGGTGATCTGGACGGCGATGAGGATTGTGAGGTAGTCGTCTCCGTTTACCCGGACTGTTACATTTTCGATTATGACGAGCAGGGTGATTCACTGAGAATGATATGGTACGTGGAAGGCGCTGATACGTGGACCGCTATAATAGACGAGCTTGACGCACCGTTTCCAAACTCCACCGGTAACGAACTCGTACTCAGTTACAATGATGGTACGCGAATCCACTCCGGAAATACAGGATTCACCGGTCCCGCTCCTCCGAGTTATATTGATATCGAACCACTGGAATCCACGACTATGCTCCTCCGATGGCCCATGATTCAGGATATCGATCATTTCAGGCTATATCGTGGCCAATCCTCCGACGCGCTGTCTCCTCTCGCGGATATTCAAAATAATTCCTATACCGATTCAGGACTTGCAATGAATACAGCCTATTACTATGCGGTGAGTACCGTTGATCTGGAAGAGGTTGATCCTGAAGGGCCTCTTGGACCTGTAGTCTCGATCACCACCGCGCCTGCCCCTGAATTCACCGCAGCGACATTTTACCCGCCATACCATGTATATCTCGAATTCGACCAGAGACTCAACGTCACTTCGGCGAAAGAACCCGGACATTACCGTATGGATCCGGGATCAGTTTCGCCCTCATCAGCGGTGATCTCTCATAGTGAGACCGGTGTTATACTTTCCTTCCCGTTTCTGGAGGGACGTGCGGGCTCGTATGTACTTCGCGTGAACGGAGTACGCGGGTATTCCGGCATACCGGTTTCATCCGGCGAATCAATCACCGTGAATTTCACTGAACCGGATGATCATTTTTACATCACGGATGTAGTCTACTCCGGATCGGAGTGGATTGAAGTTGGATTCAACAACCCTCCCGACTCCACGCTTGGAATAGAAGATGTTTCCATTCGACCGGAGCTTGCCGTGTATGATCTCATCCGGGATTCGATCGATTCGCGAACTATCAGGATACACGTTGAGTATCCCGAGAAAATAAATGGTACCACATACGTGCTCAGGATAGAGAATGTACGGGATGTATACGGAAATCTGATTGATCAAAATGGAGGAGGCGAATCCGGATTCAACATTCTGGCGGACAATCTGCATAACTGGTATCCGGTTCCCAATCCCTGGAATCGTTCGACGAACTCCTCGAATGTACGTTTCTTCGGATCTCCTCAGGATGCAGTTATCTCCATCTACGCGCTCAATGGTCGACGAATCGCGAAAATCAAAGAAACAGACAGGAATGGAGTTGTTGAATGGGATGGAACCATATCAGGAGCCGGCGGTACGGCCTCTCCAGGAGTATATATCTGCCGGATCACCAGTAGTATCGGTCAGAAAAGCGAACGACTCGTCATTCTGCGCTGATCCGCACTTTTCACCACGTTTTCTCTGTCTTCGCGATGATACTCGGTGAGAAACGAGGGCAAGCACAGCCTTCTCACTGGATCTCATAAGAGCTGTCAGCGTTCAGCCCTTCGACTTTGCTCACGGACCTTGTCTGTCAGCCTTTCGGCCATCTCAAGGACTTCGTCTATCAGCTTTGGAGAAAAGAAAATCCTCCTCAATCCTCCTTTTTAAAGAAGGACGGAAGAGAAAGAAGGCTTCACCTGTTCTGAGCGAGACGTAGTACTTGAGCAACCTCGAAAGGTCGAAGGGCTCGTATGCCTTGATATCACAAGCAT
>Ga0180433_10009175_pt1 | contig 12150 bp, 4 predicted proteins | sample SS_ome_8_FD_132980 | JGI IMG/M metagenome (GOLD analysis project Ga0180433, IMG submission 132980) | Hypersaline lake sediment archaeal communities from the Salton Sea, California, USA - SS_1_D_1 metaG | ecosystem: Environmental > Aquatic > Non-marine Saline and Alkaline > Hypersaline > Sediment... | reverse complement strand
GTCTTCTAGTTCATCATATTTTTGTTTTAATGAATGGTATTTTTCTTTGTAAATATCATTTTTTTCTTCATGGGAAATAATTTTTTCTTTAAAGTTACTTTCAATATTATAACTAGGGTTTGTTGCTTCATTTATTAGATAGTTTTTTCCAAGAACTCCAAATGATGTATTATCAAGTCTTTTAAGTAAGTCCTTACATTTATTTATGTTTATATCTAATATGTTTACTTTTCTTCTATGGCTTTCCACATCTTCAGAAAATTGTTTTCTATCTATATCTTTTATCAGTCTTTTTTCTGTAAGATCCATCAAATCATCTTTTAATGCAAATCTTTGTTTTTCAAGTACATTTAATCTATTTGTTAACATTTCCTTTAAAGATTTAGCATCGTCAATATGTTGAACCATGTCGTTATCATGTTTTATAAAAATTTCATATAGTTCTTCATTTGATACAGTATCATCAGACAAAAGAGCTGTAAGTTCTGGTGAAATCTTATCCTTAAATTCAAGCTTTTCAATTATCTTTAAAGCACTTGTATACCATCCAGGTATGAATATAAGTCCATTTTTTGTTTCTTCAAAATTTTCAAGAGTGAAACTTAGAACTGAATCTGATTTTATATCTTTTATTTTATATCCTAATATTTTTTTTTCTGTATCTATTATTGTATCAAAAATTGTCCCTAGTTTTTCTCCTGTATCTTCAAGAAATACAGGTTTTCCTTTCATATCTTTTGTTAGTATGCTTTTTTTCTTTTTTGTATCTTTTTTAAACTCTTCTTTTTTAATTTCTGTTTCTATCGGAGCAATTTCATCTATTATTTCATCTGTTTCTTCTTCTTTTATATATTTTTCTTCGTTTTCTTTATTAATCTTTTTTTCTACTTTTTTATTTTTATGTTTAAATCCAATTTTTGTTTTCTTCTTTATTTTTTTAGAAGGTTTTTCATTGTTTTCTTTATTATTTTTTTTAAAAATCTGCATCCATTCAGTCTCCCTCTATCTAGAGATCACATCTACCCTCCAAATAAAGTAATGGTTCTTTTTCTTCTTTAAGATTTCGGATGTGCGCTGCTATTTTCCATACTAATAATGTTAAAGGTATTAACAAAAGTGTAAAGATGAGCATATACAAACCAATTATTCCTATTGACAATGATAATAATTCTATAATGTTTCCTTCTTTTGCAATTACTATCATATTTGATTTTATTATTATGTAAGATATTGAAAAAACACTTGTTATAAGCACAGTCATAAAAATTTTTTTCCTTATTTTGCAACTGATAAAATATGCTAATATTCCTGCAAATATTACTGATATTAACATTGCTGCCATTTGTTCTTCCATTATATATATTATCGGAATTAATACTAGAGATGCAATTGCTGGTTTTTTAATTGATGAAGAATTTTTTTCTGTTTCATTTGATATTTCTATTTTTAAAATCCATCCAATGTTTTTGCTTAAAAAATGTTTTGTTTTGTTTTTGACATTTGAAAGTTTCCCTGTTAGACTTTTTCCTACTCCTAATAATCTTGGGTGTTGCCATGATTTGTCTATTAATATTTCATTTGTTTTATCGCTTACAAATGTTATCAAAACAAGTAAAACAAATGTTAAGAATGTTAGAATTACTGCTGACATTAAATCAAGCATGAGTACAGATGTTTCTGCGTTTAAATAATAAAGAAATTTTACTAAAGAATCTGGTATCATTAACCAAAATGGAGATGAATACATCATAATGTCTCCACTATATGATCCATTTGCACTTCCATTTGGTGCGTATGCATATAATTTTACTGTTTTTTCTTCTCCTCGGTCTAATACAAATGTTTTTTTTGTAATATATTTTCCAATATCTCCTTTTGCATATACGACTCCTTTTACAGGCATAGCACTAGGGTTTACTACTGGAAAGTCTCTTGCAGATGATCTTTTATTTTCTTGAATTCTTCCAAATTTGATGTTTGCTTCTAAAGGGCTTTCATTTACTCCAACAGATGCAGTCATTGTTTCATAGGCAAAGGCATGTATAACTGTAAAAAATAAAATATATGCAATTAGTAAAGATATCATTGTTTTTTTAAGATTTAGCGATTTTCTTCCAAAGATATAAAGATGAATTTTTTCTTTTATTGTTTCTGCTTTTTCAGGTACAATAAAAATAAGTGCAACTAAAATTACTGCTGATATTGTTAGTGGTGCAAATACACCTAAATAATTAATCGACTCTTTTGATGCTGTCGGTTGAGATATTACATTTAATCCTTCATTTATCCATATTCCAAATTGTCCTATTAATGGAACTTTTAGTGGAAATGGCCCTATTGATACTACTTTTCCCATGACATGGTCTTCTCTTATGTAAGGTTCGGGGATATGCGGTCCTTTTTGATCGGTCCATTCGTTATTATCTCCTTTTGTTTCAAGAAGTAGGGTTCCTTTAGGTGATTTTTTAATATCTGAGACTCTGTGAACAACTAGTTTTTCTCCAGGCCAAGTTACATAGCTTTTAAAAACTATAATGTCGCCTACTTCTATGTCTTCTATTGGTGTTGGTGTCCATGCTACAATGTCACCTTGCATTAAAGTTGGTGTCATAGAATCTGATGTTACTAAGTCGACTGGGAATGGAGTTCCAGAGAAAACTGATAGGAAACGAGCTATTATTAAAAAGAAAGCAGCAAAGAATAACAAATTACCAATAATTGATCTAATATATACTTTAATGCGTCATCCCATCCAATTAGCATCCTTAATTTATAATTAGTATATTCTTTTGGATATATTATATTTTTGTAAAAACAGAATTATAACCAATACAATAATTTTGTTTTTAATAACAAAAATTACTATCATTTGATAAATCCTGCATCATATAATATTTATTCTTGGAAAATTTTGTTTGTGCATGGTATGATGAAAATAATAATTATGAATTCAATCCAGATGTTCGTATAAAATATAACAAAAATTAAGGAAATATGTTTAATTACAAACAAAAGTTTAATTAAGTAGTTTAACTATAGTAATACTTATTGGTTAAAATGATACTTAAAAATGTACTAGCAAAAGGACAAATAGTAATTCCTAAGGCAATCCGAGAACTATTGGGCATAAATATTGGAGATAAAATGATTGTCGATGTTGAAAATGGTAAGATAATACTATCAAAAAAACAGGATATAGTTGAAACATTTGTAGAAGTATCTAAAAAGAGTTCAGGTAAAATGTCTATGAAAAAAATTAAAAAAGATTTAAAAAGTAGATATGAGGGGGATTAATATTTTGTATATCGACTCAAATATTTTCATTTTCGCCTCCACAAATAAAGATAAATTAGGGAAAAATTGTAGGAAAATTATAAAACTAATAAATGAACATAAAATAACTTGTGCAACGTCCTTTTTAGTATTAGATGAAGTAATGTGGGTTTTAAAGAAAAATATCGGACGAGACAGTGCAATAAAAATTACAAAAGCCATGCTTTCTATGCCAATAAAATGGATTGATGTAGATAAATCAGTTATGATAAATACTATAGATATTTTTGAAAAAACAAAATTAGACCCTAGAGATTCTATTCATATTGGATCGATGAAAAAAATGGGTCTTTCAACAATTATAAGTGAAGATAATGACTTTGATAAAATAAAAGGAATTGAACGCCTAAATATATTGAATTGTCTAGAGAAAAATCAATAAAACATAAACAAATCTTGTAATTTTTATTACATTATTTTTCTGATTTTAATTTCACCATTTTTTAAAGGTATTATTTGCATATCATCACCTTTTGATAATTCAAATGCTTCTACTAGTTGGCTTGGTATAGCAACAACTAGACTTCCTCCTGACTCACGGGTTTTCCTAACTAAAGGCATTTTTTCCTCTCCAAAATTTATTTTTTAAAATAATTCTAATTATTTTTTTCATTGACTCTGTTCACCTCCAAATTGTACAAACGTTGTTGTGTTTTGCATTGTGTTATAAGTAGTAGTAATCCATTCACCACTGCGTTTTACATTACTAATTCGCAGTTCATCGATAATACCATCCTGATAAGCATAGTTATAGCCAGGATAAAGCATACCAATATAGGTATTAAAACTTGAATCAGAATCCCATGACACGCCTCCACCATCAGAAGCAATCTGTGTACCATTTGCATATAAATATCTTTCATCGCTGTCCCAGCTTGTAGATAAATGATACCAAATACCTGTGTTAAGTGAAAATGAACTTGCGAGTTCATTACCACTATGAAACACTGTCAATTCTGTACTATCATGTTCAATTCCAAATGCGCTATCTGTAGGGTTTCCTGCTCGTCCAATGATAGAATTTCTTACATCTAAATAGTCATATTTACTTGTTAAACTATCATAATTTAACCATGCTTCAAAAGTACCAACAGTTGCCCCTGCCATAATTAAATTACCAAGATTAATACTGTCACTACTAAAATCCTGGCCTTTAGAAACGTATGCTGTGACTTCATTTGGATTATTTGCGCTGGTTTTCGTCCCATTATAATTATTACTAGTACTATCTACAATAGTAGAAGTTGTGTTATCGTTCATATGATATACAGCTTCATAGCCACTATTCCACGTGCCTGCAACATTTTCTTGACTTTCGCATGTGCTGTTTCCATAGTATATCCAAAGGAGTGTATCAATTGACGAACTAAGGCTTGTTACATTTACCCATGATACAAGCTCGCCTGTGCTTCCATTAAAGAGCTCTATTTCATGATTTAGTTTAGTGCTATTATCACTATACAAAACAAAGAATATGTCATCTCCATCGGTTTGAGCATTACTTGCCAGATCACTATCAGAACTTTCACTTACAAGTGCGGGGAAGTTTGTAAGAGTGGATGGTACTTGATCGCTTTCTATTGTTACAAGTTTTCTATAATTAAAGTTTGAGTCATACCAATTAATTGGAGCAGTTGTTGTTGTAAAGCTATATGTATTATTTGTCCAAACTTCACCGTCTGTTACATTTGCACTCCAATAATATCTTATATTATAGTTGTTCATATTGCTTGGTGTCTGACTATATGTTCCATTGTAAACAGAATCATTATATCCAACGTTAGCCCATGTTCCTGAAGCGTTGGTACGGAATGTTACATTCATAGCATCTGAGTTTGTATCTCCAACAGTTATCTGCAAGGTCGGATTCAATGATTGACCAGTTGCTCCATTAGCAGGGCTTGGACTGCTTTGTGTTGGTGCAGTATTTGGTATTTTTTGTGAGCTAAATGTTGTGAAATTTACTGGATCACCAGTTGTGTAATATGTTGCATTTAACCAACTAGCATTTCTAGCTATTTTTGAAATTCTAATTTCATCCATCTGTCCATTATAATTGTATGTACCAGTTGCATATGTTCCAATCCATAAATCATCAGGTGTAATGCATGAATCGGAATGTGTATCGTTATCTGCTAGACTTCCATTCTGATAAATGATAGTATCGGATTTATCATAGGTTGCAGAAACATATTCCCACATATCTGTAGAAGCACCATAACTTACTACAACATCTGCAGGCCAACTACTGTCAGATGTCCATAGACCCCAATTAACATCATCATTTTCAATCCAAAGTGTCCATGAATAATTATTATTATCATGTCCAATAAGTCCATCGTCAACTAATTCGTCTGGATTTATCCAGGCTTCTACTGTTATATAATCGGTCATTAACAAACTACTATCGTTTCCACAATCGAAATAATCTCCAGTACCATCAAAATCTATACTATTTGCAATTTTACCTGTTGTAGTTGAAGGGTCTCCATTTCGAGTTCCGTTATTATTATAGCTGGTGCTATCGTCAATATCTGAAGTACCATCAGCCATGTGTTGAACCATCACATAGTTACTATCCCACACACCTGCTGCATTCTGTCTATTTGTTGCACATATTGAACTTCCATAGTACATGTATATTGAGGTGTTAGTTGAGGAACTAACCTTTGAGACATTCACCCAAGCAACAAGTTCACCAGTTGAACTATCCCATTTTTCTATCTCATGGGGTAATCTATCATTATATGATCCAGTTGTCCAGCTTACTGTTGAATTTGTAAATATTATATCATTTCCAGTGGTATGTGCATTGTTTTTAAGATCATCATCTGTAGTACTTATTAGTACAGGGAAATATTTTAGGCTTGTATCTATCATCGAACTATTTATCCATATCTGCTTACGATAACTCCAAGCAGTAAGAGCTCCAACTTGAGATCCAAATGTTGCAAAAGTTGTTGGACTATTTGTATTATAATAAGTTGTGTTTATCCATGCAGCACTTCTAGCACTATCTGAAACACGCATCTCATCAAGTGTTCCAGTAAGTGCTTCTCCTAGAATTAGATCATTTGAGTTTGTATTTATGCTACCGCTGTAGCTATCGCTATTTTGAAGATCTCCATCAATATATAATTTAATGTCACTTCCATCATAAGTTAATGTTACATAATGCATGCTTGTATCTATACTTGTGCTTACACTATTACCATTTATATATCCATATAATGTATCTGCATCAGGGTTTGTTTCAAGAGAATATGCGTTTTGACCTTTGCTGATAAAACCTTTATTTGCACCAATTGTTGTAAAGTGATATGTTTCATTTGTCCATTCACCATGACCATCATTTACTACGACTTTCCAGTAATATATTTGACCATTTGATGAAAAATTACTATCACTATCTGGCTTTGAGTATGTACCGTTACTTACAGAGTTATTAGATCCAATTAAGTTAGAACAGCTACTATCAGTTCCCCAATACCAAGTAATGTTCATCTGGTAATTATCATTATGATTAACCTGTATCCTGAGTGTAGGATTCAAGCTTACTCCTGTTGATTCATTAGTTGGTGCCTCGTTGCTTAATAAAGGAACATTTTTTGTAGTGGCATTTGCACTTTCACTTTCATCTGACCACTGATGTAAAGTAGGATTATATGTCCAATTTGCAAAACTCCAGGCTTGATAGTAATATGTTGTACCAGGTGAAAGCCCTGTATTTTCGTATTTTGTTCCTGTTTCATTATATACCTCTATTCCTGAACCGCGCTCCCAGCTTTCAATGCTGTTACGTTCAATATATGTTTTATTTGCTCCATCACCTTTAGTCCATGTTAGATATATCATAGTTGAACTATTTGCTTGAGCATTAAAAGTTCCAGATACTGTAGCATTTGGTTTTGTTAAAAATGATAATTCACTGCCACTTGCAAATCCTTGACTGTTAGATGCCCATGCAGTGAAAAAGTAAAGCTGTCCTGTGGTTAGACTCACAGCATTATGACTAAATTCAGTTTTAGAAGATATTACGCCTACAGTTACATTATTTGTTTTTCCACCTTGAGTGGTGTCATACCAGAATCCTACTGTTGTTGAATCGTTACCACTGCTCTGTAGATATCCATTTAATGTTGCGTTTAGCTCTTCTACACCTGTACTGCTGTTTGTTGTTACTGTGGGGCTACCTGGTATTGTTGTAAAATGATATGTTTCGTTGTCCCATCCTCCTTCTCCATCTGTGAGATTTACACTCCAGTAGTATGTTGTGCTGTAGTTGCTGAAGTTGCTATTTGTTTGTATTATATTTGTGTTGTTTGCAAAGTTTGTTTCGTTACTTGCAAACTGTTGCCATGCTCCTGATGAGTTGCTCCACCATGTTGCATCCATGTTATCTCCATCTGGATCTGTGCATGTTACGTTTAGTTTTATTGTTGCTGGGCATACGTCTTGGTTTGTTGAGGCGTTGGTTGGTCCTTCATTTGTTTGATTTGGTGCATTGTTTGTTACTGGGCTGTAGTAGCATCTTGCATCTACTGAGTTTGGTGATCCTTCCATATTTGAAACAGAATCATTTGCTATACAATAAAACTCATAATAAATAGGTGTATCCGTATATTCAGGAAAATCAAAATCCCAACTCCAAGGACTTGCTGTATCTGGGTTGCTTGAATTATCCCATGTTTTCCATCCGTTGTTTTCTTCGCTATCAAAAGATAAAAAGGTACTTGGCGAAGAGATTGTCTGATAAGTTGTATTAAGCCATGCAGCAGTTCTAGCAATTTTTGAAACCCTGAATTCATCTACATAACCATCATAGTTTGTTCCATCACAAGCATAACCAATACGTGGACTGTTTGCGTTTCTACCATTTGTAAGTTGACCTACATTAGTAGATGTTGATGCATCTTCTGATCCATTAAGATATAGCTTTTTAGCACTATTTGAGACACTATACCAAAATGCTACATGATGCCAAGAACCTGTACCAAGAGAACTACCCCACGATAGATCATTGTCTCTACCTTCACTTTCTCCACCAGAGGCATCTCTAGTGTAGAATGCGTCTTCTCTAATGGAAAATTGCCAATTAGTAGTGCTGTACCATTCATCATATATTGTATTTGTTGCAACCCATTCATCAGGATTTATCCACATTTCAACAGTGACTTCACTTTTTCCGGCTGCAAATTTTTGATTTGGAAATTGAATGTAATCATCAGATCCATCTAAAATATCGCATCCGCCAACAATACCTGTTCCTGATCCTTGTGTTGTAACATCAACTGTTGTGGAATCATTAGTGTTAGATGTAGAATCTATATGTTGTCCACTTGTCTCAGTAAAATGATGAACAGCTAGATAGTTTGAATCCCATACACCAGCAGCATTTTCCTGGCTACTGCAACTAGTATTTCCATAATATATCCATATTTTTGTATCGCTTGTATTACTAAGGCTTGTAACATTTACCCAAGCGTTTAACTCACCATTTGAACTGTTGAACGAATCTATCTCATGGTTAAGCTTTGTTGTATTATCAGAATATAAAACAAAGACAACATCATCAGCATCAGATTGGGCTTTGCTTACAAGATCATTATCAGATGATTTGTAGATTAATACTGGGAAATTGGTTTGCAATTCTTCGACTTTGGTTTGATCAATTGTAATTAATTTTCTATATCTCCATGAATTATTCCACCAGTTTCCACTACTATTTCCCCAGGTTGAATTATCAGTTGAATTACGATACCAAAGAGTAACATTTTCTACTCCAGACATAGCAACTCCATTATATTGGTCACTTGCTGAAGCTGAAAGAGTAATTGTAGCTGATGTTTGGGTATATGGCGAAATCGAGCTTAAATTAGAAGATGGATCCTGATTATCATACCCACATTCTGTATCATTAGTAACTTCATAATCCTCAACATTACTGCTGTTATCTGTTGCTTTACTTTGGAAACGATACCATCCTGTACTATTTGGGAATGTAAAGCTCCAGCTTGCTCCATCCCATGGGTCAGAATCTGCAGAACCAAATGTATATGGTCCGTTCCATGTGGAATTATCGCTACTGTTATAGTAATATAAAGCTACGCTTGCAACACCACTTCCGCCAGAGTTATCCTCAGCATCATTACAAGTAATTGTTAACGGGTTATCACTTTCATTATGCCAATATTTAGACAAAGTAGTTACATTTGAATATGGTTTAATAATATCATCTGAAGTTATATTTATTGTTCGCGTATCAGTTGAATTATGATTTCCTAATTCATCTATTCCATAAGCATAATAACTATAGTTATCATATGATAAACTTGTAAAATTTCGATAATATGAGCTTGATGCATTATATGAAGCATTTATTTCATCCCAAGAAAGAGCTCTGTTCCAAATCCTTATTTCATCTAATTCTCCAGTGAAATATTGTTGATCTTGACCTGCACGTCTTCCGATTTCTAGTACTGTTCCTCCGCCGTCACCTGCATCGTCCTCTGCTGACTCTGATGCTTTTGTCTTGTTTACATATAGGTTTGCACTTGAACCATCATATACTCCTACAACATGATACCATGATCCAACTGAAAATGTGTTTTGAAATTGTATATTTGTTGTATCTGAGTATGGTTTGGCTTGGAACCAAAATTTATCATCTTCTTGACGAATTGAAAAACCTTTACTATCCCCATCTGCACGATGTATTACTCTAATAAATGCACCATTACCAACAAGTGTTCCAGGTTTTATCCAGGTTTCAACAGTAAATGCTCCATCAAATGTAAAATCAGAATCTGTTCCAAGGCTTAAATAATCACTACTTCCATTAAATTCGATGGCATTTCCATATTTACCAGTTGTTGTATCTCCAGATCCTATACCTCCATTAAATGATGCATTGTTTTTATAAGTTGAATTATCAAGAACATGTGTAGTATTTGTATATTCAAAGTTAAGATATGCTACTAAACTATTATTCCAGTTTATAAAGCTTGATACATTACTTGCATCACTTACAGATACGCTTAGGTTTGCATGTGTATTACTGCTACTCGACCCATCAGTTGGTGTCGGTGGTTCGTTGAAACTTATGCTTGGTTTATCTGAATCAGTTGTAGCATTGCTACTTTCATTTTCATCAGAATATTGCTCTGGATTCCACTTTGCATAACTCCATGCCTGATAATAATATGTTATTCCTTCAGAAAGACCTGTGTGTGATGTACTGATTCCTGTATCATTATATAATAATGTACCTGTTCCACGAGCCCAGTTTTCTTGTGTGTACCATTCTATATATGTATTATTTGCACCATCACCTTTTGTCCATGATAAATCTATTTGTGTTTCACCAGCTGAAGTAGCAGTAAATGTTCCTGATTGTGTAGCATTTGGTTTTGTTAAGAATTTTTTTTCATTTGCAGTACTATTAAATCCAGCACTATTATTTGCCCAGGCTGTAAAGTAGTATAGTTGACCAGGGCTTAGACTGGTTGCATCGTGGCTGAATGTGTCTCCTTCTGATACAGTTCCAACTGTTACATTATTTGTTTTTCCTCCGCTTGTTGTGTCATACCAGAAACCTACTGTAGTTGTGTCGTTTCCATCATCATTTAGGTATCCTCTAAGTGTTGCATTTGTTTCTTCAACACCTGTTGATGTGTTTGTTGTTACTGTTGGGCTGTTTGGTAATGTTGTAAAATGATATGTCTCATTATTCCAACCTCCATTTCCATCTGTTAGGTTTACACTCCAATAGTATTTTATATTATATCCTGAGAAATTTTGGTTTGTCTGTGTTATGTTTGTTCCTGGACTTATGCTTGTGTTTGTTGCAAAATCATTCCATGTTCCTGTGCTGTTGCTTATCCATGTAGCAGTTAGTGTATCTCCTCCGTCATCGTCGTTGCATATTACATATAGTGCAGGTGTTAGCGAATGTCCTGTTGTTGTGTTGCTTGGTGCTTCTCCGCTTTGAGTTGGTATATTGTTTTCTTGTGATGTGGTTGATGTTGTTATTGTTAGGTTTTTATCGCACCATTTGTTTCCATCTGGATCATATGTCCATAATGTATAATAATAAGTTGTATCTGCCTTAAGTCCTGTGTCGTTGTAGTATTGGTTGGTTGTGTTGTCTAGTTCTGTTCCGCTGGCTCGTGTTTCTGGGTGGTATGCTTCTGCTGTGTTGTTTCTGTTTATTTGTGTGTATTCTCCGTTGGTTCCATGTGTCCATGTTATGTTAATCCATGTAGTGCCGCTATCTGTTCCTCCATCAGTTGGATCTCCTGGGTTTGTCCATGCTTCCATTGTATCATTTGTATCACTCCATTTTCCTTTGCCTTCTTCACTTGCGTATGTCCATGCGCTAAAGTTGTATTTTGTACCTGGTGTTAAGTCTCCTTCGCTCGTTGTATCATCTGTTTCGTCTGTACTGTTGTATGTATTTGTTCCTTCCGAATATGTTTCTGGTGCATTTCCTGTTTGATATTGCACTCTTGTGTTCACTGTTGCCCCGTCTCCTACAGTGGCTTCTGTCCATGTGAATGTAAGGCTGGTGTTTGTGCTTGCAGTCTCCTCTAAATCTGTTGGTGGTCCTGGTTTTGTAAAAAACGTTAATTCTCCTCCGCTTTCATCCCAACCAGCTGAATTATTTGCTTTGGTATTAAAATAATAAAGGTCTCCACTTGTAAGACCACTTAGGTCTTTGTTAAACTCTGTTTTATTTGCAATAATTCCTTGTGATTCGTTGTTTGCATAGGGTTCTCCTGATGCATCGTTATCCCATAAAAAGTAACATGTTGTATC
>Ga0180433_10009174_pt1 | contig 12150 bp, 7 predicted proteins | sample SS_ome_8_FD_132980 | JGI IMG/M metagenome (GOLD analysis project Ga0180433, IMG submission 132980) | Hypersaline lake sediment archaeal communities from the Salton Sea, California, USA - SS_1_D_1 metaG | ecosystem: Environmental > Aquatic > Non-marine Saline and Alkaline > Hypersaline > Sediment... | reverse complement strand
CTACTCCTGTTTCTTTTTTAGCACTCTCGGGAGTTATAGACATCCAATTATCAATAACAAAAGAATAAGGGTCTACACCTCTAACATCCACACTCTTTCTTCCTTCTGCTTCTTGAATTTTTCCAGAAAGTTCTCTTGCCCTTCCTTCCAAAGACTCTAAAGCCATATCAGGTTCTTTCTTTACACTTGTCTTAATTTTTTCATCGTCCCGTAAACGTACCTGTTCATCGCCTCTCTCGGCTTCTCGCCTTTCTTCTTTTTTAATCTCCTCTGTAGGCTTAACTTCATCGCTTGTCTTCTCAACTTGTTCTCTAATTTCTTCGGCATCTTTTACTTCTTTTTTTATTTGTAATTCATTTTCTATTTTTTCAGGGAAATTCTTTTGAAGTTGTAAATCTTGTTCTGTCAACTTCTCTCCCTTTGATATTTTTTCAGCAACAATAGGAATGTTTGCCTCGTCTTCAAAATAAGGCTTCTCTACTTCCTCTTTTATAGGTTCTTTTTCTATTATCTCCTCTTTTACAGGTTCTTCTGTTATGGGCTCTTTAATCTCTTCTTTTGGGCGTTTAGAAATAACTTCGTCTACATGTTTAACAAACTCATTAATTACTTTTTTTTGCTCCCTTGTTCTTAAACCAGGAAGCGTTGAATTTGCTTCTTCAAAAGTTTTAAAATCAAAATTTTTATCTATTAACCTGTCTTCTACTTCTATTTTTTCTTTAACGGTCATATCTGCAACCTTTTCCCTGTTTTGAACGTCTTTAATTTCTTCTGCAATAAAAGAAGCATCTTTTTCAGCCTGTATATTATCTTCATAAGTCTTTTTTTCTAAAAGATTACCTTTGCTATCTTTTAATTCTAATACACTTTTACCTTCTTTAGTATAGAGATTTACTTCATTTATATCTATACGAGGAGTTGTAGGGCGTATACCTGTAAGACTCCACGCTAATTTTTCTTTAGTAATCTCTGTAATATTAGGATTATCAAATGTCTCTTTAATTGCTTCTCCATTATTTTTAAGGTTGCCTATAACCTCTTGTGTTGTTTTTCCTTTATTAATAGCATTTAACTCATCTTTAGAAAGTTCAATCTCAAAAATACCCTTATTAACCCTATCTTTATTCCATAGTTTATTTTTAACAAATTTACCTGTACTGCCTTGTATAGCCCCACTTATTTTAATCCCCAAAAGAGTACTCATGCTATGCAACCAATCATTAGCAGTAATTTCCGATATTCTTCTTTCAGGGTCTAACGCTGCACCACCATATAAAAAAACTATATTTTCTGCTCCAAATGCTGATGCCTTAACCCCCGTCTTAGTACCTAACTGTTGTATTTTAGATTTTGAGTTATTTATAAGACTTCTTTCTAATGCAGATGAATATGTTCCTAAAATACCAAGCCCAAACCCCAAAGTGCCATCTATAAGTCCATGTTTTTTTACAGAGTTCCAATCTACATCATCAAAATATTTTCTTTTATCCCCCTCTACGCTTGTCATATCCTCCCCAATATTACGTATCATACTCCACCCACTTAAACCAAAAGAAGATTGTATCCCTTTTTTTAAATAAGTTTTTAAAAGTTTATCTCTGCCAGTCCTTGTTATTTGAGTTGCTATTTCTTTTTTAACTCCCTTTTTTACCAACTGTTTTGTTAATGCACGTGTCCCCGCACCAAGACCTCTAAATGTAAGTGTTCCTACCCCCCCTGTACTAGCCATTACCACAGCATCAGGAATCATGCTTAATACAAAGGCTACCCCATCTTCTATTTCACTAGCCTTATAATTGCTTATATCAACAGGGGCTTCTCCTATCATAAGATTATGAAGCATTCCAAAAACACTTTGGTTATAAGCACTCCCTAATACATACCCTGATGAAGTTACTACCCCTTTATCTCTTTTCCCAAACACTCTGTTTTCATCACCTTCATCATTGTATTGAGCAGTAAAAAGACCTTCTTCTTTGACATCATCAGGGGTAACTATCCCTTTAGGAATAATTATTTTTTCTCCTTTTGCAACAAGGTCTTTATCTATATCTCGTAAAAATATATCTTTATCTGTCGCCTCTTTGTATTCTTTAGAAAACTCATCAAACTTCTTGTCCATTTTTTCTCTTTCTATTGCCGCTACCTTTTCTTTTTCTTTTATAGCCTCAGCGATTCTTTCTTCTTTCCCCACAAGTTCTTCTTTTGCTAAAGGAATATCAGTTACATCTTTTCTGACATCTTGAGCCCCTGTTAAAAATTTAAGCTCTTCATCTTCTTTACTCTTCACAAAAGATGTAATAGGGACAACTTCTTCCTCTCTTGATTCTTCTGGTAGTTCTCCAAATATTTCTTTTTCTTCCATAAAACTTAATGCTTCCTCTACTTCTTGTTCTTCTAGTTCCTCCGCTGTTTCAGTAGGCATATAAGCAGGTGTTTCTTTTACAAGTTTTTCTGTTTCTTTTATTTCCTCTATTCTTTGTTCTTTCTCTTTAGTGCTTAATTCTTGTCTTAAAGAAAGTTCATCACCATCTTCTTTGTCTTTAGTTTCTATTGGTTTTTTTACAACATCAGGTTTCTCTTTATACTTCTCTTCTACAGTAGGATTATATGTTGTCAAGGAATCAAACTTTTCTCTATTAAATTCTTGACCAGCCAAAGATTCCATTTTTTTAAAAATAGCATCTCTATATTTAGGATTAACAGATAGTGTTTTTTTAAACTTATCTCTATCTCCTAAATCAATATTGTGTTCTTTTGTAAAAGAATCATATATATTATTTATATATTCTTCGTTCATTTTTTAAAAACCATCAGGGTTAAAACTTGTTGTTTCATCAGACTTACCTTCAACCGTTTGTGAAGTACCCCCTTCTACTTTATATTCTTTTTCAAACTCATCCCATGGTCTTAAATAAGTATCATTATAATAAGGGGATGCTTTAACATCCACTCTAGCATAAGTTTGTTCTTGAATATTTTTTAATACATTTTTCCATTTAGTTTCGCCTTTAGGCTCTTCTTTTGCTTTCTTTTTAATTGCTTCTATTTCTTGTCTTGATAAAATACGCCCCTTATAAAGAGATGTTTGTTTTTGAGTAGGGTCGAGTCTCATTAGTTTTTGCCACCATGCTTTTTCTTCTTCCCCAACAGTTAGTTCTCCTTCACTTATATCATCTCCCATATAAGTAGGTGCTGTAATTTTTTGCACATTTTCTATTTCTGCAACCCTACCAGCCATATCTTTATTCCATTCATGTTCCACATTGGAATATAAAGAACGGTCTGTTTCTTCTGCGTCTTTAGGATTTATATGAGTTAATATATCTTGTCCTGTAACCCTGAATTGAGTACCTTTAGGGATAGAGATACCGCCTAAATTATTTAAATTAAAATCTACTGTAACATCTTCATATTTATCCCCTGATTTAACTGTTACAGTTTTTTGTTCTATAATATCTCCTGTTGCCCCTAAAATTTTCTTTTTCTCTTCTTTTGCTCTTCCAGTTTGAGGAATACCACTTATTTTTGTAGTGGTACGTTCTGATATTAATGGAGAATTAATCCTTCTGTTATATTCTATATAAAGATTTTTTCTCTCTTCTGGATTTAATTGTTTGTTGTCATCCGAATCAACTTCTTTAAGAATTTCCATTGCTATTGGGTCGTTATTTCTTATAGCTTCTTCTACTTTTCGTTGTATATCTTCTTTATATCCATGAATAGTAAATAAAAAACCATCAACTATTTGGTCTGCTTGTTCTGGTGTAGCATGTGTTGTTACTTCTTCATAAAGTTTACCACCAAGAATTGACTTAACAGACGGGTCTCCTACTCCTTTTTTTAATTTCTCAGCAAAATTAGTAACATAAGCAGATGAATTTATTGGTTTATAAAAAAGACCCAACTTAGACGCATCTGCATATCCGCTATTCATAAATAATCTTGTTCCTTCCTTATGTTTTTCATGGTCTAAAACGCTATTATCTCCTTTTTCTGCATCGGTAGTGTAAACCGCATCAATATCTTTAAATGCTTGAAAATTAGCATTAGTATTTTCTTGCCACCCAGTGAAATCTGTTTGAAGTAAATTTAAACGAACAAGGTCATCAGGAGTTAATTCTCCTCCCTTATTCATAGCTTCTTGATATACCGTCCCCATTTCTTTTATAGTCTTATCTATCCTTTCAGCTTGTTCTTTTTGTATTTTAGCACCTACATATTCTACTGGTTTTATATTTTCTAAAGCCCCTAAATAAAGTTCTTTTTGTCTTTCTTTTTGTGCTTGGTCTTGTAATTTTTTTACATACGCCGCCTCTGCGAAAGAAGGAACTTTAGGTTCTTCCCATTTCGGTTGCATAAAAGCTGATTTACCTGCTGATTCTGCCATTTTGATAATTTTAAATTATTAAGCCCAAGAAGGTATTTGCGGATATTGTTCTTGAGGTTTTGCTTTTCTTTTTAATAAATCTGACCATTCTTCACTTTGATATATTCCACTCATTCCTATATCACTAAGCCCTGATGTTACAAGCTGTCTCCCAAAACCTTTTTGTTGAGCACCTGCCTCATATTGCCTACCATAAAACTGTTGTGTATCAGAATAAGGGTCTACCCTTTCCATTTCTCTTGTTAATCTTTGCAACTCTCTTTGTTTCCCCATCTCTCTCATTTGTCCTATTTGATACATTCCTATACCTGCCTCAGCCTCTCTCTCGGCTCTATACTGTGCTGACTTAACTGCTAAATCTTGTAATTGATTTACCATTGTACCACTAAGATTAGATATGGCTGCCATAGAACCTGCTCTACCACCACCTGCTGAAATAATATCTTGTATAGCCCCTGCTCCTGTGCTTTCTACTCTTTGTTCTAAAATATCTTGTCCTGGCATTCTAGTTCTTCCTGCCCTTGACTTTAAAAGCTGTAAATAATCCATAGTCTCTTTAGGAAGACCATACTCATAACCTTTAGATGTTACATCTGCAATACCAGACTGTTGTTCTTGATAAGCCTTTTTTCTTTCTTCAAGAAGCTTCATTTGTTCTTCTTCGGCTTCTTTTTGTTTTTTTCTGCCTTTAAGCATGTTAATCCCACCAAAGATACCTTTACCTAAAGCCCCAATCCCAACAGCTAACAGAGGAGTAATAGCAAAGTTTGTCGTAACTTCATTAACCGATTCTATAATTAAATGTTCCATATCTTTATTTTTACAAATATACTAAATTTACTGATTTGACTTTCTACTGTTTATCTCTACTGCTAAAACCCACGCCTCATTATTATCGCTGTTTTTCAATCTTACATTGATAACACGACCTCTTAACAAACGTCCATTCCTTAAATCATATACAGAAGCAGTAGAACCGTTTGTTAACATATCTCTATTAAAAGATGCTTTATATATCCCTTCTGTACGTCTAAAATCATTGTCTGTTATCTTGCTTTGCATCCCATTTGGATAGTCAGAACTTTCAGGAATAGTTATCGCATCATCATCAGACACCGACCATAACTTATTAGAATGTGTCGAAACTGAATCAAATAATTTTACTAAAGGAATATTTATGTTAGAAACAACTTCTATCTCTGCATCATATTTAGTGCCGTAAAAAGTACACCTGTTAACATCATCTCTATTATGTTTATATAAAAATCCGTCTTTCCCTGACAAGAATATATTATCTCCAAATTTAGAATATATCTCTGGAATAAAAGAATAAAAAGACATCCAAACATTACGCTTCTCGCTAAACCCTATTGTTTCATTATTAGTACTATCTACTGTATCTAAAAAGGTAACGAGCAACATATCATTATCTCCGTCATATCCCATTATAACATCTATGTTTGCTTCTCCTGAATCAAGTAATGCAGACGCCTTGTCTTTAAAATAAGTAGACATAACACCTGAAATATCTTCCAATCCATTAACAGTCCTTCTTAACATCTTTCCTTCATAAATATCAAACAAATACATGTTATTATTATGGCTACCTAACTGCGAGAATATAGTTCCCCAATCTTGCACGTAAGGTCTTAAATCCCCAAACACATTATCAGTAGTAACCACGTCAGAACTACCATCTTGTTTATATAAAGATGTTTTTCCTATATATAAAGCAGATACTTTACTTCTTTGAAAAGTTAAAAGAGTAAACCCTTGCTGTCTTAACGCTGATATATCTCCGTGTTGTGCATCTAAGTCTTTATAGTTAAGACCTTCAAACTTACCTATCTCGTTAATATTAGAATTATTATGGAATACTCCTCCCCACCGTATAGCAGAATATTTATCTTGTTTAGCATCAGGGTTTATATAATTCAAAACACCTAAAGCAGATTGTCTTGAATCGTAAAAGTCAGATACGCTTTGTGTCTCTGTAGGAAGGTAATAACCTGCCTTAAAATCGTCATCAACAAAATATTGATTCCTAACATAAGAGTCCCCATAGTCAAGAGTTATATCTGTTCCTAATTCACTAATATCTCCTGTGTATATCTCATTATAATATAACTCATCGTCTTCTACCTGTCGTGGAGTATATAATTCAAATACTACATATTTATAAGTGTTTTCAAAAATTAAATCTCTTATATCTGTATCTGTTATTGCATTTGGGTTTATATAAATCCAATCTCCATCACTACTTACAATCTCTACATCAACACTCTTTTGTATTACATCCATTTCTTTGTTTTCAAAGTCGTAATACATATTATACCATTGCGTATTACTAATAGGAGTTCCTTCGTACCCCCCTGATTCAACAGCAGGATTACTATCAACAACAGATAAATTTCTAACAACCCCGTTTGACCCACCTAAAATTCTTAACCTATCTCCCGCCGAAAAACTATAAGTGGATAAGTTTGAATTAGGTAAAGCATCTTGTGTGTCTATAATTATCCTATTAACATTTATTTTTAAAAGTCCATTATCTTCTTCTTCAATATCAGGTGTTAAAGATTCATCGTCTGCATACCCTATTGAATAAGCCATAGTTTTAAAATAACTCTGAATGTTACTACCTGCGTAATATACCCCATAATGAGTAGCCCACGAAGGAGCATCACTACTTATATTAAATTTTATTTTATTATAAGTGTTGTTACCAAGTAACCCATAATCTGTGTCGTTAATAGAAGGAATATATATTTGCATATCTTCACTTTTTAACAAATTTCCTCTACGACCATATTCGTCTTTATAACCTATGGCAAAATAATGTATAGCCCCTGACTTAAATGTTTTTTGTGGTGATGCCTCTACATTAGTATTCCAACCAACAAACCTTGAACTTAATCTTTTAGCTGTTGTTGTAAAAATTATTGATAAACCGTTAGTCCCTGTTGTTACACTTGTAATATCTGCATCTGATAAATCATCAATTTTTTCCTTAAAAAAATCCCACATTATACTTAATGCTTGACCTGATGGATGATGATAAGAAAACACCACATCATTATTATCTGTTTTTAACCAAACATTTTTCACAAATTCATCTTCGTCAGAGTCATAAATTTCTCGTGTGTGATTAACAGGCGTTGTTCCACTCAAATCATAAGTGTAAACACCTCCTGATTCAGTCCAGGTTAAACCATCTATAATAGAAGATGGGTTTATATAATTAGTAGCTATGAATGAATAAGGAGGATGTAATCCTTTATACGCATGAAGAGTATAACTATAACCACTTAAACTTTTTGTTAATGATGCCGTATTTTTGTTTTTATATATTTTCCAATAATCCTCGTGATAACGTAAAGATTGGGTAGGCGTTAATTCATTTGTATCTAACTCTAACCTAATCTCAATATCTTCATTATCAAACCCTTCTGTGTTACCACCAAGAACAATCCTGTTAGATTCTACAATAGTTAAAGCATCTGATTTTAAAGGAACATAATCTTGTGTCCTAGCTAAGTCTGTCTGTGATACCGATTTAGAATATTTATCTCTCCTGAAAGGAAAAATAAAATCGCTTAACGTTAACGTTCCTGTTCCGCTTTTTTGTGATTGGTTATTAACTCTTATCTGATAATTACCACTACCCAACTCCGTTATACTCTCCACGAATGTATTGGCAGGGAAAGCACTATTACCTGATATTGTAATCGTGATTTTTGTGTAAAGCTTTACCTTATCAACTTCTGTGCTTAGTATATTAAAAGTTTTTGTTCCTACACTACTAACAACAACATTATCTATAGTTCTTGATTTTAATAAATCCCCATATTCAACAGTATCATATAAAAGCCAATCTCCAAAAGCACCACCACCAACATCTGCCTCTCTATAAAATATTTCAGCCCTTACTATATGTTTATTATAAGGTTCACTATCATTAGGGCTTATAAGAATTGTGTTTTGCTTCCATACATCAGCAGTTTGCTCTCCTCTGATAAAAAAATCTTCAGGAATAGGTATATCACTATAAGGAGATAAAACAGATTTTCTATTATCTGAATAAATATACTTATAAGCAAATTGAAAATTAACTCCTCGTAGATTGTTTATCTTTTTAGAATCATCATTAAAATATTCTAAATTCAAAGGATAAACAGGTGGACTTGCAATAAGGTTTATATCGTAACCGTCATTAGCATAAGCAGTAGCACTTATCTTTCTATTTGTATAATTAATAACATCAGGAATAGTTATCATGCGACAACCATTATCTACATCATTAAAAATTAAAAGTTGTTTATCCTCACTCCCAACAACATAAGAAGTTATAGTACCGTCAAAAGATAAATCTTCTTCCCATAATATCTTTGTTATCGTTTCATCATAATTGAGGCGTAAGATATAATCATAAGTGTTACCTTTAACAAAATATACAATAGCGTTATTTTCTTTATCTTCTGTTTGACCTATTATTTTTAACCCTGTATCTGAAAATGTTATCCCTGTGTCTTGTTTTTCATTTCCCTTTATATTAACAAGTTTACCTGACTGACCGTCAGATTCAGGAACAATATTTTTCCTTAATCGTGAATCCCCTTTAGGTAATAACTCTAAAGCAGTATCATAATTAATTTTCCCTTGTGTAAATTCTATTATATCGTTAAAATCACTCATCTATCTTTGTGGTAAAGGAGAATAACTCTTTCTTAAAATATCTAAAAATTCTTCTGCTGTAGGAACAGTTAAATACTGTAATTTATCTAAAGCATCCCTATATAACTTCCTGTAATATTCAGCCATATTAGGATTTTCACATAAAGCATCTTGCCACCATAAATAAATCTTTAAAGCCTCTTTATATTGTACAGGAATATACGTTGTTTCTGACAAACTAACTCCCGATGACTTATATTGCATGACTAACCATGTAGTATCTACATTAGCCAGTTTAACCCTTCTTTTTTGATAATCAATTTTATAGTATCCCTCTACATTAACTCCTCCAACACCCGCATATCCTGATTTATATTTAACCAAATCCTCTCCTTCTCCATAAGTACTATCTAATGTTTCACTACCTGCACTTTCTGTCGTTGTGGTAAGCATCTTTTCTTCATTAGTAAGAGTCCATAATTCCCCTTTTATAGGTACAGCAACCTTGACAACCTCTATACAATCGCTTGGCATAGAAATAGTATATATATCAGTATTGACAGTTAACCTTACTGTCTTTATCCCTTCTTCAACAGTGAACAATCTTAATTCCCTGTATCCGTTTAATAAATACTGAAAATACCTTGTATAAAAAGTTTGCCCTTTCTTACCTTGCCACAAAGCTTCTTTTACAATATCTTTAATCGTTATTAATGCACTTGTATCAGCCATATTAGTTGTTTAATTCATTCTCTGGAACAGTACCTTGTAAGAACTGTGCCACCATTATTAATAAGTTATTATCTTGCCCATGAGGAATAGGTATTTTTTCATCATAATCGTATTCTTCAAAAGGAATAACTAAAGACATATTCACTCCTTCACTAGCAATACTAGCTGTCATATTCCTAAAAAATTCTATTTTATCATAATAAACCACATACTGTATTAGTGTATCTATCAGGTCTACTTCAAGGTCTTTCATATATCTAGCTTCTGTTGCTGATATAGGAACAAACTCTAAATCACTACCGTCTGTCGTAGATACAACCCTAACTCCCTCAGCAGGGTCTTGTAAATTAACAATCTGTGCAGGGAAATTAGCATAATATCTTCCTGTCGTAGAGTTTAAAGTAACCGTTTGGGCTGTATATTCCTTTGCATAAAAATCCAAATAATCAACATTTTTATTATAAACATCGTTTAATAATTGACTCCATGCACGACCAATAACTAACTCAATATAGCGTTTATCAAGATATTCCATATTGAATCTTTTTCTAACTAAATCTATTAATTGTAATTTTGTCATATCTGTTTTTCTTCTGTTTGAATAGCTTTAGAATACTGAAATAAATCTTCACGACTTAATTTGACACCTAAAAATTCTAATATAGCTAATGTAAATTCCCAATGCAAATCCTGATTGTATTCAAGTTCTACCGTTGTTGAAGAATAATTACTATCTCCAGTGGTATGTCTTGTCCCCGAAGAATCAATCTCTCCTGTTACCCAAACATGAGTTGCTCCCGCTGTTAAATAAACAGTATTCCCATTTACATCTATATAATAATCATATATAGGTTGAGCAGGGAGTTTGTAATAGGCAAATTGTAAATTTGTTATATCGTTTGGTACAACATAAAAATTACTTCTTAAAACAACAACAGGTGTATGAGTAAGATTAGATGCCATTATATTCCCAAAATAATTAGAAAACTCATCTTCATCTATTAATCTTACTTTTTTCTTTTCTCCATTATAAGTACCATATAAAGAAATAAAATACTGATAATCAGCAGGTATGCTAAATTCACCCCCTGAAATAGTTGGGAATGAAATTGACTTAAATTCATTAAGCATATTAATACTTAACATATCTTCATTTAACCCATTAGCAACCTTTAATTTAAATTCTTCTAATTTATTTTTAAAGAATTTAACATTTACTATTTCTAACACATTATTATATTCATTCTCACTCATCGTGTTACCGTAGAGAGATTTATTTGAAATATAATCAACTAATGTTTTTATTTCTTGTAATGTCATGATTCTTTATCTTGTTTTATATCCATTAATTGTGCTATCTCACCTGTGCCTACAGCTATATCCATATACCCTAATATTATCCTTATTATGTCTATATAATGCTCATCACCCCATTCTAACTCTGTAGAGTTATTACTATCGTATACATTAATCCCTTTATTTGTATCATATTCTGTAACATATTCAGGCTCGGTTGGGTATCTTAAATAAGTCATATAAACACCTGTTAAATCAACAGGATAAAACTGTATATAAGTATCGTTTAATTCACATATAGGATAAGTAGATGTAGGAAAATAAATAGAGTCAGCCCTTATCTCCGATGACTTATTAGACGACACAACAGTTACTTTATACACATTACTTCCTACTACCGACTTTAAATCATCTTGATGAAAATAATCAGCAGGATACGAAGCCCTTCCATTAACATCTAAACTCAATGACGTATCAGCCGTTTTAAAGTGCCTTAGAGAGTCTTTTACTTGATTACTTACTTCCCACCCACTTTGTTCTTTTACGAAGCCGTAAAGCTGTTTAAATAGCTCTATATTGGCTTGTTTTAAATAATGATTAAACTGCTCGGGAGAAATCCTAATATTAGAATATCTCATCCCTAATAAAAATACTGTATTTTTTATATCTTCTAAGTTCATAAAATATTTTTTATAATCCTGTCATACGCCAATACGTACCATCAAAAAATAATGATACTCCCCCTTCAACAGTTATTGTAACATCCGCACCTGTATTTGTTTTTATATCTTGATAAACAGTCCCTTCATCATCTTCTATTATAACATCATTAGCCCCTCCTATACTAATTATATTAAGCATTTGCCCTTGTACTCCATTCTTAAACCCTCCAATAGTAACGCTTCCGCTTCCTTGGTCAACCCATATTATACTTAACCCCAAAGCATCAACAGTATCAGACGATGCTGATATAGTGTCATTATTATAAACCACATTCTCAAGTAAGCTGTTATGACAATCAATAGTATCATATTTTATTTCAAAAATCGAAGAATCCT
>Ga0180433_10009172_pt1 | contig 12153 bp, 11 predicted proteins | sample SS_ome_8_FD_132980 | JGI IMG/M metagenome (GOLD analysis project Ga0180433, IMG submission 132980) | Hypersaline lake sediment archaeal communities from the Salton Sea, California, USA - SS_1_D_1 metaG | ecosystem: Environmental > Aquatic > Non-marine Saline and Alkaline > Hypersaline >... | reverse complement strand
TATTTTAATCGCCATTTTTTTACCATTAAGGCAAGCCGATCTCACTGCATCTGCTTTGTTACAGGGTACTTGCGGTGAAGGACCACAGCTTCGCACCCTGTGCCTCGCATCTGCAGTAACCTCTACTTGTGAATAATCAAGGTTAATGATAAAAATAAAAAGGAGGGAGTATGAGGAAACAAAAGGGAAACCAAGAATCACTCGTTTTTTCCTACCTGGAGCTTCGAAAAACTCTTGGCATCCTGGGAACATCTCTGCCTTTTATCCTGTTCCTGGGCGGATGGATCATCTTTAAAACCGGACTTCAGGGATCTATCAGCTACTACTACCATACGGATATGGGGGATGTGCTTGTAGGGATGCTCTTTGCCATGGGCTTTTTCCTTCTCTCTTACAGAGGCTACGAACGCAAGGATGACCTTGCCGGAGACCTGGGCTTTGTGTTTGCTCTGGGAGTGGCGCTCTTCCCCACAACAGCCGAAGGAGCAGCCGGTTCCCATATCATCGGGTATATTCACATGGCCTTTACGGTCCTCTTCTTTCTCACCCTCATCTATTTTGCGCTTTGTCTTTTTACCAAAACCGATCCCGAGAAGGCCCCTACAAAAAGAAAACTGCAGAGGAATAAAGTCTATAGGACATGCGGCATCATCATGAGTGTTTGTGTCCTGCTTATTGCTGTCTATGTGCTTTTTCCGAATATTTTTGAAGCGCCTTTAAAGCCGCTTAAGCCTATATTCTGGCTTGAAGCCATAGCCATTTTAGCCTTTGGTATTTCATGGCTTATAAAGGGAGAGACCCTGCTTAAAGATAAGGTTTGAGTTTGGAATGCTTGTGTATATAATAGTAAGCTGAATGCCCAAAGAAAGTAAAAAAATATGACTCCTACTGAAAAAGAAAAACAAGTCTATGACTTACTGGAACAACTGGAGATCCCCTATACCCGGCACAATCACCCTCCTGTTTACACAGTGGAACAAGCTGAAAAGCACTGGACACAGATCCGGGGAGCTCACTGCAAAAATCTTTTCCTGCGCAACAAAAAAGGAAACCGCCATTATCTGGTCATCCTTGAAGCCGCAAAAGCAGCAGACCTAAAGTCACTGAGATACAAGCTGGGAGAGGACCGCTTGAGCTTTGCTTCCCCTGAAAGGCTGAAGAGAAACCTCGACCTGGAACCCGGATCCGTATCCCCTTTTGGACTGATCAATGACCATGAGAACAAGGTTCAGGTCGTTATCGACAAAGACCTCAAAGATGCAGAGGAAGTCAACTTCCATCCCAATGTGAACACAGCCACACTGGGGATCTCTTTTTCTGATTTTGAAAAATTTCTAGCCTGGACCAAAAATCCTGTCAGGTATCTCCCCTTTTCTTAAAAAACCTATTGACACATCAAGAGAAGAAGAAATCCGAAAACAAATTGATTGATCTGGTCGCCTCCGGATTGATGAAAAAACAATAGAAACGGAAAACACATGAAAACCATAATAAAAACAAACGGCATAACTAAAAAATATGGTTCCTTTGCCGCCGTGAAATCCCTCGATTTGAGCATCGACAAGGGTGAAATCTATGGATTTATCGGTTTAAACGGAGCCGGTAAAACCACAACCATTCGAATGCTCCTGGGAATGATAAAGCCCACACAGGGTGATGTCGCGCTTTTCGAAGAGAAAATAAGCAACCGGTCCACGAAAGTCTGGTCAAAAGTGGGCTTTCTTGTGGAGAAGGCCACGGCTTATCCGGAATTGACGGTTGAGGAAAACCTTGAACTATCAAGAAAACTCTATCAAATCAAAGATAAAAAAAGAACTCATGAAGTCATGGAAAAATTAAATCTTGTCCGGTACCGGCGAAGAAAAGCAAAACACCTCTCGCATGGTAATTTCCAAAGGCTGGCTGTCGCCAAATCGCTTCTTCACAATCCACAGCTTCTTATTTTAGACGAGCCCACTGTTGGAATGGATCCTGCGGGTATCGTTGAAATCCGGAATCTGCTTCGGTCCCTTTCAGAAAACGACGGCGTCACTATATTTATTTCCAGCCATATTCTTGGTGAAATCTATCGGTTCACAACCAGAATCGGCATCATCCACGAAGGAGTCTTGATCGAAGAGTTGGATATGGAAGCGCTTAAAGAGAAAATGCAGGAAAAACTGGTTTTAGATGCGGCTGACAGGCCGAAACTGCTTTCTGCCCTTGAAGAGCAGGGCTTGCATCCACACAAAAATGACTCCGGCGAAGTGGAGATCACTGACCCGCGTTTTATCAAAAATCCTGAAAACCTGGCTGTCAAGCTCATTAAACAAGATATCCCTCTTAATAAAGTGAATGTGGAAAAAGAAGACCTGGAAGAACATTTTTTAAACAAGGTAAAAAGCCATGAATCAACTGCTTAATGTCCTATTAATTGAAACAAAAAAATCACGACGAACAAAGGTGCCTTTGATCACTCTTATTGCTTTTCTTTTCATTTCCCTGACAGGGGTGCTCTTTATGATTATTTTAAAAAACCCTGAGCAAGCAAAAAACCTGGGAATCATAAGCACCAAAGCACTTCTTCTTGCAGGAACGGCCAGCTGGGCTGCCTATCTCAATCTCTTTTGCCAAGCCATTGCTATCGGCGGCATCATTATATACAGCTTTATTGCTTCCTGGGTTTTCGGTCAGGAGTTTATTGACAGGACCATAACCGACCTTCTGGTGCTCCCCACTTCCCGCACTACGGTTGTTTCAGCAAAGTTTATCCTCATCTCCCTCTGGTCCTTTCTTTATTCTTTGCTGGCGCTTTTCATCGGAGTCGTTTTTGGTTTTATCCTCAAGCTTCCCGGTTACAGCCACCAACTGCTGTGGGACGGTATATACCGCTACATCATTATTTCTTTAATGGCGATCCTGCTGTCTTGGGCTGTTGCCCTTATCGCGAATATCTTTAAAAGTTATTTCCCGGCCATAGGCTTTGCCATCTTTATGATCCTTCTCGCTCAAATCATAGCTGTTTTAGGCTGGGGAGAATATTTCCCTTGGTCCATCCCAGCGACTTACAGCCAGATCATACTCAATGCTCATCTCAGCCCGGTCAGCTATATCATCGTACTGATCACAGGACTTTTTGGATTACTGGGAACAATGGGATGGTGGCGCTGCGCTGACCACGCATACTAATGTCAAATCTTCATATTGCCGTATTGTTTACAGCAAGCGGCGGATCCAGGATTTGAATCCGGCTGAAGCCTTGACAATGATCATAGGTCTTCTACAGCCTACACACACCTTATACGTTATGGAATCGCGGGTCAACTGACGGATCAGCGGGTCCTGTGTGGCCCCGAGAATGACAAGGTCATAGCATTTGGACTCCTTGAGAATCGCATCTGAAATGGACAGGGCTGTTATTCGCTTTATACTGATGCGGTCAGAAAGGATACAACCTCCGTTTCTGTGAGGCATGGATAATTTGTTGATATCGATTTTCCTTTTCTCATCATTAACCGATAAAGCGGTTATCTTCCCATCATGTTTTTCAGCTAAAATCGAAGCTATCTCCAGAGCAAAGCAGCTGTTGGGCCCTCCGGCCACAGGGACCAGTATGTTTTTAAATGTTTTGTCACCCAAATCCTTGAGGATCACGACATTGCAGTGGGCTCTTTCTAACACATAGTCCAAAGTGCTTCCAAGAGAGAAGGAATGACGGCGTGATTTCCCCTCCCAACCCATGATCAGCATCTGGATCTTTTTCTCTTTGACCGCACTCAGAATTCCCCTGGCGATATTCCGGCAGTAACGGATGGTGGTGGTGATCGGGAACTTGATTATCAGATGGAGCATCACTTCTATTATGGCTTCTTTGCCTTCCAGTATGAGCTCTTTAGCGTCCGTCAAAGGCACCTGTTCGGGAACCGGAACCATGTGAAGGAGATTTACCTGTCCTTTCTTTGCCTCGCTGATATAGTAAGTGCTCCGGACCATAGGGATGGCATTGTTTGGATTGGCTACAGCTACCATGATCCGGTATCCCTCGGCTTCAGGGGCTCTCTCCTCCTCAATAACCTGAACCTCCTCCCTGGTAGGCAAAGCCCTTTTTTGGGAATAAAATTTAAATATGAAGAGGCTCAAGATTATCCAGAGAGGAGCAATGATCCATGCAATAAGACTCATATGAACCAGACATACAGCCAGTACAGCCTGGCAGATAATGGCCAGAAGCGGAAGCCATGGAAAAAAGGGCATTAAGAAGCCGTAGCTCAACTCGTCTCCCATATTGATTCTGATTCGAATCACACTGACATTGACCAGGAAAAAAAGAAACAAAAACATAATGCTCGCACTGGATGCGACATCCATTGTGGGAAGGAACACAGCCACGCCAATAACAAGGATTCCAGTAAAGAACAGGGCTCCGTACGGAGTTTTTTGCCGCTTGGATATTTTTGAAAAAATCTTAGGAAGGAGACGGTCGCGTCCCAGAGCATAAGAGGCTCTGGTGGCAGAATAAATAGTCGCATTCAGGGCAGAGATCGAAGCAAAAATAACAGCCAACGTGAGGAAAAAATTACCCGCGGGCATGAGCCTTGCTACCGCTTCTCCGAACCCACGCTCTTTGAACTGGCCTATCCATTCCCAGACAGGGCCTTCAACTCCGGGTGACCCGGCTTTTACCGCTACAACAGAAGCAAAGGAAACCGCTACATAAGTGAGAGTGACAATAACCACAGAGTAGATCATGGCTTTCGGCAGATTTCTCTTAGGATCAACGGTTTCGTCTCCTGCCTGGGCTATGACCTCATATCCCTCAAAGGCAACATAGGTAAATCCCATGGTGACCAACAGCTTGTCCCAGCCGTGGGGCATGAACGGGGAAAAATTCTGAAGCCGGGAGGGATCAAGAAAAGCTATGACAATCCCGATCAAACCAATGGCAATCAGGAATATGGTCTGTCCCAGAGTGAAAAACGCTCCGATCTTCCCTGTTTCAGAAGCGCCCCGGTAGTTGATATATAGAAACAACAACGCCGCCAGAAAAGCCACGATTTTTTCCGTTGTGTAAATGGAAAAAGGGACCCAGTCAAGAAGCTTGAGCCCCTGAAAATATCTTACGGTATAGATGGAAAAAGTGACCGCATACAGGCTTCCTGCCACACTGGAAGCAAACCACTCCATCCATCCGGCTGTAAAGCTGGTGCGCCGCCCAAAGGCAAGACGGGCGAAATTATAAGCCCCTCCTGCCCGGGGAATGGCAGAGCTTAATTCAGCATAGGACATAGCCGTGCAAATGGCAATGACACCGTTGAGAGAAAAAGTCAGAAGAACGCCTCCGGGACCGGCATGGAAAATGGCATTGCCGATGCCCAGGAAAACCCCGGCACCGATCATCATTCCCAGCCCCATCATGGTTATATGAAAGAGAGAGAGATCGCGGGATAATTCAGATTCTATTTGAAGGGATTTATTTTCCATTAATTTTAGTCTGGATCTCTCGTGCGGAGTGGAGGTCTTTTTGGTGAATGAGCCTTATGATGCGTTTGCTCCGAAAAACAAGAAAAATCAGAAGGCCGAGAGATAAAAAAATGAGTATGATCCCGCAGACCGCATCAAAAGACATGCTTTCCTCCACTGTGATAAATCAAAAATTAAAGAGTCCATTATAATAAAAATGAGTTTTTTATACCAATAGGAAGTTTTGGGAGACTGGCACTCCCATTCCTTTCGATTTCATTAGATTGAGTGCTTTTTACTCTTTTTTTTACTTTTTTGGGAAAATTGAAAGATTTCTATAGCGTGAATGATAAATATATAATATAAATATGCATTGGAGGATCGTAATGGAACAAGAACAAAAAAAAGAGCGGCCGTTAAAAGGAGAGCTCATACCTTTAGTGGGCATCGTGAAAACAGTTAGAGATATCATAAAAAAAGAACCAAACACTCTATCAGAATGGTGGAATAACGACAAAACCATAGACTCCTGGAAAGCAGCCGTGGTCGCAGGCTACCAAATTGCTTTGCTCATTCTTGTTATTTTTGTGCTTGCCAAGTATGTTTTTTAGACTTTTTTATCCCTCTTATATTTCCCTTACCAATTATCATTTTGTTGTGATAGAATATTTCCACTAAAGGGAGGGTAAAATGTTCGGCACTATAGGCACCGCAGAATTGGTGTTAATACTTGTTATTGCTTTTCTTCCCATTATTCTCATTGCGATTTCCCCAAGAACAGAGGGAATGAAAAAGCTCTGGTGGATTTTGCTGTCCATTATCCTCAGTTGGATAGCGTATATACTGTTTCTGATATTCACAGATAAAATCGAGATAAAAAAGATTGAATAAAGCAGCTGCCTAACTCTTCCAAAATTATGATATAATTCTTCAGTCAAATATTTGTAGAATGAAACATCCTTTTAAAAGCTTAATTATAAGCGTAGTGTTCCTTCCAATCTTATTCCTATTGAATTGTGCAACTCCAACTCCACATATGGAAAATTTATATGAGCTGGGGATGACAGCTCCATTAATAACTTTGTCTTATAATGGCCCACCAAATATACATGTAACAAGGTCCTGTGAGCCAATTGAAATACACTACAAAGTGAACAGGCCTATAGAGGATTTTAGAGATCACCTCCAGCCTCATGGAAAAATAAGATGTGTGATGAATTTAGCCAATATTCTAAGAGTGCAGGAAGGATGGCATGATTCTCCGGAGTCAGGTGGCATGACTTTCGCCCTTAAGTCTCTCGGTAAAACAGGAGTTCTGAAACCAATGCTCTGTCACAGCAAAAAAGATTTCAGCAGCCCTGCAGAAGGCACGGTAAGTTACTATATCAATGCTGTTTATCGAGATCGCAGAGAAAAGAAACACACAGGAATTATCTCAAATTATTTGACTATCCCGGCAATTTTTTTCGATGAGTGATACCGCAAGAAAGATAAGATAGTTGATCTCCCTTATTCCCACAATGGGTGACATTCACCTAAAAAGGACATGTGTCTTCTCAACTGATTTTCAAGAATGGTGCGACCCATATTAAATCAAAAAATATCACCTTTAAAGACTAAAAGTAAAAAAAAAATATCACCCCTGAATTCATCTATAATGAGGATTGCTTAATTTATACAATTTTGACATCATTTTCCAGTAATTGATCCAGAGAATACCATAATCAATTATCATGGGACCTAAAATGAAGGATAAAAACAAAACAAAAGAACAGCTCATAGAAGACTTGAAAAAACTGCGCCAACAAGTTTCTAGATTGAGAAGAAAAGACATTAAATATCAAGAAGCATGTGATAGAGAGAAGCAGTATATACGTGATCTTAAATCTTTATCAAAAATGGCAGTTGGGATTGTTGAAATTTCATTTGAAGAAGATATTTATGAATTCATAGCCAAACAGTTAAAAGAGCTTGTTGGTAATTGTATGGTTATAATGAATTCTTTTGATGAGGAGTCGAACACATTCTGTGTCCGTTCTGTTTTGGGAATTGCGAAACATATGGATAGAGTGTTAAAGATTCTGGGAAGACATCCTGTTGGAATGTCCATGCCAATAAATGATGAAGCCAGAGAAGGGCTCACAAGCGGAAAGCTGGAGAAAGTCCCTGGAGGCTTTTATGAGCTTTCGATTGGGTCAATATCAAAGCCGGCCTGTAGTGCGATTGAGAAGCTTTTAGGATTGGGAGACGCTTATGCTATGGGCTTTTCTTGGAAAGGTAAATTGTTTGGCAGTGCCGTTGTATTCATGCGCAATGGAGTCAAGATTTGGAATCAAAGCATTATAGAAACATTTATCAGACTGGCATCCGTAGCTCTCCAGCGCCGCCAAGCAGAAGAGGCACTAAAAAAAGCTAATGATGCGTTAGAAATGCGGATCAAGGAGCGGACTGCAGAGCTTACAAGGGCAAACAAGGATCTCAAAGCAGAGATCAAAGATCGCAAGCAAGCAGAACATAAGCATATGCATTCAGAAAAACTCTACAGAAGCACATTGGACAATATGATGGAAGGATGCCAGATCATTGGTTACGACTGGCGATATTTATACGTAAATGATGCTGTAGCGAGACATAGACGGAGATCAAAGGAAGAATTGCTGGGAAAGACAATGATGGAGATATATCCGGGAATTGAAAAGACGAAAATGTTTTCCAGGCTTCGAAAATGTATGAAAGATCGTATACCGACTTATATGGAAAATGAATTAAAATTCCCTGATGGAGAAAAAGGTTGGTTTGAGCTCAGTATTCAACCCATGCCAGATGGAATCTTTATACTTTCTATTGATATCACAGAGAGAAAGCGAGCGGAGAAAAAAATAAAGAAATCTCTGGAAGAAAAGGAAGTACTTCTGAAAGAGATTCATCACCGGGTCAAGAACAACATGCAGGTCATTTCCAGCCTTATCAACATTCAGTCAACCTGGATAGAAGATGAAAAAGCACTGGAGGCGCTCAAAGACACACGGAAGCGTGTTTACTCCATGGCTCTTATTCACGATAGATTGTACAAGTCTGAAGACTTATCAAGGGTTGACTTCAGTCAGTACATTGAACAAATATCCACTCATCTTTTAAGCTTCTATCAGGATAAAATTAAGAACGTGAAGATTAGAAAAGATGTAAAAAATGTTTTCATTGATATCAATAAAGCAGTGCCGCTGGGTCTGATTATAAACGAGCTCATCTCCAATTCCCTAAGGCATGCCTTTCCGGATGATAGGAAAGGAGAAATAAGGATAAATTTTGGTAAAAAGAACGGAGGGTATGAGCTTAAAATTAGTGACAACGGTGTGGGCTTCCCTGAAGAGCTTGATTTCAGAAAGTCATCTTCTATGGGGATGCAGTTGGTCACTGCTTTGGTCGATCAAATATACGGTAAGATCAAATTTGATAGGAAACCACGCACCTCATTCAATATCACATTTCAAAAATAAAAATGCGCCCGGCATGATTCGAACCCGCGGCCTTCTGATTCGTAGTCAGACGCTCTATCCAGCTGAGCTACGAGCGCACATCATTGATGAGTTAAAACCAAAGCTATTATAACAAAATACAAAACTCAGGCAAAAGGATTGTTTCGGTTGGGAATGTATGAACACAATTTATATGGCAAAATAGATAAAATTATCACACATCTAAGTCTATATTAATAAGGCCCATAAAAGGGCTTCTCAATTGAATATTTGGAAACCGGGGAGTGTATGCATGAAGAAAACAGCAACTTTGATTTCGATATTACTCCTATTTATCTACTGCGGCCCAAAACAAGATGATGTTAAAAAAATTATTGAGGATGGTGTGGAAGTTGTTATAAACCGACTGGAACCATACAAGATAAAAGGAGAAACATCGTCTCTTCAGCTGGAAGAACTGTTTACAATTGATACTGAGAGAGATGAAATTGCCGAATTAGGTCTGGTGGATATCGGTGGTTTTGATATTAACTCTGAAGGGAGTATTTATTTTTTTCAAGGATCAGATCGAAAAGAGCATTTGGTTTATAGATTTGATAAAGAAGGCAATTTTTCCAACTCATTCGGTATTATCGGGCAAGGCTCCGGAGAGATTATAGCTCCGATAAATGCCTATATCACTGAAAGAGATGAAATTTTGATACAAGATCACAGCAAGTTCAAGTTGTTTTATTTTAATAAACAAGGGGCTTTGATCAAAGAAACACAGATTAAGCTGAAAAGCAGCCGCCTCTTCGTTCTGTTTCCTCTAAAGAATAACAATTATCTAAAATATACGGACAATCTTGATTTTTCCTCAAAACACCGTTTTGATTCGCTTGAATTGTGTGATTCTGAATTTCAGACACTTTTAGAACTTGATAGGTGCGATTACGGCCAAACCTTCATGGCAAATCAGACGAAAAGAAAAGGCTCACCTCGTGTTTTTATCTATCAGATCATGGATAAGAATATCTTTGTTGGTCACGAGTCTCGTGGATATGAAATTTTGAAGTTTGATTTAAATGGAAATCTTATAAGAAAGATCAGGAAGAAATACAAACCCGTGAAACCAACACAAGATTTCATTGATACTTTGCTTTCTAATATGGGGCGCTTTAAAGGCAGGGTCATCATTCCTGATCAAATGCCTCCTTTTCATTATTTTTTCTTGGATGACGAGGGACGTCTCTATGTCAGGACTTATGAAAAAGGTATAAATGAATACGAATATATCCATGACATATTCAATCCTGAAGGCATTTATATAGCAAAAAAAAGTATGCCCAGTTTCAGTTCTCGGATGTATCCGGGACACAGCGTGAGTAGAGGGAGTATAGCCAAAGCCAAGAACGGTCGTTTCTATTGTATAAGAGAGAAGGCTTCAGGATATAAGGGATTAGTTGTCTATAAGATGATTTGGGAGTGAAATTTTTAATTGTTCTGTATCTAGTGGATTTTCTCTTGGAGCTGACTCCAATTTTCGATTCTGTATCTCTTCACCTGGAAATACCCAGCTTCACGGTAATAAAGCGTGCTGAAAACACAGCCCTTTTTTATGACTTTTATGTTTTTAATTTCCTTTGGGATCTGAATTCTGTAGAGATACTGCCCATCGCTGTTGAAAAAATCGTACTCATGCCCCTCATCCTCATCCAGATATGATCCTGCTTTTTTCGCATATATATTGCCTTTTTCATCCAGCAGGATCTCGTCAAAGAAAGGCCTGAATTTTGAAATCAATACTCTTTTTTTAAGTTCCTCTCTTGGTTCCTGCTTAGAAGAACTCCTGCTTTTTATCTGGTCCATCAGCTCATCAATGATCCTCGTTTTTTCTTTTCCGGAAACTTTCTCTGCGGGTTCGTCTTTCTCAATGATTTTCGTCACCCTGCCGCTGGAGTCGACTTCATACAGTTTGTATTCAGAGGGAAATCCATAGACCGCATAATCTTTGATACTGGGACAAAAACAAAGTTCTGGAACAAGAATTGCAAATCGATCTTTCCGGTTAAACATGGAATCCATTCTTATGGAGGGATAGCCGGCAATTTCCTCTAACACTGTGAGGTTCTCATTCATAAGCACAACATCTTCAGATAACTCATCTGGAGGTCTAATGTCCAGCCTTTCTCCCAGAAATCGTCCCTCCTTAGTTATCTTAAAATTATGGCTATTAAGGGGAATGAGAAAAGACCTCACAAACTGCCCCTCTTTATCAAATATATGCGCTTTTGTTCCATCTTTGACATAGATATTCTTCTCTTCATCCAGAGTTATGTGATCCGGGCTGGAAAATTCCCCCGGTCCCTGTCCCATTCTTCCCATGGTCATCATAAATCTACCTTCTTTATCAAACTTCTGAATCCTGTGACTTCCCCGGTCCAGGACATAGATGTTCCCGCTCTCATCCACATCCAAAGAGAGCCACTCAAAGAACCTGGAATTCTCATCATCAGCACTGCCTATAACCAGATCTTCTTTGACCTTAAATTCAATCTCAGCATAAAGGGGCTTTTTTGGGTTTTTAATGACATTGATTCCTTTTTCATACTCAATAGTTCGTTTCCATTCCGCTTTTTGGAGGCTTGCTGTATGGGGAAGAACCAATAATGCAAACACTATCGTGAACAGGAGTGATCTTATTAGGATCTTCATTTTAATCTCCTTTCTATAAATAGGATCCTTAATACACTACTTTTATGATCTCCAGGCGGAATTGGGGAGAATTGATAGGCTCTACAAGGGCGATAAGTCCAGCATTGGTAAAACACATGTGTTTTTGTGTGCGGTTGATACTCAGTTTATAATCTCCGGGTTTGATCTCTGTCTCGCAGATATAATCCCCTTCTGAAGAATACACCTCGAAAGTATTAGGACAGTCGAAAAAGCAGCCATCTTTGCGAAAAACCAGAATATGTCCGGCTTCATCAGATAAAATCTCCCGATAAAGCGGAAGGTATTCATCAAAAACTGTTCCAAAATCAGCTTTTTCCAGTTCTTTCACCATGGCTGCCCCACGGCCCTTCATAAACTGTGGGTTTTCTCTTAATTCATTCAACTGCTGCTCTTTAAATTGCCGAATGAGCGAGCGGATCACCGGTATGGCCTCGCCTCTTAAAGCGATTTCATAAAGCTTCTCTCCGTTCGGGGAATAAACGGTTAAAAAGGGTTGATTTGAAATTCCTACCACCAGATTCCC
>Ga0180433_10009171_pt1 | contig 12155 bp, 10 predicted proteins | sample SS_ome_8_FD_132980 | JGI IMG/M metagenome (GOLD analysis project Ga0180433, IMG submission 132980) | Hypersaline lake sediment archaeal communities from the Salton Sea, California, USA - SS_1_D_1 metaG | ecosystem: Environmental > Aquatic > Non-marine Saline and Alkaline > Hypersaline >... | reverse complement strand
GATACAATTCTACCCATGTGACCGGAAGAGCAAGTCCAGTAAGATTTACTAAATACGGGTATGATATTATTCTACCACTCATGTGAGGAATTATTGTAAGGGTGTGTATATTTTGATCTCCTTCGAACGAATCATCTTCATATTCATAACGATGTTTAACAAGTGAGCGAAAGAGTTTACTTTCTTCGGATACATTTTCATAGTTTCCATCTTCCACCGTAAAAAACTCAGCCTCAAACTCCGCTATAAAATCACCTGGAATGTTTACATCATGATCTCCGTCTTTTTCATAGGAATTTCTACCAAATGCGATAGATGCATAATCAACTTCAGTTCCAACAACATCAAGATATTCTCTAACTGCTACTTTTACCTCTATGCCATCTCTTTCACTTGCTCCCTGTTTAACAATGTCTTCGTTAGATGAGAAAAGAATGGAGTGACACTTACCAGAGTCACCTTCGTCATAGGAAATCCATGCATCTCTTCCAATGTCGCAATCATCAGAATAGGATATTATCCATTCGCGTTCTTTACCTTCCGGATTTTTATTTATTTTATACTCTTTGATTCTATCATTTTCTCCATAAACATGTACATATGGTAGTATTTCTCCGAAACACATTTTCTTTATTGCAATACTTTTAGATTTTAATGAAATTAATGTGCCATATCGCCCGTCGACGTTTACTATGCCGTTTACTAATACATCCTCTAAAACCTCGTGTTTCACTTTAACACTTATGCGTTTGTCTATGGTTGGACAATAATAATATTTATAGATATTTGCTGTACGGAGTTCCTTGTTTGAGGATTCACTAATAATACCAAGCTCCACCATCAAGTTACCATCGACGGAAATTTCTTTAGATATAAGCTGTTGATCTGACGAGATTTCATGCTTGTCCTCAACACCATGATGATATGAGAATGCAAATGATGTTAGAATGTCAGAGTTCATGATTTCGAATTCTTCTGTATTTTTTTTCATTTTTATGACACATTGGGAAAGTCTACGGTCCATAACTTGTCCTTTTTGTCCCACTACATAGATAATATAATTATCTTCGGTAATTTTATAGTAATCTCCCTCTACAGAAATTCCAGATATTGGTTCATAATAATAATATTCATCCTCGACATTTACGTGATCTATATAGTTTGGTGATGGTTTTTCGTTCTCGTCATAGTATATAAAATATCTTTCCCTCCCGTCCGCTATATAAGGTATAAGAAATACTAATCTACAACTATATATGTGATCAACGCTTGTAAAATTCAGATGATATATCTGGGATTCTAACTCATGCCATGTATTTCCATCCCAACAACAAACCCGAATCGAATGCTCATTTTCATTCTTTGCCCAACAATTTTTTTCGAATTCAATTCTTATATCAATTGGTTGATATTTTGCATAAGAATTCTCACTTGATACGGGAATTTTGATTTCTTGTCTGTATGGCCAACTCTTATTCCAAAAAGGGGGTGGATCGCCTTCCGAGGAAGCAGACATTGTTAACACTGAAGATACTAAAAGTATTAGAATTAAATATACTGCTACTAATTTATTAATCTGCATTTGTTCCTCGTGATCTTTAGACTAGTATCTTATTTACATTTATATATATTGTAATTTTAATAATATAATAATGTTTTTGTAGAGTTGATCAAGTAATAAAAAACAAAACATTTATACGTTGAAAATTATTTTCACCCAGAAAGGGAGATATTTATGAAGATAAAAGACATATTTAGAGATATTGACGTTAAAAATGATAGAGGAATTTTGTTTAATATCCTATTGTTAATTGCATTTGTATTGGCAGGAACTATTGGTCGAACATTACTTGTTGGATGGAATCTCCAGCCATTTCCAAATTTTGAGATAATAATGGTAATAACTTTTCTTGCGGCTATTTTTTTGAGGTCAACCATGGCTATCCTAGTACCACTTCTTAGCATGATAATCAGTGATTTGTTACTTGGAAATTCAATTTTTGTTGGAAATCAGGTGAACAGAATTGTTTTGTTTACTTACTCTGGGTTTGCAATGATTGCCCTTGTAAGCATATTTAATAGAAACAAATTTGAAAAGAGTCTTGGAAAATTAAAAATTAGAAATATAGGCATAGCTGCAGGACTTGGGATTGGATTTGTGCTAATATATGATATATGGACTAATATTGGCTGGTGGTATCTAATTTATCCACACACTGCAAATTCCTTGGCTGCAGTTTTTACTGCTGGGATTCCTTTTATGGTTTATCATTTAATATCAGGTGCGTTCACCTTTATTGCAATCGCTCTGCCAATTGTAGCATATGTTTCCATGTGGCATAATATTGAGATGCCGCTTAAAATTAAAAATATACATAAAATACCAGTTGCAATAATGGTGTTATGTCTGGTCGCATTATCATTTACAGGAACAGCAATGCAGATGCCTGAAAAAAGCGAGATATGGTTAGAGAATTCAGATGAAACTAGTGTAAAAATAGTTATAATTGGTGATGAATGGAAGGTGCAAGACAACGTTATTACGTATGAGGGAGATACTGTGTTTTCCATTTTAGAAGAAGTTACTAGGAGAAACAATATTTTACTTAAATACACTTATTACGAACAGTTTGATTCTATTTTAATAGATTCGATGAACGAAAATTTTAATGGCGAAAATGATATGTATTGGCAATATTACATAAATGGTGACATTCCAATGGTTGGATGTGACAAATATTATGATATTTCCAATGGAGATTGCATCGAATGGAGATTTGAGGCGATATCTTATTGATTTTTGAAAAAGTTTATATCGCATGACCAGATAATGGGTAAAAACGAGGGATATATATGGCTATAGGTTTCGTACTGATAAGTGCTGCACCTGCACGTGAACATGAGGTATATAACAAACTCTCCAAAGTACCGCAAATTGTTGAACTTCACCCTCTCTTTGGGGAATATGATCTCATAGCTAAAATAGAGGCAGAAGATTTTGAAAGACTTGGAAATCTAGTCGTAAACAAGATTAGATCCATAGAGGGAGTGATAGATACTAAAACACTAACAGGAACGAAATTTTAAGAGGTGAAAAAAAATGTTAAGCTATTTTTTGAGCATGTTGATGCTGGTATTTGCCGTTGCAAGTATCATTGCAGGAATATTTACCGCGTATTTTGGATCTGGTAAAAGCAGAGCAGTTGGAGCAATACTCATAATAATAGGGTTGATCGTGTTTGTCCTATTTATGTGGGGTGCTGGGCTTCTAACCTCATTTATGGGGGCACCTCCAGCAATAATGAACTTCGTTGGGGTTATAACAAACGGCGTTGTAGCAGTCATTGGTGCTGTTGTAGGGGCATTAATTGCTCTTGGGATATTCTTAATGGCAATAATGAAGGCGTAGGAGTTACCTAGTAACTCTTTCTTTCTTTCTTTTCTCTTAAAACATGCCTTTTTATATATTATTTTACATGTGTTTTTCAATATGAAATGTAAATTTAGATGGATCAATGGCAGCTATATAATCACAATTCCAAAACAATTAAAGTGACTTATACGGCTTTAAAACATATGATAAGTTCAGTGTAGAAGTCATTGGCAATAATGAGTTGTGATTGAGAAAACTTAAGCCATAAATCTTTTTATAAATCATCTTATACAATTTTTTATTCATATTGATAACAAGAATGCTGTCCAGCTTTGATAATGTCAAAATAGGATTTAGGAATGTCCTTTATAGGAAATTCAATTTTTTTTTAATAAATACTTATTTTTTATGATTTCATAAATTTGCTTTTGGGGAAAGGGCATCATAGTATGTTTATAGTGACGTTACCAAAGCATTATATCGTTTTTAACATCATTGAATTTATTGAACGTTAATTTAATATGCACGACTAAAATAAGTATATTATTCCCCATCATTCTAAACATTTTCATGGAAAATAGGTGAGTAGAGAAGAATACCGATAATCTAGCTATTTAGTCTTCCCACCTGATTTTTATCCATGATTTGATGAATCTCTCCGTAAGCTCTGGTCTTGCATATACTATATCCGTACTAGTAACAATTCCGACTATTGTATTTTGAGATACAACAGGAAGCTTTTTTATTTTATATTTCTTCATTGTTTCTAATGCCTGTTCTAGTTTTTTTAGCGGATGAATTGTTTTAATATCAGAAGACATAATCTCTTTTATTTTTGTCTTTTTCAGGTCTTTGCAAAGACATACGGCTTTTTCAATAAGGTCACGCTCTGTTACTATGCCTACACATTGGTCTTTATCGGTTACAATCAGACAACCAACCTTTTCATCTCGATATTTGATAAAAGCATCAAAAATTGTGTCATTGGAATCTATGGTGACTACCTCTTTAGTCATAATTTCCTGTACAAGCATGTTATCATTTCTCTATCCTATAAAGTGAAAACAGAAATGAAATATAAATATTTTATACTAGATTATTACTTTAAATTCTATTTTATAAAAAGATGTTTGAAAGGCATCCCGAATTCAGGAAGTTTTATCCGCGTTTGAGTTTTTGGAGCGGATATAGAAATCATGAGTCAACAGGATTGAAAAACTTAAAAAATCAAACGATCATTGTGTGAAATAGGGGACTGCTTGCCCTCTGTTTCACTCTTTTCCCTAAGATATTTGTCTAAATGTTCTTGATGGTTTTTTCTCCGTTGTTTCTTAATAAATTAGATATTCATAGGTTGTAAGCTTTAGGAATCTCAAAGTAAGTAAGATCAATATTTGCCCAATCATTGTAATCTCTGCGGCCGTGTGAACCGTCAGAGTAGTCAAGGATGCTGTATGTGTATATATAATTCATAATACTCTTGTAATTGAAGTAAAGCCAAAAACCAATTTGCCAGGGTTTATAACTAAATCTAGCATCACAGCCAAAAGGATGTCCCCATCTAATACCAAAATTGTGTCCAGTTTCATGCATTATTGATGAAGCATAGATATAACTTAATGGTTTGAGAGTTTTATCAGAGAGCCTTTCCATGTTTTTACTAGCTATGACAAAGCTATTAGTGCCAGGCCCATATCCCCAAAATGGTGAGCCATCACCTCGGAACGCATAACCATTTGGTTTACATAGATAGACAAAAACCCCATAATGAAATACACTACGTCTCCAATTATCCTTATCATTATGTAGAAAATATTTGTTATATATCTCTATTACTTCAGTTTGATCTGTTTCATTATCAAAAGGTACTATTTCTCCACCATTTTCTTCTCCGATATCAAGATGAAAAACAATATTGCGCCTATGAAAAGGGTTTTTTAAAAGTTCCACAGTATTTTCTGGTAAGATACTTTGCTCTCCGTTAGGTCCTTCCTCCATATAATCAATTTCTAAAAACAAATCTTTTCTAAAAGGATCTGAACCTAATGTTCTAGTGAAATATTCTTCCATATTGTTGAGACTATCTCCATCTGGATCAAGATGCTCATGATCGTCCCAAAGATGGGGATCATATTCCCATTTATATTCCCATTCGATTGGACATTTATCGTTATCCTTATCTTCACCAGTATTATCAACTTTGGGATCAGTTCCATATACATTTACCTCTGTCCAATAAGGTATGCCATCGTTATCAAAATCATTTTGGTAGATATTAAACCAGAGTTCACAGTCCCGCTCATATTTATATATACTACCATCGTCGCAGCCATTTAACCGCCCGTAACCACTTGGATCATCTAGGTAATCATCTCCTGTCCAATGTCCCGTTTTGATACTATAGATTAGTTTAACATCATAATTTTCATCTCCAATATCACAGAGAATGTCTCCATCTATATACCGGTCCCATAACTGGATTCCCAATTCTACAAATTCCTCATCATCTGGAACATTTTTCTCTACGGACCAATAATCATACAAATAACTGGTGTCATTAAATACAGGACTAATAAATTCCTCATCATTGATAAACATTTTAACAAAGAAACTGGAGTATGATGATGCATCAATAGTATCAAGAAATCTAAACAAAGTTATGTTAATAGTAATTGCAATATCCACAAATGGATCAAAATCGTCTAACGTTAATACCTGCTGTTTCATTTCAGTTTTAATATTTTTTATTTGTGATGCAACAGCTCCAAGTCCACTAAGAACCAAGATTCCTACCATCAATAAAGTTAAAACTTTTTTCATATTTTTTGCCCCATATCATTTCTAATAGATTGGATAAATATAAATATTTGTAATGAATTTAGAAACAACTATTATCTTGTACTTTATAGCATCTAACAAACTTCCATCAAAAAGTATGGTTACTTGTGAAAAAGTGCCTTTTAAGCGGTTAATCACTTTTATGATAAAGAGGGAGGAGAGGAGTTAGCTTATAATAAGAAGCGGAAAAACAGTGAAAAAGAAAATAATTGGAAACGAAATCACCTGTTTTTCAAACTAACTCCCACTAATAAATGATTGTATCATGAATATAAAGTAGTTTCCATCAAAAATTTGTACAAAACGTAAATTTTATATAAAAAAATTCTTTTTTTGGGCTATATTTTCCTTTTTTGCCATTAAACCCCATATCCACCATAGAAAAACAAGGGTAAGTGAAACTTCCATGTAAAGTAGTTTGACAGATTATAAACACTGTTTAAAAGTCATTGTAGTTAGTTATACTATTTTTCTTTTGATATGTAACAATTCATCATATAGGCAACTTGTCTGTTAAACGGTCTTTGTGCATAATAATAATATCTATACCATATTTTAGTTAGATGAACAAAAAATTAATCGTAGGTTTTATATTCAATTTAGGATTTGATAACACAGAGGGAAATAAAAATGAAAAGAAATATAAAAAAGATATTGTTGCTGAACATAATTGGAATTTTGATTATTGGTGTATTTGGGGTAAATATTGTATCAAGCATACCACAAGATACAACCACCACTGTTCAGTCAGTAACCTATGGACTAAATCAACCGATACATAAAGGAAATGTACGTTTAGGTATTATTGGGATTGAAACTTCTAATGTAGACGGTCTTCCCGACGAAATCTACGCTGGTATCCTTACGGATGTTAATATTACATTATCTGGTGCAAACATGTTTGGTGTAGTACCAATACCATTAGTGTTTCTATCAACTGGTTTTGAAACCAGTGAAACCATTTATCTAAAAATGGGGTTCTTCTGGGGAGCAGTTGATCCAACTGGAGATACTACGATGATAGGCGGATTTGCAAGAAATATAGAATGGGAATGGTAACAATATTCGTTTAAAATATCATAAAAACAAAGTTTTCAATATATATTGGGGGGTCTAGCAATAAAGAAATTTTTGTATGCTGCCTCTTCTTAACTAGACTCCCTAGTTCCACTCTAATATTCAGCAGTAATCCGCAATAGTTTAAAAACAACTATCGCATTATAACCTCATTTGTACTTGTAAAAGAAGGTAGCAGGAAAAATAGTAACTTTTCTTCAAAAGTGTAATGCATGAGTCATCGGTTAAGCAAAAAAAGAGCAAAATGCCCGCTATTTTTACTCGTTTTTACAATATGGCATTTAAGATCAAAAATTCATTCAGAACCAGTAAATTCTCCTTTCCATATGAGGTTTGTCCCACAGTCAATCTTCGATGCCCTCGTGACTCATTTATTTCCTGGAAATCGTTTAACCGAAGACACATGAATTGGAATGGCAGACACCAAAAGTGTTGGATTCTTTTAATATTGGAGAATTAGAAAGATTAACATTCATTAAATGACAATTATTAAAGACTAAATCATATCTAAAAAATACTTGTGAATCCTGAGATCGCTGGTGAGTTCAGGATGAAACGATATGGCTAAGGAATTATCCTGCCTAGCCATTACTATTTTTTTATCTATTTTTGCAAGAACTTTGCATTTTCCCCAGATTTTATTAATTATAGGTGCCCTTATAAAAACGGCATTATATGCTGAAGAAAAACCCAGAATATCAATAGGCTTTTCAAAAGATTCTTTTTGCCTTCCAAATGCGTTACGTTCGACTTTCATATCCATTGTATTTAAAAGTTTTATATCCTTTACATTATGTCCTAGTTCCTTTGAAAGTATTACACAACCTGCACAAGTTCCCATTATCGGCAAGTTAGTTTCTTTAATTCTTTCAGAAATGATATTGTACAAATCTGATTTGTGTAAAACTCTGGAGATGGTTGTACTTTCTCCCCCTGGTATTATCAAAGCATCTATGTCATCCATTTTTTCTTTGTGGTTAACGACAAAAACTTTTCCAGAGGTGTTAGTTTCCTTTAAAGCTGCATTCATGGAAGTGATATGTTCTAATATTGCTCCTTGTATTCCAAGCACTCCTATGGATACTTTTTTTACCATCCTCTTTCCTGCAACATTTGTTCTGGAGGAATAGTTCCTATTTCTATGCCGGGCATTGCTTCTCCAAGGTTTTTACTAATCTTAGCTATAGTTTCTGGTTCATCATAGTGTGACACTGCTTCAACAATTGCTTTTGCTCTTTCTTTTGGATTGTCTGATTTGAATATCCCCGATCCCACGAAAACTCCATCGCTACCTAGTTGCATCATTATGGCCGCATCTGCAGGTGTAGCAATACCACCCGCTGCAAAATTGACTACTGGTAAACGCTGTAATTCCTTTATTTCCTTTAAAATGTCAAAGACTTCTTTTAGTACATTGTCATATTTATATTCCCCAAAAACAATGGTGTTTTTTTCGATTTTCTGATTCGTTATAGTTTTTATTGAATCAACATAACCCTGTGTATATTTTTCTGCTAGTTTATTCAAATCCGTTTTATCCATGTCTTTTAACGCTATTATCATGCCTGTAACCATTCTTTGATGTCTTATGGCTTCAATGATATTTCCTGTTCCTGCTTCTCCTTTCGTACGAATCATGGCAGCTCCCTCCCATATTCTTCGAACTGCTTCGGAAAGATTTCTGCAACCACAGACGAAAGGAATAGTGAACTTGCGTTTATCTACATGATAAAAAGGATCTGCAGGTGTAAGTACTTCAGACTCATCTATCATATCTACGCCAAGGGATTCTAAGGCCTGTGCTTCTACGAAATGCCCGATTCTTACCTTAGCCATAACGGGAATGCTAACTTTATCCATTATCTCATGTATGACCGCTGGATCTGCCATCCTTGCCACACCGCCATCTGCACGAATATCTGATGGGACTCTCTCAAGTGCCATTACTGCGACGGCACCGTTATCCTCAGCAATCTTTGCTTGATCTGCATTAGTGACATCCATGACTACACCGCCCTTTTGCATTTTAGCGAAACCTTTTTTTAAAAGAGTAGTACCAAATCTTAATTTTGATATGTCTGGTTCTTTCATTAATTTAGACCCCCAAATATGTTAAATCCAATCCCAATATCTACAACTCATTATTAAGGACTATGGTTGCACACAAAAATATTGATTCAAAAAAAGGAGGTTTTTCAGAATGTTTTTCATCTTCTGTTTTTTATCGATTCTATTATTTCTTTTCCAAAAGGGGTCAAACCATACAGTTTTATCTCCCTTCCTCCACTCCCGCTCTTAATTTCGACTATTTTTAGGCTAAGAAGGGACTCGTCTTCTCTGTATCTAGATTGCATTCCCCTTATGGCACCAATCACATTGGTAGGGGTAGTTTTAATATTGTATGCTATCTCTGAGGTATAGCTACAACTAGGACTTATATCAAAAAGATATTCAGCAATCTTCTTTCTAACGTTGCTTCTTCTCAATGCCCTTACAACCAGAGGTCTTAAATCTTGGGAAGACTCCAATTCACTATCATCCTGCATCCCATCCACTTGCCTTCACAAAATGAATGCTATTCCTCATTAATAAAGTATCGCTCGACGGATATTTACTTGCACATATATCTGCATATTTAACCGCAATCAATGGTTACATACTAAAATTATTGAGGTTTATAAAACCTCCTTTCCTTCAGGATTTATCCAATTTTTAGATTAAAATATGGTAAGGGGGGTATTGTTAATACCCGCCAATTTTTAAGCTTGGATCTCCAATGAGTGTCCATTCCTCAATTGTTTTTCTGTCTATATTATCACTGTCAACATTGCCAATTATATTTATGTAGTCTATTATTGCTTGATCATGTGCCTCACCTACAGTTTGTTTGCTCTGATTTACATATGCATCAAAGAATCGTGGTTCGATCCAACCGCCAAGACCTGATATTGCTCCTTCATTGACGTATCCATAACCTAAACCAGCACAACCCATTGATGCAATTGCTCCTCCTCCTTCTTGCATTACCAACCAAGAACAGAAATCTCTAGGTACCCATTCCATATAAAAGAATCTCATTGGTGAATCGAAGAAATATCCTTTTATTCCATATTCCAATATACCTGTAGCTATATTGGACATAGTTACATTGAACTGGGCATTATGGCATCCACCAACAACGATGACAGGGAGTTGATCTCCATTGTCCAAATGGGGCATATCTCTAAGGGCTAGTCCTTCAATAAAACCAAGATCATCGCCTTTAGAATCATCAGGCTGGTGATTTCCCCAAGATGCTGGATTTCCATGTCCTGCAAAATGAACAAAACCGGCACCTCTAGTAATAGCATTTACAACATCTTCTCTACCTGTCCAAGCGCCTGGTATGGTTAACCAAAGTTTTTCAATTTCAAATCCAATACCTTCTAACAAATCTGCGGTAACACTTGTCTCCATTATCCCTTCGTACCAACCAGGATCTCCTCCTCTTTGTGGAGGAAATGTATCCCCAGAAATAACAATAGCTTTCTTGAACCATGAATCATCAGCGTTGTTTTCATAATTAATAATCTTATCTACAACAGTATCTATTTCAGAGGAGTATCTAAACGGAATTCTGCCAATAGTTACGTCAGGGTAGTGATCCATCTTATCCCCTCGGAAACCGAACTCTGCAAATTTGCCATCGCCATCTGAATCCCAATCCTCAAAAACAGTTACGTTTTCTACAATCTTGTAAACATCTGCGTAGTAGAGATCACTGGAATATCCAGCTTCCCATCCATCATCGTTGTTTGTAACTCTCTCTGGTATGTGCCAGCCGAATGTCTGACCATCTCTTCCGCCAGCAAGTAGAACATATGAGATGTCATATGTCTCTTTCATGTCATAGATACAAAGTTTGATCTTTTCTGGATTATCCCTTCCTTCGTTGTATTCAGAGTATATTTCCTCAGTTGTTTTGAGTAAGGTTTTCACATCATGGCTATCCTTATGAGTTACCAACGGTTGAAGCCCTGCTGAAAACTCTTGGGTTGTTATAATAAGCAGATCGTAGGTTTCTAACCCCGTAAAATAAGGTGCTTCAGGTTTTATATATTCTACTTCTATCTCTATTTCTCCTTGTGGGACATATAAGATATCATCTGCAGGTGAATACTGTGGAGTGACCTTAACATTTAGGAATAGAACGTTTTCACCATTACTCAAACCAGCACCTTTTCTAACTGTATAAGATTCTGCTGGATAAAGCGCTGAGTTTGAATATATCTCCTCATCCATTACTAGCCCTGTCGATATTTTTTCAATTGGTAAATTATCAGTTAAGGGAACTGGTTTTGGTGAAGGTTGAATCTTTTTTGACAATACTTGTTTTTGAGTGTCAAAATCGACTTTGACATCAACAATTTTTGTCCCTAAAGGAAATGTAAATACCTTTGTTATAACAGGTAGCATAGGCTTGCCTGCCTCCATAAGAAAAGATTCAGATTCTTCTAGGTTTATTGTTAAATACTCATTTGTATCTGTAATAATCGGTTTTGAAATCACAATGAATTCAGCACTAAATGATGTCTCATCTCCGTTTTCCTGTACCGCAACAGCTCCAAGTCCACTTACAATTAAAATTCCTACTATTATTATCGGCAACAAATTCTTCATGTTTTTGTCTCCTATACTATAATATATATATTTCCCCCCTATAAATGTTTCTTCAAATTTTTTTTGTATAATCTATTAAAAATTTAGATTCTTCTCCAAATTTAGGTAGGATCTAATCTCATAACACCACATGATTGAAATATCTTTAACTTGAAGTATTCAAGATCCCAAAATCCATATGCTTTTCTTCTAACGATATTGATTTTTG
>Ga0180433_10009170_pt1 | contig 12155 bp, 5 predicted proteins | sample SS_ome_8_FD_132980 | JGI IMG/M metagenome (GOLD analysis project Ga0180433, IMG submission 132980) | Hypersaline lake sediment archaeal communities from the Salton Sea, California, USA - SS_1_D_1 metaG | ecosystem: Environmental > Aquatic > Non-marine Saline and Alkaline > Hypersaline > Sediment... | reverse complement strand
GCGGCACCCTGGTCAAGTCTCTGGTCCCACTCCCCCAAACCATATCTTCAACCTCTCCCCCTCTAGAAACCGAGGCCGAACGTGCTGCCGCTTCCGACGAACTGCGAAAGGCAGCCGCGGAACGTTTGCAGCAAATGCTTAAGGATCCCAATGCGGATGTTGGTTACCAGTATATTTGGGATCTGGTGCGGTTACACGCTTTCGACGGGCCAGTGAACCTACTTGTATTATTGTTGGATGAAGAAGACGGCAGCGACAATGTTAAGTTGTTGTGCCCTGAGGCCGTCAGTGGCAGCCGCCAACACGATCCTAAGCGTGGCACGCTGGTGCTGCTCCGAAAGCAGGGATTCTATGAGCCAGTTATGGTCTACCGATCTAGCGCTGCTGGCGGTGAAGCCCCGTTGGCGCCAGTGGAACGACTGCTAGGGGCTCCCAACACCAAAATGCGCGAAGTTAAGACAGCCGTTGACAACCTTGGAAACATCGCTGATGGCTGCGGTCGCACTGCAGTGCGCGCTCAAACTGCTCCCACACACCACGAAGTTGAAGAAGCGGTCAGCAAGAGGGGAGGGAAGATTAGGAAGTTGGTGGCGAACTTTACTGGGCGGTTAGTAGCGGTACAGGTAGAACTGGGCGACGGACAACGAGTGACCGTGCCAGTGCAGGCTGGGGCAATGCCGGAAGAGTCAGAGGAAGGTCCTGAGTTAACCCTCATCGGAGGAGTTGACACCATGCTCCCGCTCAATGAGACTCTGGATGGCTTGGACGCCTTTTCCAAGACCAGTGAGCTACGGGTAGAACCTCATTCAGTGGTCAGTGAGAACGGACAGGCAGTGGCGGTGTTAACTCGGAGTGATCGTGTGATACCAGTGTTGCCGTCGTCGTTGACGGGCAGTGAAGGCGGAATGTACCGAGGACTGAGGATAGTTGAGGTGCCTACGGGTGGCGGACCGGTGGAGGCCGAAGCCGAGTCCGTGTTGGGTGCAGGGCAAGACAATGCTCGGTTGGCGGCGGCGGCGGCAATCCAAGCCCACACTGAGACCTATGAGCTCTTTCGTGCGTGGCTCCGGGCTCAACTCCTTAACTCTGAGAGGGTAGGACTCCGACGAGCCATCACCATGTCGCTCAAACAACGCATTCCAGTAGGCGAAAAGCTGAAATTGCTCGCTCGGATTCTCACTGATCAGTTGGGTTCGTTGGTTCAGGTGGTATCGGCACGGGGTTCAACTCCCTCGGCAGTAGTTGACACCACGGGCATCTTCTACATCCCCGAAGGGCTCTTCGCCATCAACAACATTATGCTGCGAGCTGCCGATGAGCTGGTGCGCTACCCTAACGCCGCCAAGTTCATTCTAGGACGGACTATGTTCTACAGCAGTCAGCCAGGTGAATACCAACTGTCCAATGACGAAATGGTGGTGCCCGAGGCGATGCTAACATCGGTACAAGATTTGTCTACTGCTGGGCTGATGCAGGGATTGGTGGGTCCATCGGCGGCCCTTTCGATCAACACCGAACCACAAGAGGAGGCAATCGTGTCGGAAGCCGAATTGGCTGCCGAACCCGTCGCCGAAATCACCTCCGAACCCGTCACATCAACCACCACTTCCTCTCTTGCAGCCCCAGCCCCTATCCCGCCGCAGGCGGTCCGGGCTTCGCCCAATACCATCGCCTCCAAGAAGATCACCCCGACAGGATGTGCTGCCTACGGCCGTCGAAACGTAGGTGTGCACGACAAGTTGCGACAGAGTCGTCTGGTTCCACCTGAAGCTACTCTAGTAACTCCCGAAGCCCGTGCAATCTGTTTGTGGGAAATGCTGAGTGATGTTATTAGCGCCAACACTGGGCAACAAATTACGGGGAAGGATCTTCGGAAGGTGGCCGCTCGGGGCTATCGGTTGTTGGACACAGAGGATGCCAAAAAGGCGGCTGAGACCTGGCGGGCTGAAGGAAAAGTCTCTTTCGCCAAGATGGCCCGCCCTATTACCGGTGCCAGTTTGTCAGGCATTGTGCAGCAGTCCGACTACTACCCCACCAACATCGATCTATACTTCATGTCAATTGCTTATGGGCTTAGCATTGTAATTGCATCATCGCGCACGAATGAACAAACAGGAACCGAATACATTGCTTATGGACCCAAGGACGGTAAGGTAGTTTTGCTGAAGCGAGGAAAACAGTTCCTCAACAAACCGATGGTCTATATGGCTGTCACATCGGCTGGAGGCCTCACGCTCCGCACCGTCTTACCCGCCCTTGCTACCGTCATCGACAACAATCGCCTTTCAAATCCATATCATGAGCGCAAGAAGCTGATCAAGATCACGATAGCACCACCTATACTTCCTCCTGCTGCTGCCGCTCCGCCTCCGCCTCCACCGACTGCACCTCCAAGCTAAGTGGTCGCAAATATTCTTCCGCAAATTTCGACACCAGTTCCACTAACTCGTCCTCACTGACCCATTGGTGCGCCAAATGTGTTTGACGCTCTATCACCTCCATGTCCCTCTCAACCGCCTCTTGCCACTCATCCTCACTCACGTTATCGCTGCCGACATCAGCTTCTTCATTGCCATCAGGAATCAGATCAGCTACCGCCGCTGCGGCTGCCCCCACTTGCTCCTCTTCTCGTGCAATCTGATTCATCATTATTTCGCCCCTCTGATCCAACAGCTCATCTGGAAAGATCAGTGGCGTCGGTGGTCGTGCTTGCACCAATTCCAAATCATCGGGCAAGGTCATTACCAATGACTCTTCATCATCTTCATCGTCTTCGTACATTTCAAATTCCAGCTGCCTCGCAACTGGCAGTGCCGCTGGCTGCGCCTCAAAAGAAAGATGGGGCGATAAAGATGGCGAGCGTGCCATCCAATACTGCCTACGCCGATCTAACGTTTTTGCTGAGTACACAGCCAACGCAGCTGCACAATGGGCTGGCAGATTATTTTTTGCCGTTTGCGACATGTAATCACACCACGATCGCGTCATCAAATAATAAGACTGAAAAGCTTGCATATGCGTCTGGATTAGCACATCGATCGTACCAATGGCATTGGCTTCGGCAACCGACGGCACCAGCACCACATCCATCCTCGCCTCGTAATACATGTCGGCCAGATCCTGTAATATTTCGACTCCCGCCTGCCCTGGTTCGTTGACAATCGCCATCTCGTGCAACAATACCTGTTCCCACTGCCGCAGGAGATTCATATTGAATCCCACTCGCCAATAGGTGATCAGCACCTGATGCAACGCCATATAAACATCTGAACCAAATATTGTCATGTAGATCCTCATTTGGTTGCTCTCTGAGAGTGTCATCCCAGTCAGCGGATTGGTCGGCGCCAGTGGTTCTGGGATAAAATAGTCAGAATTAAATAACCGAGTCCGCATGTGCCGTAACAAATCACGAATGTAGAAGGTGTGCTTGGTCCGCCCGTCGACCAACCTCACCAGCATTTGCGGCGGCAGTTCCGACAGCAAATCCCCCGCCAATGTCCTCCCACTTCCCTGCTCTTGCATTCGGCGCTCGCGCCACCGCACTATCGTCCGACGGACACACCAGTAGTTCCTGCAAGCAGCAAAAAACGCCTTGGTTAGCGTTTTGTATCTGTGTTCACGATGCCATTTCTTTTTGGTTGTCCCAACCGAGCCCAGTTTGTATTCACATCCAAACAGGTAGCGATTGTACTTTTCTTTTCCTGCAAGCGGACACTTCTCAAAGGGATAGGAAATAGTCTTAATGGGATAGTTGGGCACCGCCGCCAAGATCCATTGCTCGAAAGTAGCCATTGTTATGCAAGAGGAGATGGGTAGCTATAGATAAGTCTGGCGTTGTGTCTAGATCCCAATGTCGTAGTCGTCCGGCACCGCACCCGCGTCCACACCGGTCCCCTGAACCACCGCGTCTGGTATAGCCAGATCGTCTGGCTGACAGCCAGTTGTGCGAACCTTGGTCTGGAACATGGCTGTGATGTCCTGTTCGTCCCGCTTCCGCCGCTTCGGCACTGGCGCTTCCCGCACTCGCTTCGGATCCAGCAACACCTGAAAGCTGCCAGTGCCTACTGGGACTCGCTGTCCGAGCATCACGTTTGCCGACACTCCAGTCACTGGATCGAGCTGGCCGTGCCGGGCCGCCCGCATCAGCATCTCCGGTGTCTCTTCGAAGCTAGCCCGGGCAATCGGACCAATGTCATCGTTGTTAATACCATGTCGGAACACCGAGACCATCTCAGGCTTGATTGCCATTCGGTCGCACAGTAGTTCATAGTGGTGGTCATTGATGTACGAGCCACCGTGGTCAAACACCTCCCACAGCTCATTCTTGATCGTCTGCCGTGCCGCCTCAATCCCCAGAACTGCCAACACCTCGTGAATGTCGTTGCTCGTTGTGTTGTCTGCATCCACATACGGCAGCGCCAGCACATCCATTAGATTGGTGCCAGTTGTGTCAATTACCCAATGCTCTTGCTGTTCGTATTCGCCCTGGTTCAGTGTCATCACAGTCGGAATCTTCCGCAGTGTGGCGTTGGTGATGTTTCGCACACCCCGCAGAATGGTGTTCTTGAGCATGGCATCTTGGAACTGTCGCAACGCATAGATTTCGTCAGTCTGATCGAGCGGATGTGGGCACCCAGTCTTCCCCGACTTGAGCTTGGCCAGCATCGAACGGGCTCGAATTCGGAACACTAGGTTGTCGTCGTTGTAGTCTGAATAAACACAGTCCACTTCCTCCTTGTACACTGCCCGAAGCGCCGCCGCTACCTCCTCCATCGGAATCTTCCGGTCCAGCATTGCATTCCTGTCCATCTGGAGCCGAATGACCCACTTGGAACGCTCCTTCTGCCCCTTGCGGATCACGCAATCATCAATCAACATGTCAAATTCTCGGAACTGATCAATTACACTCTGGTCTTCAGGAAGCACCGACACATCTTCCAGTGGATCAAAGTAGATCTCAGCCTTGGACACCAGATCGCCGAGTGAGGTGTAGCTGAGGTGATGCATGAGCTCCTGCGCTCGGCCACGGTCCTCACGATCTCCTGGCAAGAGAGCAATCGCCAACGATGGCTTCTTCGGCTGCTGCGACAGCATCAGGATCTCTTCTGCCCGTGGCACACCCCGCGTGGCGTTGGCCTTAGAGGCCACACCCGCAAAGTGAAATGTGTTGAGTGTCATCTGTGTTGTGGGCTCACCCAGCGACTGCGCCGCAATCACTCCCACCGCCTCGCCCGGCGACACTTGCCCCCGAGCAAACGACAGCTCGATCTGCTTCATCAGTGTGTGGATAGCTTCGCGCCCCAGTCGGTACTTGTACACCAGCACGGATGGCGCCAAGAAGAACCTCGCTACAAGCCGGTACAAATGTGATGGTCGTGAGTGGTTTGTGTCCAATCCGTCAAGGTAGGCAGAGGTGATCTGGTTGCACTCGTACGGCGTCACATCCGATAGAGTTGTCTCGGTGATGAAACTCTGAGCCGCTACTCCTTCGATCAGCCGCTTGAAGTTGGTGCTCAGATGGACCCGGTCGTTCGTTGATCCCTTGAACACGTTCTTCAACACCCACGGTCGGGCATCAAACAGAGTCTGTGATAGATTTCGCGCCGCATTCAGTGCATTCTCCTCTTGCTCGACCATTCGCTTTTTCGCTTCGTTATCCAGCACACGGTTGAAGATCGCCGTGTCAAACGAGGCGTGTGCCATTAGCTCAGCAGTTGACAACTGCAAGAGGGGGAATCCAAAGCTTTCAACGTGTGTCGGGTCTACGTTGTCGCCACCAAAGTCAAATTGGTATATCTTGCCCATTGCATTCCGCACCGTGCCATCATACTGCTGCACTGCATCTTCCAACGACTTGACTAGCCGCCGCTGAATGTACCCAGTCTGTGAGGTTCGGACTGCTGTGTCGATGAGACCTACCCGACCACCCATGGCGTGGAAGAACAACTCCGACGGTGAGAGGCCGCCAATGAATGAGTTACGCACAAAGCCTCGTGCCGCCGCCGAATCGTCGTACCGTGGGAAGTGAGGCAGCGTTCTGTCCTCGTATCCATAAGGAATTCGCTTGCCATCAACATTCTGCTGACCAACGCACGAAATCATTTGGGTAATGTTGAGCCGCTTGCCCTTAGAACCTGCCTTGTCTGCCAACACCACAAAACGATTGTCTTCACTCAGAGTCTTCCGTCCAACCTTCCCTGCCTCCTCTTGCGCCTTGTTAAGGATGCCATTGACCAGCACCTCGAACTCATCACGGTTGCTCTGCCCAGTTTGCCCTCGGAAGGCCCCAAGCTGAAGCTGCCGGATAAGCTGATTCACTTGACTCTCTTTTTCTGTGATTGTTTTGGCGATTTCCTCCACTGTGCGCTTATCAGCGATAAGATCGCTAATGCCTACACTAAATGCGCTCTTCTTCATGTAGTTGGTAACAAGGTTTTGGAGGCCATCGATGAAAGCTCCAGCTGCCTCACCGCCGTAGTCGTTGTGGATAGTGTGCAGTAGACCCTTGCTCGAGGCACCCAAAACCGACTTGTTAAGTTGCCCTTCTTCCATTTGCCCCCGCCGAATCACCACCTTAGTATCACCAAACTTGGAATCCAAACTAAGTGGCGGCAGAATGCGGCTGACGAGATCACGACCACTATAGCGTTCGAGGGATGCAAGAGTGTCAGGGTCGATGCGTGGATTCATAGCAAGCAGTTCCATCGCCTGTTCTCGGTCAAACTCTACACCGTTCCGGGTGAGCTGGTAGGCTCCCAGCAGAGAGTCTTGGAAGATGCCGATGATTGGCTTGTTGTCAGCTGGCGAGATGATGTGGAGTGGCACTGCCGCTAGGAAAGCCAGCTCAGCCACAGCCTCATCGCTCTGCGGTCCGTGCAGATTCATCTCATCACCATCGAAATCGGCATTGTATGGCTTGGTGTCGGCTAGATTCATCCGGAAGGTGTTGCCCTCGAACAGCACCCGCACTCGGTGCGCCATCATCGACATCCGATGCAGCGTGGGTTGCCGGTTAAACAGCACATAATCTCCATCGAGCAGATGCCGGTGTACGATGTCGCCAGGCTCGAGCACCAGGCTGTTTCGATCCGCGTGCCGAAGCGTGACGATGTCGCCGTTCTCGCGCTCCAACCGCACAGCCCCGGGATAGACGTCGGGACCTCGCACCACCAGCTTCAGCAAATAATTCTTGTTCCGTTCGTTGACCACCTGCGGGAAGGTGATGTTCTTGGCGATCGGCAATGGTACACCGACCTCGGCAATTCCAAGATTGGGATCTGGGGTAATGACCGACCGTGCCGATTGATCCACACGCTTCCCCATTAGGTTTCCCCGCACTCGTCCTGTCTTGCCCTTGAGCCGTTCCTGAATCGCCTTGAGCGGACGTCCAGTGCGTTGCGTAGCGGTCGGCAACCGTGGGTCCTCATTGTTCACCATCACTCCCACAAAGTATTGGACCAGACGATGCCAACTGTTAATGATATCCTGCGGAGCATTGGCTGCGATCTTGGCCGCCAGTGTAGCGTTCGCCTTGAAGATATTGGTCAGGAAGTGAGAGATGTCGTCTTCACTCCGCTGTTGAGCGTCCATCTTGACCGAGGGACGAACCGCTGGTGGTGGCACTGGTAGAGTGCGGCAAATCATCCATTCGGGCCGCGACCACATCGGCGAGAACCCCATAAACTCAACATCTTCGTCGGTGATACGAGTCAGCATCTCCAACACTTCCTCGACCGACAGCACCTTGACCTGGTCTTCACCGCCCTTGTTCACCCAAACAGCCTGAATAGTGGCAACTTCCTCCTTGTGATACGTGATCTTGTCAGGCTGTTCGAAACCACAGCCATCATCGTTCTCCTCACCACACACCTTAATCTTACTACACACCTTGAACACTTCGTCCCATCGTTGCTGTGCGTCCTTAGGCAGTTCCTTGGCCAGCTTGGCCTTGTTGCAGCGAAGCTTTCCACACTTGAGACAAGTACTCCGAAGTACCTTCATGATCGTTCCGAGCATGTGCACATAGTACACTGGCTTGGCCAGTTCTATGTCTCCAAAGTAGCCAGGAGTTTCCATACAGTCCAATCCATCTGTCGGGCACACCAGTCCAGGATCAAGCACCCCCATCCTAGCATCAAACAAACCGCCAACCACAGGGCGTCCCCCAGCGTACGTGTCTCGGGTAGTGATCGACACTACCGACATGTTGTGCACCTCTTCAGGCGACATCATGCCGAACTGGAGCCCAATGATCTTCGCAGGGTGCCGCTTGGACGGATTTCCGGTTCCCACGGACATCTGCTCTGTCTAGGCACAATAAGTTCTGAGCCCCAGGTCAATTTTGGGTCTTCGGATGTAAGTGAAATTCGCATAGACAAGCTCTATCTGTGTATCATAGCCCACCAATGCCTCGTAAAGAAGACCCCCCAACAAACAAACCGACGGACGATGCACCTGAAGACCCAGTCACAGAAACTCCGGTTCAGCTTTTGCAAAACTGGGTCAAAGAAATGACCAAGGATGCTCAGGCGGGACATCATGACAACAACGAAGACAATAGCGAAGACAATAGCATTGACGGCGATGGGGCCGACGATGATGACAGCGAATGGTCTGATGATGATGAGGACGGACAGATGGTATCCACCGTATCCATCACGTATGTGGTGGGTATGCCATCGCCATCGATCACCGATGTCGAAGAAGACGACGACACACATCCCGATGACGACGACGATGAAGAGGGCGAAGTAGAAGATGACAGCGACGATATGAATCAGGAAGAAATGATGAACATGGCGGCGATGCTAGCGGATGCGATCAACAGCGCGATGGTCGAAGAAACAGCCAAGGCAGGCAAGCCTAGCAAGAAGCTACAAAGCAAGAGGGGGAAGAGTATGAAGAAATCGGAGATGGCTCCACAATCGCCACAGAAATCATCACAGCAGGAACGGCGACATCCGCCGGGGCGGCGCAATGCACTGATTCCATCATCCTCTGCCCCTCTTGCATCCAAGAAAACGCCGGCACTGACTAAAGATTCCAAGTCGGGCAATAGCAAACCGACTCTCCAGGAATACGAACAGATGCTGTCGTTGCTGCACAACCGGGTAGATCAGCGGGGCTCGGAGGCTGAGATGGAACAACAACTGCTCAAGGAATTTGACACGGCAGTGGCTGGGATGAAAAAGGCCAAGGCGAAGGAAGAAGCTGCAGCTCGTAAGAAAGCTGAAAAGCCGATCCGCGATAAGAACTTCAAGAAGTTTCGGCAGCTGATGAAGGCGCAGATCTCTCGCAAACGGCCATCGGAATATTTCAAAGAACAGAAGCTCGACGAACAAAAGGAACTGCTAAGTAAGCTCCAAGGGCTCACGGAGAAAGAGGCGGAAAAACCGTATATCATGCGAATTTTGGAGTCAAAGGCGACGACAGAGGCCAAGGCGCAAGCGATGCGAAAGCTTGTATTGATGGAGGGTCCGATGAGTGAGGAGACCCAGAAGCTGCATGCTTGGATCGATACCTTCACCCGAATCCCATTCGGGATTCACAAGGAACTGCCGGTACGCCTAGGAACCACTCCTCCAAACGAAATGGCTGCGTTCATGAGCGATGCTCGCCAAAAACTAGACAAGGTTGCTTATGGTTTGGATGAAGCAAAGACCAAACTGATTGAGGTGTTGGGGCAGTGGGTGGCCAATCCTGAAAGCACAGGTTGCTCAATAGCGCTCAAGGGACCTATGGGCACCGGCAAGACCACCTTGATCAAGGATGGACTAAGCAAGATCATTCAGCGTCCATTTGAGTTCATTGCATTGGGTGGCAGCAGCGATGGTGCTCTGCTCGAAGGCCACAACTTTACCTATGTCGGTAGCACATGGGGTGAGATGGTATCAATTCTTCTGCGTTCTGGCTGTATGAATCCAGTCATCTATTTTGATGAATTGGACAAGATTAGTGAGTCACGTAAGGGGCAAGAACTGGCTGGAATCCTGACGCATCTGACCGATGTGGCGCAGAATGATACCTTCAAGGACCGCTATTTTGCTGGTGTGCCGCTGGATCTTAGCCGGGCGGTGTTTGTTTTCAGCTACAACGACGAATCCAAGGTCAACCCGATTCTGCTAAACCGCATGTTCAAGATCGAAGTTAAGGGTTACGATACTCAAGAAAAAGCCCGGATTGCACTAGACTATATGCTTCCGGATCTGCTCAAGGAGTATTCGTTCACATCGGATGACGTGCAGTTTGATGAGAGTGCGATCAACTACATCATCGAAGTAATTTCAGGAAATGAAAAGGGAGTGCGAGACATGAAGCGCGGATTAACTACATGTCTTGCAAAGCTGAACCTGTTGCGACTGGGAATGCCATTGGAACAGGTGGTTGGAAAGAACTCATGGGTATGCAAGAGGAAGAAGAATGATGGAGTTGGAACCACCAGGGACACTGCAGGTGCCCCCAAGGACGACACTAAAGAAGCCGGCAATGGCTTCACGTTTCCAGTGGTGGTGGACAGGGATTTGGCTTCCATGCTGGCCAAACCGGCGGAGCAAAAGTTCATGACGCTCTACTCGTGAATCCCAAGACCATCGGCCGCAGCGGCAAGATAGGCAGGGTTGGTGTCAGAACCAGCAGGATGTGATGGAGTGTGCGGCTCGGGTTCGGGGGCGTGTTTGCCTTTCAGGTTGGCCGCTATTTTAGTATTTGACTTGATGGCGTGCTCACGGATCCTGGCCTGGGTCGCCGAAGACAAGTGTGCCATGTGGGCTGGATCAGTGCTGGTGCTACCATCTGCCGTCACCATAGCTGCAAATAACTTGTCGCCTGATTGGATTTGTTGGGTTGTGGTGCATGCACTAGCGGCATTGGAAGGTCCACCGGGGTTAATCATCTCCGACACCTCCGAATAGAAAGCCATACAGCGTTCTTTGGCGGTTCCGTTCATCGCCTTCTTGTTCTTTCGGAGACGCTCAGCCAACAGCATTGCCTTGGGACGAATGACCACGGCAATGACCACTCCGATCGCGACCAAAAAAACCAGAGTTAGCGCAGCGCCAGTTAGAACGATAATAATGAGCCACTTAGCGATGTTCTCGGCGAGCCTAAAGTCCTTTCGGGCACTTTTGGTCTTGGCATCCTTGGACATAAGATCTGTTCTTGGTCAATATTTTTCCACTTTGCTTAATCATCAACCCTATTCACACCCCCCCCCCTCTTGCTCACCAACTGATCCCGAGATCTCGCGCTAAGTCCGAGATAAGTGCAAGAGGAATAGCAACGGCAATGGTGATGCCAAGAGCAATGGCTGCTGGCACAAACTCGAAAGTGGCAAAGAGGATGGCTGCGGTGATCGCGAGGGCTGCTACCGCCGTATCTCCTGCTTGGATTGATCCACCTATAAACGATTTGACTGTCATAATCCCACTCAGTACCAAAAAAGCCATTGTGGTCAGCACACCCTCAAGCTGACCGATGAGCGCCTTGAGTCCTAGTGCTGACCGCACCGCGGGGGTCATCGCACCCACCACCCGACGAGTCATGTCGGAGATTGCATTTTCGATGCCGTCGCGAATCTGTGCAAACATCATCCTTCCAGCTTGGATAGCATCTCCAATACCGGCAAACGATGCCGTCGTGAGATCCATTGCATAGTTAAGATCTGTCGTGGCGGCCTTGGTCGCAGCCACTGCCTCCTCTTGAACGCATCCTACAAACCCGGGACCTTGGGCATCGGGACATATTTCTTGCGCCATCATCCCAATGGCGGTGCACGGCTTTTTCAGTGCATGTTTGCACCATTTTTTGCCTGCCATTGTCGCCACCACACTTGCTGCAAAAAAACCTGAGGCGATCATCAGCACTAACCAGATGTTGGTGTGGATGAACTTTAACGATTGTTGCCATAGACTGTTGGGATCGTTGCCGATGTCTCCACCAGTAGCCCAGAATGCAAGAGCGGTGTAGGCGAAGATGAGCGGAGCCATTATCCCCTCACGTGCGGCTGCGCTAGCTCCAAATGTGCTAACCGGTACGCTGCTGGCGTAGGCAGCAGCATAGACCAAGAAGCCAGCGAGCATACCGACAAGAGTTTCGTGAGTTTGGGCAGAGGCCATTGTCCTACTTAGAGCACTTACTTCTCAATGTCGGCTTCAGCT
>Ga0180433_10009169_pt1 | contig 12155 bp, 11 predicted proteins | sample SS_ome_8_FD_132980 | JGI IMG/M metagenome (GOLD analysis project Ga0180433, IMG submission 132980) | Hypersaline lake sediment archaeal communities from the Salton Sea, California, USA - SS_1_D_1 metaG | ecosystem: Environmental > Aquatic > Non-marine Saline and Alkaline > Hypersaline >... | reverse complement strand
CTTCCCTATGAAGTCCCCGTCCTCCTTGCTGTCACGGTACAACACCTGCAGTCGCGCCCGGCGCTCGAGGTTAAGATTGAGACCATAGTAGTAATCCGCCCGGTCGTCCCCACCCTCGTCCCTATCGGGATCGAGCTTGTCCAGCTTGAAAGTAGGCTGGATAATGGGAGTGACCCGGTAGCCAACTACAATATAGTAACCGCCGTATTCGCGCTCCTGCCAGGCAAGACCGGTATGCTCGGCTGCGAGCAGCCCTGATTCCTCCTCAGCCTCATCCAAGTAACCCTCACCCCTTAGCCACTCGTACTGGAAGAGGACCTTGCCGGTGTCTATATGGAAATAGAGGCCCATCGCGGACCTCTCTCCTTCCGAGACCCACGATCCCTCATACATTGAGAAACCCAGGCCGGCGAACATCGGTATACCGATCCCGACGCGCCCCACGATGTCCTTGGCGTTGTTGTTGTCCTGGTTCCAGCCCGCGAAGACTGATGCAGCTTCTTCTTCCTGACCGTGATAGTCGAAACCGGTGCCGTTTACGGCGGCCACCTGGTAATTTAATATCTTGTACATGCCGCTGAGCATAATGCCAACATCCCTGACATAGGGGCTGGACACTCCGTTGCCGAAAGCAGTCTTCATAATAAGGGATCTGTCAATCGCCTCCAGGTCGTACCTGGACAACTGGAACTCATACCCGAAGGGTATGCTGAACTGGCCGATCTTGAAGTTGGCGTACCGCACTAAACCGACATCGACAAAGGCATCGAGTATCAAAGGTTCACGTGCAAAATCAACTTGAAGCGTCCCCGTTATGCGGTCTGTGATGTCTGCATGCAGCTTGAGCCTTGCTGCCTTGACAAGAAAGCGCGAGTCCTTACCGCCTTCGTCAACATATTGACTCTGGATCAGACCACCCATCTCCGGACCCTGTCCGTATGCAACAGAGGAGACCATCATAAGCGCTCCCAGTGCGAGACAGCCGACTCTAAGCATCTGTCATCCTCCTTTCGCCGTTTCACCGGCACGTATCAGGCAGCAATCCGCTACCGGCACACCTGGAAATATACCCCGCCCCACGCTATATTCAAGCGAAATTCGCGGCCGCGGATCGAGCACACTGTAAAGCCGGCGGGGCCGGATGTTCGTTCTAGACTCCGAAGCTCGTCCCCACAGACTTCGCACATTTCAGCAAGTGATGATCGCCGGGTACTTTCTTGAGTTCGGCAATCGCATCACCAATCGGAACGGATACTATCTCCTCGCACTTGACACCCACCATTATCCCTTGTCTACCCTGCTCGGCCAACTGCGCCGCCTTACTGCCGAAACGAGTCGCCAGAACACGGTCGAAGACCGTGGGGGTGCCGCCTCTTTGGAGATGACCAAGCACGGTTACCCTGGTTTCCAATGCCGTGCGCCGCTCGATCTCCCCGGCTATGAAGTCCGCAATCCCACCCAACCTTACCGGATCGGTGCTCTCAGCCACAACCTTCTTCACTACGGCTTCGCCACCCGCGGTTTTCGCCCCTTCGGCAGCAACGACTATGCTGAAACGCCGGCCTCTCTTGCTTCGTTCCAACACTCTCCGGCACACCGCATCCAGGTCGAAGGGTATTTCAGGTATGAGTATTATGTCACCGCCCCCGCCAACGCCGGAGTACAGGGCAAGCCAGCCCACATACCTCCCCATCACCTCAACAACCATCACCCTGTGATGAGACTGGGCCGTCGTATGGATCTTGTCTATGGCCTCAGTGGCCGTAGACGCCGCCGAATCGAATCCGAATGTGTAATCGGTACATGCCACATCGTTGTCAATCGTCTTGGGTATGCCTATAACCGGAACACCCTTCTCCGCCAGCCCCTTACAGATGTGGAGCGTCCCATCGCCGCCAATGGCAATAAGCGTGGACGCTCCGGTTCGTTCGAAGTTTCGGATGACCTGGTCGGATACATCGGAGAAATCCCCCTGGCCCGGTCCCGCGTCTGTGGGGAATCTAAAGGGATTAGCCTTGTTGGAGGTACCCAGGATTGTGCCCCCCAGGGTGATTATCCCTGAAACGTGGTTGTATGTGAGTTCATGCCAGCGGCCTTCAATGAGTCCGAGAAACCCGTCTTCGATTCCCACCACCTTCATTCCGTGATCGTTTATCGCCGTCTTGACGACGGCCCTTATAACAGCGTTTATTCCCGGACAGTCTCCACCAGCGGTGAGTACCGCTATTCTTCTTTCCATCCTTATCTCCTTGCCGTCACTGGTTCTGCATCGCGGTCACAAAATCAGGATTTGCCCCGAGTACCAGCTACAGTATTACCGCTACCCGAGCAATAAGACAAGGCATTAGTGACCGGCCGCCAAGGCCGAACGCATCTTGGATATAGATACTGCATTGACTGCTTTGAGCCGGCCCTTTATATTAGGCGCAGGATCATGAAGAAGAAGACCGTCATAGGGTTGGTGCTTTCGGTAGCGGTGATAATAGGACTGCTCAAGACCGTCCCACCCGGCGAGGTACTGCCCTATCTGAGGCGTACCGACCCCCTGCTGCTGGGACTTGCATGCGTGGTGAACTTCCTCACAATTGCCTTAAGGGCGGGCAGATGGCAGACACTGGTCTCGGGGTTCAGGCGGATACCGTTTGCCAGAGCCTTCAATCTGCTTACCGTTGGTATCGCAGTAAACTCGGTAATTCCGCTGAGGGCTGGTGAGGCTTTTCGATCCTATTTGATGGCAGAGGATTGCGGGATAAGTAAACGGGAGTCGGTTTCCACGGTCTTGCTTGACAAGAGCTTCGACGCCATCTCATTCGGCTTGCTGCTGCTTGTCGCCAACAGCGTATTCCACAATCCTTCGGCGATGTCCGGAAGCACTTATGGCTTCCTTTTCTCTTCTATTGCTCTTGTCGTCTCCATCCCGCTGGTGGCCTGGCTTGGGAAGAGCGTGAGAGATCAACCGAGAGAGAAATTCGCAAGCGACCTTCAGCACAAGATCGCTCTAAAGCTGGAACCGCTGTCGAGGGGGTACGCCTCCCTGACCAGAAGTGCCTCCGTCCGGTGCGGGGGTCTGTCGATCCTATCCTGGCTCGCGCAATTCATTGTTGCCGTGCTGGCGGCGCGTGCGATAGGGGTCAGGCTTCCTCTCGGGGGCATGGTGATGGCGGTGTTTGCGGTCAATGCGGCATCGGTGTTTCCTCTCACTCCGGCGAATATCGGTGTTTTCCAGGTGGCTTTTCTGGTGACCCTGTCGGCATACGGCGTGGACAGATCTTCGAGCCTGGCCGTGGCCACTGTGTTCCAGGCTGCGCTGGTGATACCGGTGACACTGTTGGGGTTGGCCTTCCTCTACCGTACGGCGCGGTCGCGGAGAAAGACTCTACGAACAAGCGCTTAGCAGCTGATCGGCCCGCTGGCCGAAACCCACTTCCTTCACTGCGGAAGCGACAACATAGATACGGTCGTTGTTCGACATGTCGTCGACAGGCAACATGAAGAAGCCGGGCCTCTTAGGGTCATAGGCCAGTGTGAAACCCGTCAGCAACTCGCCGTCCTTGAAAAGCACCGCAATCTTACGGCCCTTGGAGGTAGGGAGCCTCTCCGGGAAGATCTTGATTTCCGAGTACTCCGACCGTCCTTCGAAATCCTTGATGAAGAATACGGCCTTAAGATCCTCGGTCTTAATGTCGACGGCCTCCGCGGACTCATCTGTGTGCAGATGGAAGAACGGTTTTCCCGGCATGAAGTCGTGGGTTCTACCCTTCAGCACTCTGCCGTCCTTGTAACGAATAGCCACCTTGTTGACTTCAGGCACTTTGGCGTACTCCTGTTCCAGTTAACCTGCTTCTTTTGATCGTCACAAGGACCTTAAGACTTGACTTCTTTCGCATCGGCGTCGCGGTCGCCGAGGCCGAGCACCTACGCAATGGTCCCCCCGAATACGAGGCAACCGCCGACATAACCCGCCAGTACCTGGCCGGGCGCCGGCGCGAAGCAGGGCTGGTCGGTCACCACCGTAAGCCTGTTCTCTGCAACCGAGTCAATCCTAGCCCCCACGGGGGCCGTGTTATATCGATAACGGATGGTGAGCCCGGCGGAACCCGCCGCAGGAAGAGGCAAAAACGAGTTTATCCCGACCGCCGTGATCTCATACTTAAGCGCCTCATCCCTTTCTCCTATCACCAGTGTGTTCGTCTCAGGATGCTTTTCTATCACATAGTAACGTTTGCCTCTCAGACCAAACCTCTGACCCAGCGTATACGCGGCATGACCTTTGTGAGTTCCGACCGCCTTACCGGCGCTGTCCAGGACTACGCCCTGTTCGAAAACATAACCTTCCCGGCGCAGGACATCGTGGTACCTGGTCCCCGCGACGAAACAGAGATCCTGACTCTCCCTTGTAAAAGCCGGAATCCCCACCTCGTCGAGCAACCGCCTTACATCGTTTTTGCGGTACTCCCCAAGGGGTAGGAGGAGAAACTCCAAAACCTCCGGCTTCACCAATGACAGAAAGTAGACCTGCGATTTGCGTTTGTCCGCAGGCTCAAAGAAAGTACGCCCGCCGGCCATTTCACCTGTTCGCGCGTAGTGGCCGGTGGCGACCAAATCGAAGCCCCGCTCCCTCATTAGTCCTGCGAGTCTGCCCAACTTGATATTACGGTTGCAACGCGCGCACGGATTCGGGGTCTTCCCCGCCGTATAGCCGAAGACAAATGGATGGAGCACCTCACTCCGAAACTCAGAGCGCAGATCGACTACGGTGTGGGGTATTCCGAGCAAACGACAGAACTCGGCGGCGTGGACGCTTCCAATTTCATCCCCACCGGCCGCCTGTAACCTCGCGGTGACACCTTCGACCCGGTGGCCCTGTCTCTTGAGAATCAATGCGGCACCGGCCGAATCCATGCCTCCGCTCATCAGCACAGCGACCCTTGCCATGCCGCCTCACCTTCCCAGCACGGAGTCGAGGAGAGATCTCGCCCACCCCAGATCGACCGGCCCCCTTACTATGGCGGCACCATCTGCTAGCAGAACAAACTCGGCTTCACCGGTCACGATCCGCAGGGCCTGTCCCAGGTCTTCAACCTCGAATGATGCGGCTAGTCTGTCCCGGATCTCCGATAGATCTAACGGGGCCGAAAGATGGAAATGGGCCGTCCCGCTCTCGGATTCCATACAGGTACGCCGCACAGGCCCGCTGGTGAGGAAGTCATATCTTCCGCCGACACACGCCGGACAGTCTTCCCTGCGCCTAACACTTATTGTCTCATAGGTATAGGACAGCACATCGAAATGAATGATTCGCGTCCTTACATCATCGGGAGCAACCAACATCTTCAGTGCCTCGGCAGCCTCCAGCGAACCCGTCATTCCGGCGACCGGACCTAGAATACCGGGGGCTTCGCACGGCGGAACAGCCGATATCGGTATATGATCGACGATGCACCTGTAACAGGCCGCCGCATCCGTGGGGAAGGGTATGACTATCCCCGACGTACCCGTGCATGCGCCGTGCACCCAGGGTGTGGAGTGTTTTAAGCAGACATCGTTGATGAGCATCCGGGTTTCGAAATTGTCGGAGCAATCCACAACGACGTCGGCGCGGCCGGCCAAGGTGGCGGCGTTATCCGGGCCCAATACCGTAGGGATCGCTTGTATCTCCGTTTCATGGTTGGCCCTGGAAAGCGCCGTACCGGCGCTATTGACTTTCATCGACAGTGGATGGAGATCGGTCTCCTCGTAGAGAATCTGGCGATGAAGATCCGATAGACTTACAATGTCCCCGTCTACGATAGTGATCTTGCCTAGACCGGCCCTCACAAGAAACGAGGTGCACGCACATCCCGTACCGCCGCATCCTACAACAAGAACAGAACCGGTTTTGAGCCTCTTGGTCCCCTCGGCACCGAACCAGGGAAGGACTGCATGTCTGGCGTATCTATCCAACTCGCCGTCCCCCCTACCCGCCGACGGAAACCATCCGCTCAAGGGAACCGCGGGCCTTTTTCATAATCTCGGGAGGCACAAGCACTTCGTAGATCTCTTCATCCAGCGAACGGTACACATCGCCGAGCCTTATCCTCTTCATGTTGAAGCAGAAGCGGGCCCGGCCGGCGCTGTAGAAGGACTTGTCGGGCAGCTCGCGGTTCAATCGCTCGATCAGACCCTCTTCGGTAGCGATAATGAATTCTTTGGCCGGTGATTCCTTCGCATAGCGCACCATTCCGCCGGTGGATAGCACCTCGTCAGCCTCATCGATAACCTCGGGCCTGCACTCCGGATGTACTAGGACAACCGCGTGGGGGTGACTGGCTCTCGACGCCCTGATGTCCTCCGCAGTAAACTTCATATGCACATAGCAATAGCCGTCGAAAGGTATGATCTCGGTGTTGACGTTTCTCCCCACATAGGAGGCCAGATTGCGGTCCGGGGTGAAGACCACTCTGTCCGCGCCAAGCCCCCGCACGACCTCGACAGCATTGGCCGACGTGCAGCATATGTCGGTTTCCGCCTTGACATCTGCATTGGTGTTCACGTAGGAGCAGACCTGCGCCCCCGGGTATTTCTCCCTCATCCCTCTGACGTCAGCCGGTTCGATCATGTCCGCCATCGGGCAGGTGGCGTCTTGCCTGGGGATCAAGACCTTGGCCTCGGGGTTCAGGATCTTTGCCGTCTCCGCCATAAACCTAACGCCGCAGAAGACTATCAGAGCCTTCTTGGCTTCCATTGCAATCCTGGCAAGTCCCAGGGAATCACCTATATGGTCGGCGACCAGTTGAACTTCGCCCATCTGGTAGTTATGCACGAGCACAATGGCGTCTTTCTTACGCTTGAGCTCGAGCACTTTCTCGTGTAGTTCCATGTTCACAACGAATTCCCGAAAGTGTCTATCGAGGGAACGCCGACATAGCCCGCAGCTTCTCTACTATTGCAGGCAAGAGGTCAAGGACCTTATCGATATCCTCTTCAGTGTTATCCTTTCCCAGACTGAATCTGAGACTGCTATGCGCGATCTCGGCCGGTATTCCCATGGCGAGAAGTACGTGGGAAGGCTCCAGGGAGCCTGACGTACAGGCGGAGCCTGAGGACGCCGCTATCCCGTGATAATCCAGCCTGAGCAGCATCGCCTCGCCCTCTACGTACTTGACACAGACATTGGCCACACTGCTCAACCTACTTTCACGGTGCCCATTGAAGTCGACATCGCTTATTCTCTCCGCAAGCCCCGTCTCCAGTCTGTCCCGGAGACCTCTTAAGCGATTATCGTCGGCCTCCATCTCGCTCATAGCTATCTCGGCCGCTTTCCCCAATCCCACAATGCCCGGCACGTTCTCCGTTCCCCCACGCTTGCCCCACTCCTGGTGACCGCCATGAACGCAAGGCTCGAGACGTACACCCTTTGCGGTATATAACACCCCTATGCCCTTGGGGCCGTAGAACTTGTGTCCCGAAAGCGAAAGAAGGTCGATGCCCATCTCTTCCACATTCAAAGGCAGCTTTCCCGCCGTCTGCACGGCATCCGTATGGAAGGGGACCCCGGCCTCTTTGGCAATGGAGGCGATCTCCTCAATAGGCTGGATCGTACCTACTTCATTGTTTGCATGCATCACCGATACAACGAGCGTATCGGGCCTCAAGGCTTTTCTCACCTCATCCGGATCGACCACCCCGTCGCTCCCTACCGGTACATAGGTTGCGGTGAAGCCGTTTTTTTCAAGCCACTTCACGACATTGAGTACCGCCGGATGCTCTATCGAGGTCGTAACGACATGGCCGCCGCCCTTTTTGAGAGCAAGCCCCTTTATTGCCGTGTTGTCTGATTCGGTCCCTCCGCTTGTGAATATGATCTCCTTAGGTTCAGCCTTGAGCAGTGCCGCAATCCTCTCCCTTGCCTGCTCAACCGCTCTCCTCACATCCTGGCCTGCGCGGTAGATGGAGGAAGGGTTTCCGAAATTCGCTGTAAGATAAGGCTCCATGGCCTCAAACACTCGTGGTTCCACAGGCGTGGTAGCACTATGGTCGAGGTAGATCATGGCATTATCCGTCATCGCGGAGGTCGCGCTCACATTTAGCCAGCTCTTTGACCGAAGTATTCCTGAGGGTCTCCTCCAGAGAATCGTAGAGGCTTTTCCACACCCGTCTTGCGCAACACTTGTTGATGCGGTCACACTCGGGGTTAGAGCCGACACAGGGTACCAGCACAAGCGAGACGTCCAGTGCCTGGTATATGTCGAACAGGCTTATCCTGCCCGGTTCCTTCGCCAGCGTGTAGCCGCCGTGAATACCCGGGTGCCCCTTGACCAGGCCCGCTCTCTGCATTCGGTTCATCAGCTGCTTCACATATTTGGCCGACATCCCCTGAGCCTTGGCAATGTCTTTAACCGGGATCGGTGTTCCCTCGTCTTTGTCAGTAAGCTCCACAACCGCTCTCACGGCGTATCTGATCTTGGTCGGCAGTTTCATTGCTCATCACCCCAAAGGTAAGTTAGCCGCTTACTTTTAATCTACAGCACTACTTCCTACCAATCAAGCATTGTCACCCGAATACCGCGCCATTGCAACCTCTTTCTTGCAGAAATGCGGTGATAGACTACGGTGTCAGGCTTGCCTGACACCTATATACGTAGTACCTTGGCTCCTCGTATCTTACTGTTCTTGAGCTCCAGCAGCGCTTCGTTTGCATCCTCCAGCGCGAATTCCTGCACTTCCGGCCTCAGCGGTATCGCAGCCGCCAGCTTCAGCAATCCTTCTATGTCATTGCGCGCCACATTGGCTACGCTCTTTATCTCTTTCTCGCACCATAGATGGGTGGGGTATTCCAGGTTGAGGAGGTAGTCCTTGTCCACGTCCTCCTTCCGTATCGCGTTTATCACAAGTCTCCCGCCCGGCTCGAGATTCTTCAGTGCTTCCACCACCGGTTTCCAGACGGGCGTCGTGTCTATGATAGAGCGCAGCTTCTTCGGGGATTCCTGCTCAGTCTCTCCGGCCCACACAGCCCCCAAATCCATCGCGAAATCCCGTTCGCCGGGGCTCCGCGCGAATACAAAGACCTCCGTATTAGGGTATTGATACCTGACCATCTGGAGAACCAGGTGAGCCGACGCCCCGAAGCCCGTCAATCCAAGCGGTTCACCATCTGATAGGTCAGCCAGCCTCAGGGATCTGTACCCTATCGCCCCGGCACACAGGAGCGGGGCGGCCTCCGAGTCGGTATGCGTATAGGGGATGGGAAAGGCAAACCTTTCGTCTACCTTCATGAACTCCGCATAGCCGCCGTCGGCATCGCGGCCCGTAGCAAGGAAATCTGGGCAGAGATTGTCTTTGCCCCCCAGGCAGAATCTGCATTTCCCACAAGCCCAGTAGATCCAGCCGATCCCCACCCTGTCCCCGGGGCTGTACCTGGTGACCCCGCTGCCCACTTCCTCGACCACCCCGACTACCTCGTGGCCCAGTACAACCGGGAATTCCGGAGGCGGCGTACGGCCTTCGATCTCATCGAGTTCGGTGTGGCAGACACCGCACGCTGTTACCCTTATCAGGACTTCGCTGTCCCCGGGTACCGGCCGGGGAAGCGTCACAGACTGAAGGGGCGTAGGGTTAACCCTGAGATCGACGATCGCGGGCAGAACCATGGCTTTCATAACGGCCTAGCCTCCTTGCCGATTAGGGTGGACCTACACTATGATCTTACAGATTGGACCCGAGTCGCGCAAATGGGGAATTGGGCAGGCAGTTGCGGGGTGCGGCAAGCCTTAGTTGTGCGGTGATGCCGGGGAGGCACTAGTCCTCAGGCGCGATCTCGACTTCCTCCGAGCAGCAACCACCGTACTCTGCACAGCACCTGAAGCAATGGGAAGGCACACAGCCGGGTACACTACCAAAACGCCGCAAGCACGAAAGAACGGATTCCACGGTATCGACGTCAACCAGGTCTTCTTGCTGTTCTAGTTTCTTCATGTTCGACCATTCTCCTATCGGTTGTTCGCGGTTGGTGCTCTTAATGCGATGGTGCTGTACTCAAGATCGACAGGACACGGCCCCGGCTTTAACCCGGAAAACCTGATGTGTCCCGCTCCAGCCCGGTCCCCTGTAGCGTCGGGTTTCCATGCCCGACGTTGGTCGGGGTTCCATGCCCGACGTTGGTCGGGGTTCCATACCCGACGATTATCGGACTTCCGCGCCCGATATGTGTGTGCTTCGCTTGCCGCTCTTTCGCTGTTCGGAACTACACTCACTGCTCCCAGAGCGGCTGCACTCAGCCTCTGTAGCGTAGGGTTTCCATGCCCGACGTTGGGGGGGCTCCACGCCCGACGTATGGGAAGGGCTCCTACTTACCGCGGTTCCTTTGGGTCCCCACGAAACTCCGAATGCTCGCGGCACTCAACGGCCTGCTCGAGCACTATCCTGTGATAGAGCCTCTTATACAGGCCATCCCCGCTGATCAGTCCCCGGTGGGAACCTCTCTCGGCTATCCGACCGCCATCTAGCACAATGATATCGTCCGAAACCTCAAGGGTCGCGGGCCGGTGGGTTATGATGAAACATGTCAAGTCCGGCATAACCTCATGCAGGCGATCCCAAAGCGCGGCTTCCGTGCTCGCGTCCAGGGCCGACGTGCAGTCATCCAGAATCAGTATTCGCGGTTTCCCGGCCAGAGCCCTCGCCAGGGCGACGCGTTGCTTCTGCCCGCCGGAGATTGACATGCCCCGAACACCGATTTCCGTCTCGAGCCCCCTGGGAAACCCCCGGAGCTCCTCCTTAAGCTGCGACACCTCGACGGCCCAACCAAGCGGTGCGGCTTATACATCGTCCCGTTCGAACTTTATATTGTTTTCTATTGTATCGGAAAAGAGAATCGGCTCCTGGGGCACATAACCGATGTGGCGCCGGATTGAGCCGATATCATAATCCCGTAAGTCGATTCCATCTATAATCACCTTACCCTTGGTGGGATCCACAAGTCTCGGTATCAACCTTACCACCCAGCTCTTACCCGAACCGACTCTTCCAACCAGTGACACGCGCTTCCCGGGCTCGACCTCGAATGATATGTCCTCTATGATATTGGCATTCCTATCCGAAAAGCCGAATGATACGTTCTTGAATTCCACGAGTCCCTCCGGCACGCTCGATACACCTTGAGAGGCCTCGACAGGATCTACCATCGGGCTGTAGTCCTCGAGCTCCTTGAGCCGGTCCACCGAAACCGAAGCCCTCAGCCCCCGGACGAGGAAGTTGCCCACGTCGAACATCGGGTATATCAAGAAGAGCACATATGAATCGAAGGCCACAAACTCACCTATGGTGAGGCTTCCCCGGATAACATAGTAGCCTCCTGCCAGCAAGACTATCACTATGCCCAGCTGCCAGATATACATCCAGAGGGATTCGATTATGGTGTGGGCCCTCACGGCCGATATCTCGGCCTGTCTTCTGTCCTCTGTGGCACGGGCGAAGCGCTGCTTCTGGTCGGTCTGCCTGACGTATGCCTTAATCACCCGCATTCCGGAGAAACACGCCTCCATGATGTCATTCACTATGGATATCTTCTTCTGAAGAAAGTCGAAACGCCTGTGGAGGACCGATGCGCTTTTCATGTAGACCAGCACCAGCACGGGAAGCGGTCCCGCGGTCCACGCCGTGAGTGTCGGGTTTATGGATAGCATCATTATCAAGCTGAACACGATCAGAGAGAGCGACTCGTACGCCCTGAATATACCGCTACACGCAAACCAGGCCATCTTCTGTTCCGAAACATCGTCGGTCATCCTGGTAACGAGATCGCCAGTATTGAACCTGTTGAAGAAGTCGGGGCCCTTCTCACAGAGGCCGTTGAAGGCGTCCTGCCGGAATTCCCATTCCAGCCTGATATTCATGTAGGCCCGGTGCCCGACCAGAATTGTCCGCGTAATGAAGCCGGCCGTCCCGAAAAGAATAAGCATCAGCACATAGTTCGTTATCTTTCCGCCGGCTACGGAACTTACCCATTCACTCACATAAGGCAGGTTAATAGGCCGTGTTTCGCCTGACTTCAGAAGATCGAATATGTTCTTCAGAAGAACAGGCTGAATCACCGTGACCGCGCTGACTACGAGCGAAAGCGTGAGCAGTACGATAAGCGCCCGCTTGTGATGCCGGTAGTATTTCCAGAACCATTT
>Ga0180433_10009168_pt1 | contig 12158 bp, 12 predicted proteins | sample SS_ome_8_FD_132980 | JGI IMG/M metagenome (GOLD analysis project Ga0180433, IMG submission 132980) | Hypersaline lake sediment archaeal communities from the Salton Sea, California, USA - SS_1_D_1 metaG | ecosystem: Environmental > Aquatic > Non-marine Saline and Alkaline > Hypersaline >... | reverse complement strand
TTATTAAATTGGTACACATTACCAATGGAAGATGTACCAGATCATATTCCAGGTGTAGGTCTTGGATACGGACTATTAGGAATTGTTAGTGTATTTATAAGCCCATTTGTGTTTTACGTTTCATATCAACAAAATAATTAGTGACAATAAAATGTTCTGTAATAATATATAAAATGGACGAGGATAGATTGATAGATATATATATATAGTATTATAATTGGTTTGGTCTTATTAATTAATTATACAGCATATAATTATTATAATGCTTCATGGGCTTTAAGTGCTTTTTCAGGACTTGCTTCTCTTATATTTGGAGGAATCTTTCTGGCTATAGGTTTTGGATTAATTATTTATGGATATCAACAAAATAATTAGTAACAATAAAATGTTCTGTAATAATATATAAAATGGACAATAATTATTTATTATGGGGACTTATTGCTGTTTTTGTTGGTTTGGTCTTATTAATTAATGTTGTTGCATACAATTTGTTTGATGCTTCATGGGCTTTATATGATTTTTCAGGAATTGGTTCTTTTGTAGCTGGTACATTGTCATTGTTATTTGGTGGTTTTTATGTTATGAATGATTAAACAGTCATATAAATTAAAAAAAAGTTGTATAGTATATAGAAAATTATAGATAGATATGAAATTCTTCATTATATTATTCTTTTGCTTAGTGTAACTGTATTTGCAATTAATATAGGTTATTTCATGTTATCAATAAAAGCTATTGATGTAGATTGGTTATATGGAGTTCCACAATTATTTTGTTCATTTATTGTGTTTATATTAACAATTATTGATTGGTCTCCCCATTATTATTAAATCCAATAATAATATAAGAATGGTATTAGAAAATTTATCTAAACGACCACTAGCTTCAGTTTTGTTGGGATTAGTTGCTTTGATTGGTTTAATTTTGTTGGGAATGAATATTGCTTCATGGGTTGGTGCTAATGTTAATGGATGGTTTATTGGATGGCTTGGTACTTCTATTGGAATAGCTATGATTCTTGGTGGTGGTGTTTCATTAAGCGATATTAATTCTGACTATGTTTAAAAATAATTATATATATATATATATACATAAATGGTAGAAAAATCGCGAAGTAAGGATATAAGAAATTTTTTACGTATTATTTTTATAATTTTTGTAGTAATATTTCCAATATCATTGATAATATTATATTCTATTATTCCAGCTGATACAAGTTTGATAGCACAAATGGGATATTTAATAATTATATTGATACCTGTTTCTATAGGTGTTACATATATATTAAAATGTGAACCCTGTGATGTTTTACATTATCCTTATAATGAATAATATATTCTTTTTAGTTTGATGACGTAAAAATTTAAATTAAAATATACTATTATTTAAAATGAGGTTTGAAATTTTTGCACATAATATGCAAAATAATCATATTGTTACAATATTATTCTTACTAATTGGTGTTATAATGTTTATTGTTGGAATTCTTGGATTAATTGCACCATATTTCGATGAAGATTCTGGAATAAGAAATTTCTTTGGCGCAGACAGAAGTAGTATAATCCAATGGATTATATTATTATCTGGATTAGTTTTCATTGGATTCCCAATTAAAATAAAAATTAACCAAACATAATTCATATTAAAATTGAATTAACTCTTTTATTTTTTTGTAATTAACAAATTTAAAGACATCTTTATATATTATATACAACTCTTGCTGTCGCCATGGAAATTGAGACTAAAATCATCGATAAAGTTCGCTTTGGTATTGCGAGCCCCCAGGAACTCATTGACCAAGCAACAGTGCAAGTAATTAGTGAAGAAACTTTCACTGGTGGACAACCAGTTGAAGGTGGACTATTTGACTTGAAAATGGGTACAATTGAATTTGATAAAGTATGTGCTAGTTGTGGTCAAGGACCTAAGAATTGTCCTGGTCACTTTGGATACTTGAAATTAGCAGCACCTATTTTTCACCCCAGTTATAAAGATATTATTAAAAAAGTACTTGAAACTGTGTGTTTTCAATGTAGTAACTTATTAATTACTCAGCATGCAAAAGAAATTGTAAGAACTGTTAAGAGAAATAAAAGATTAGATCGCGTTAGATCCTTTATTAAGACTAAACGTGTTTGTGAACTTTGTGATAAACTCCAGCCCGAAATTAGGCGTCAAAAACATTTAGAAAGATTTACATATACATTTAAGAATATTCCAGATGCAAAAGAAGAAGTATTGACGCCAAATTTGGCAAGAGAAATTCTGAAGCGAATTACTAATAGCAATGCAGAATTACTTGGATTTAGTGGAAGTTGTCGTCCAGAATGGATGATTATGACAATTCTACCAATTAGTCCACCGGTTATGCGTCCCACAGTTGTTACTGATAGTAATCAGCGCGGTGAAGACGATTTAACAGTTTATTTAAGTCATATTATTAGAGCAAATAGAACAATTCAAGAAAAAATTAATAGTCAAAATGTAACTGAAGCGAATTTGATTACCTTTATTGAAACCATGAATTTATATATTAGTATGATGATTGTTGGTGGAGTCAAGAAAACTACTAACAAAAGTACAATGGGTGGTAGACTCCTTGCAACTAGAACAGGTAAAGCACTAAAAAGTATTAATGACAGAATTTCTGGAAAACAAGGTAGATTTAGAAAGCATCTTATGGGTAAGCGTGTTGATTTTTCAGCGCGTAGTGTTATTACACCAGATCCTAATTTGGACATTGATCAACTTGGAATGCCTTTGAAGATTGCTAAGATCCTGACATTCCCTGAAGTTGTAAATGATTATAACAAAGACAAGATTTATCAATACATTGTTAATGCTAAGACTGGCAAGTATCCACAAGCTATCAGTATTAAACGTGGGGAAACCACACGAACAATTGAGTATATTAAGGAAGATATTGTCTTAGAAAATGGTGATATTGTGGTGAGACAATTAGTGGATGGAGATATTGCTCTATTCAATCGTCAACCCACATTGCACAGAATGAGTATGATGGCATTTAAGATTAAAACAATGCCAGGGAAGACATTCAGAATTAACTTGAGTGTCACAACCGCATTTAATGCAGATCAACTAACCGTCAAGGTCTGCAACACGCGACTGCTATCGTGAATTCGCCACTCACAATAGATAAACAGTGTTATCGCGTAGTCAAGCATCGATTTAAAATAATGACCCAATCAAATAATAAAATAGAATATACATATGGTCTTATTTACAAGATCAAAAATCAAATAAATAATAGAATATACATCGGACAAACACGAAGTCATTATGGTACTGGAAAAACCCGCAAAAAAACGGGTATTGAACATAGATGGAAAAATCATCAGAAAAGTGCCAAAAAAAGTGAGACACAAAATATAAAAAAACAATGTAGAGTATTAAATAATGCAATCAAAAAATACGGTATTGATAATTTCATTATAGAAAAAATACATCAATGTTCTCTTGATAAAACAGATTATTGGGAAGATTTTTATATAAAAAAATTTAATTCCCTAGTTCCTAATGGTTATAATATGCGAGAAGGAGGTATGACTGGTTCACCTTGTGAAGAGTTGAAAATACATTTTTCAAAGAAAACAAAAGAGTATTTTATGAAAAAAGAAAATAAATTAAAACAAAGTAGTATAATTTCAAAAATACAATTAAAAAATATGATTTTAGAACTATATGCTAGTGATATTAAACATATTGAAATAAAGCCAATAAAAGAGAATGGAATTCCTAAAATTATATATATGTATGTTCAATTAAAGAATAATAAAGAAAGAAAAAGATATAGATTTGGTGGAAAACATATAGATTTTCAAAAGTCATTAAAAAAGGCTTTAAAAATAGCAAATTTTGTTGCAGATAAAAATATCATTTCTGTTTCTCCAGAAATAACCGATACAAATAATCCTTTAGTAAAATATCAATCACAAATCAACAAATTTAAACAACTTAAAATAACTAGGATTAGAATAATACCAATAGATTATAAACAATTTGTGGCTGTTCGTACATTTATGTTGCCTAAAAAGGGAATGTTTTATAAAGATGAATTTACAATGTGTTTTGGTGGAAAGACAATTAATACTAAAGATGCATTTAACATTGCTTATAAAGTTATGCAACAAATTTCAACAACTAAAACTGATTGGGTCATATCAGAAAAATTCGATGCTTGGCGAGATCTTCAAATTGCGGGAAAGCCCTAAAGCTTCAAGTACTACTCTATTGTGGAAACACAATATGAGCACCCGAGTTAATTGCCCTGGGTAAAGTAATAACCTTGAAGATAAAAGAGTATTGTACTCTTGAAATGGGTAATCCGCATCCAAGTCCCTAAGTCCGTTAGTTTCTTACGAAACATGCAATCAAAGATTGTTTGACAAGGATATGGGAAAGGTTCAACGACTAAACGGAGATCGGTCCTAGAAAGTTGGTCACTTTCAATAATGGGCTTAAGATATAGTCTACTCCCTTGCGAAAGTAAGGGTACGGAGTTTATTAGAACTCCATGGTTTGACGGTGATGAGATTGACATGCGTTTGTCTCAAACAGGTGGCTGCTTTATTGGTTATCCAATTTACCAATAAAGGGAAACAGTGTAAGATTGGATTATAATATAACCACCTAGGTTCTTATTGAACCAAGTTCCACCAATTGCGGGAACACCCTTAGAGCTTCAGATACTACTCTTTTATGGAAACATAGAACGAGAACCGGGGTAATGACCTAGGCTAGATACTTTTAGTATCCAGGTTTTCAAATTGAAAACTTGTAGTAAAAACTCTGAAGATTGGGCAATCCGCAGCCACTCTCCTAAGTCCGTTAGTTTCTTATGAAACACGCAAGGATATGGAGAAGGTTCATCGACTAGAATGGAGCGGTCTGAGGAAACTAGCAATTTCCTATGAAGGCTTAAGGTATAGTCAGGCTTGTAGTGAAAGCTACAAGATTTATGGAACGCACACATTCCACAATCAATTAGTACAGCATATGAACTTTGGAATCTCGCAAGAGCTCCAACTCAAATTGTAACTCCACAAACTAATGCTTCTATCATTGGTATTGTACAAGATAGTTTACTAGGTGCATTTTTGTTAACAAGATACAACACAAAAATTGCAAAACAACTTGCGATGAATATTTTAATCATGAATAAGACATTTACTGGAGAACTTCCTCCATCAGACAAGAAAGACTTATGGAATGGTCGTCAGATTGTATCTAACATTATTCCACCAATTAATTTACAAAAATTCACAAATAGTTTTAATGAAGGATCAACAGATACATCAGAAGAATATATTTCCAATTCACGAACTATTGTCCGTAATGGTGAACTTATTAGTGGTGCTATCGACAAATCAATTCTTGGTGCCACAAAGGAAGGATCATTTGCGCACATTATTTGGGCTGATCTCGGTCCTGAACAAGCTAAGGATTTCCTTAGTCTAATTCAGAAGTTTACTAACAAATTCTTGTGGCATCGCGGGTTCTCTGTTGGTCTGGGTGATATTTATCCAGACCAACCGCTGAGAACTAAAATGGACAGAAAGATTCTTGAAGGTATTACTGAAATTGAAGAATTAATTAGTCGTATTGACGGAGGTACTTTTGTTCCACCACCTGATACGACTGTGGAAGAATATTTAGAAATCCAAGCAACTGAGAAACTTAATACTATTACTCTAAGTGTGGCATCAGAAGTATTGAAGGTACTCGATCCAGAAACAAATGGTCTTATGGGCATGATTACTTCTGGTTCTAAGGGATCGGATATTAATGTTGGTCAAATGATGGGTTGTGTCGGTCAACAAAATGTTGACAGAAAGCGTATTATTAAGAATTACGGAAGACACAGAACCTTGCCGTTCTTTCATCGTGACGACATGACTCCAAAGAGTCGTGGATTCGTGGAACATTCATTCTTACAGGGTCTTGATCCTGCAGAGTTCTTCTTCCACAGTATGACTGGACGTGAAGGTATTATTGATACAGCAATTCGTACTGCAGATTCTGGTTATCTTAGCCGAAGGCTTATGAAAGCAATGGAAGACATCTTTGTTGGATATGACAACACAATTAGAAATAGTAATGGGCAAATTATCCAATTCATCTTTGGTGAGGATGGTATTGACCCAATGAGAATTGAGAAGCAAAAATTGGAAACTCTATTCATGGAAAACTCAGAAATTAAGGAACGTTATCACTTAACAAAGGATGACATCAAGAATTATGTTCAACCAGAAATTGCTAAAGATATTATGTCACCAGGTAAAGGTGAAGACACCAATCAACAATTAGAGCGCGAGTACAAAAAGGTACAAAAAGACAGAGACTTGATGAGATATCTCTTGGATAAATTGGAAGGTGAAATAGAAGACAAATTTTATTTACCAGTTAATCTTCAACGTCTTCTTGTTAATGCCAAGAATCAGTTTGGTAATAGACCATCTAAATCAACGAAGGATAGATCCGACTTGAGTCCGCTAGAAGTTATTGAAAAAGTAAAAGAACTGAATAAGAAACTTCCAAGAATCTTTAGCAATCAACTGAGAGCTAATTTGGAAGTTCAAGATAATTACAATAATGCAGTGACGTTTTTGCGAATTCTGATTAGGTCTATGTTTAGTTCTAAACGGGTTATTGTTGAATATAATTTAACAAAGACAACATTCCATTACATACTAAATCAAATTGAATTGAAATTTATGAATGCTATTGTCCAACCAGGAGAAATGGTTGGTGCAGTGGCATCCCAAAGTTTGGGAGAACCCAGTACACAGCTGACACTAAATACGTCAATGGGGCGTTGAAAAGGTGACTGCCAGAACTGTGACTCACTAAGTTCTGGATAAACAGTAAGTATGAGTCAACACATTGTGTATACTTCACCTAGTGGTTGATAATAACATCAACTGCAAAACCATCAAATTGCAAGAACACCCTTAGAGCCTTAGATACTACCTCTCATGAGAAATCGTGAGTAGGCACCCGAGTTAATAGCCCTGGGTAGATGCTAAAGCATCCAGGTTTTTATAATGAAAACTTGTAGTAACAATTCTAAGGATTGGGCGATTTGCAGCCAAGCTCCTAAGTCCGAAAACACAATCAAAGATTGTTTGACAAGGATATGGAGAAGGTTCAACGACTAAACGGTGGTTGGTCTGAGGAGATTAGTCATCTTCAATGAAGGCTTAAGACATAGTCTATTCTCTAATGAAAGTTAGAGTATATATTTGTGGAATTATTCCACAAATTGTAGTTCATTTTTCGGGTGTCGCAGCTAAATCCAATATTACTGCTGGTGTTCCTCGCTTGCGAGAACTTATCGATGTATCAAAGAAACAGAAGAATCCATTCCTTATTATTAATATCAAGGATTCGGGCAATAAACAACAAGCAGAAGCAATTAAGAATCAATTGAGAAATACTAAATTACATGAATTCGTAGACAAAGTGCAAGTAATTTATGACCCTGATATCAATAAATCTAATATCGAAGAAGATAGAAAATTCATTAGCGATTACTTTAAGTACACTATTGGGTTGAAACAACCTGGTACATTAAGTCATTGGGTTATCAGATTCGAACTTAACAGAACAAAGATGGTTTACAATCAAATGAGAATGAATATTATTCGCAGAAGACTCAATAGTTTCCCAGAGTTCTTCGCGGTCACAACTGATGACAATGCACCGACGCTTATTTTGCGAGTACATCTTGTTGTTGCTAATCTTTCAGACAAAAATCCACGAAACGTAGATCAAGTCTTGAAACAAAAAGATAGATTAATGAATGATCTAGTTTTGCGCGGAATTGATAAACTAACATCTGTTCAAGTTAGAGAACATAAAGTTAAAGAATTCGATAAATCAACAGGTGAAGTAGTCACAAGTAATCAATATTACCTTGATACTGACGGAACAAATTTAGTTCAAGTATTGAAACATCCTGGTGTAGATATTGTCAAGACTAGATCTACCGATGTTCTTGAAGTTTACAATGTATTTGGTATTGAAGCAGCACGAAGAACGTTATTAACAGAGATTAGACAAGTGCTGACATTTAATGGGACATATGTTAATTACCATCATCTAGCATTACTTGTTGACATCATGACACATACTGGTGACTTAACAGCAATTAGTCGTCACGGATTTAACAGACTTGATAAATCGCCTATTAGTAAAAGTTCATTCGAGGAAACAGTTGAACAACTAAAGATTGCGTCCATGAACCAAGAAGAAGATAATATGAGAAGTGTTTCTGCACGAGTTATGTTTGGTCAAGCAATTATGGGCGGAACTGGAGCATCGAAATTGATTATTGATGAATCTGCATATGGTGCAACAGAAGAACAGATTGATGATATTATGGATAATCTTTAATTGATTCTGTCAAGTGAATAAAAAAACTGATTAATTTTATTTTTTTTATTCAACAAAATGAATTTACCTAACGAGCTTTGGTACAACACATTCTCTTTCTTGACTCAAAAGAGTCAGTCAAAGTTCAGTTGTCTATTGAACTTATACAACTTAAGTACAGAAGAAATAGAATTGATTTGGTCTTCAAGTAATTTATGGTTTGATACTGCTAGTAAAGGATACAGTAAATTGATAAAACTATTGATTAAAGCTGGCGGTGTTAATGTAAATATTCAAGACAAGGATAATCTTACACCTCTACACCTAGCAAGTAATCGTGGTAATAAAGACTGTGTTGAACTCTTGATTAAAGCTGGTGCTAATGTAAATATTCAAAATTGTTTTGATAATACAGCTCTACACCTAGCAAGTAATCGTGGTAATAAAGACTGTGTTGAACTCTTGATTAAAGCTGGTGCTGATGTGAATATTCAAGACAATACTGGCGTGACAGCTCTACACTTAGCAAGTCTTTATGGTCATAAAGAAACTGTTGAACTATTTATTAAAGCTGGTGGTGTTAATGTAAATATTCAAGACAATACTGGCGTGACAGCTCTACACTTAGCAAGTCTTTATGGTCATAAAGAAACTGTTGAACTATTTATTAAAGCTGGTGGTGTTAATGTAAATATTCAAGACAATAGTGGAGCAACAGCTCTACTATATGCAACTAGTCGTAAGCATAAAGAAATTGTAAAATTACTTGAAAAAAATTGAACTATTATCTTTTTTTATCACAAAATGACAAAGTACGATCTCGAAAAAATACCAAAACAATTCCAAGTAACCATTGACTGTCCTCAATTTGAATATTATTACCAAGATTTAATCAAAAATGGTAATGAAAAAGAATTCTTTTACAAGAATTATAAATGTTTGATTCGACGCAATGTTTCAATGGGACATCTTTGTGGATACGTTTTTATTGACAAATATATTGATGTATCCAAAATTAAACATATTCATGGCGACATTACGTGGGGAGATCATGAAAAAGTAGGATTTGATTGTGCACATCTTTCAACAGATTTTGTACCATTGATAAATTATTCTACAAAATCTGTTTACAAGAATTTTGATTTTGTAGAATCTGAATTAAAGAAACTTGTAAATCAATTAACTAAAAAAGATAAGGTAGAATAATCTTGGAATAAATAAATGAATTTTTCATGGTCTAGTATCAAGAAAAATCCAAGAAATCCAGATGAATTAATTGATTCTTTTTGTAAAAGACTTTATCTTTTTAATTTTACTCCAACACAAAAGGCTAAAGCACATACTGTTAAATATAATATAGTTGGTGACATTGAAATAAGTGAGAAACATAAAAAAGATCTCTTGAATTGTCTAATCAAAGCAGGAATTAAACTTGATCATATTCCTGATGATAAGGCTGGAGAATCGCTTCTAAGTGTTGCAACTGCACTTAATAACACAACACCTAATTTCATACAATATTTACTTGATAATATGGAATATAATCATTGTCAAACAAGCAAAAATAAAGAAAACCCATTATTAAATATCCTAAAATCCAAAAATCCCAATACACTTGAAATTACAAGAATGATTCTTAATAAATGTGGTGATTCAATAGTAAAACAACAAGATAAATTTCTTAATACCCCACTTCATGTTGCTTCGCAATCTAATTACAAAGATTCACCAGAAGTTATAGAATTACTTTTTGCGTTTGGTGCATTAGATTCTTTAGAAAAAAGGGATATGTACGGAAAATTTCCACTAATTCGAGCATTTGAATCAGATAATCCAAGAAAAAATGAGGTTATATCTATTTTAATTAATAAGGGAGCAAATACTGATATCAAGTACAAGAACCAAACACCGTTAATTCTCGCAGCCATAGAAGGTAATGAACAAATAGTTAAAAAGTTATTTGAAAATCCAAAAACTGCCAAGACAATTGAGTTTAAAGATGATAATGACAAAACAGCATTACTTACAAATGCCGCTAGTAAAAACCCTAATATGAATATTATTAGGTTTCTTGTTGATAAACAAGGTGCCAATATTGAAACAACCGACCAATTTGGAAACAATGCATTGTTTTATGCTATTGAAAATGGTAGTCTTCCACTTATTAAATATCTTCTGACTGCACAAAGACGTAAACTGAATGTAGGTCATAAAAATAATGACGGAGAAACTGCTTTAATGAAAGCTGTACAAAAAAATAGAGTTGATATTGTTAAATTATTATTGTCTTCTGGTGCAGACATTAATGCTGTTAATAATGATGGTGATTCTGTATTAATGTATGCTATTGAATCTGACAATCCCGATTTAATAAGATATCTTATTACTCAGAATAAAATAGATATTAAACACTCAAATAATCTCGGTAGAACGGTTTTGCATATTGCTGTAACACGTGATAGTAAAAATATTGTTTCAATTATTAAAGTGATTCTTGATAACATTGACAAAGACAAAGAATTCATTAATAAACAGGATTTCCTTGGTAATACTGTATTACATTATACAATGCAACAACCAAATAGACAACATATGTTACAAATTTTACAATACTTGATTAATAAAGGAGCCAAAAGAAGCATAAAAAATAATGATCAGAAGTCAGCGAGATATCTTGCTGGAGTGAAAGGAATTAAACTGGATGACATAACTAAACAGAAATAATACCGTTTCGTAAATGAAAATGATATATTTTTCTTTTTTAAATATATAAATGGATTCAATAAAGGTAAAAGGAAAAACACTCAAAGTTGCTCCTATATCCCTAGTTTACAAGCCAAATTACACAGCAGCGGAAAAGAATAAAGCCAAAAAATTAACAACTAAATGGAAGGGTCAAGAACAACGTAGTCCTTTTGTGACAGTGGATATTGTTTTGTTGCACAAAATTGGTGGAGAATGGCATGTTTTGTTGGGATGGTGGGAAAAAGTGTTCCCTATTGATGGCAAACCAAAACGCATTGCCGGAGTTACTGTAATTCCTGGTGGTCATTTTGAAAAGAGTGGAGCACGTGATCCAAAGATCACTAAAGAAGGTGGCGATCTTAATTTGATTTCGGCAGCTAAAAAGGAACTACATGAAGAAACCAATATTAGTTTAACTAAATTGAAGGACTTAACACCATTGGCTGTTATTGATCGAGTAGAGAATGATATACGTGCTCATGTCTTACGTACAGTATTTGTTGCTACAACCACTGGAATTCCTAAACCTAGTGAGGAAATCAAAAAGTTTTATCATGTTCCTTTGAGAGACTTGAAACGCGATGTTAAAACTGGTTATCTCAAATACAATAAACAAAAATTGCCATTTGTTCTTGGACATGATGAAATGTTGCAAACAGTTTTTCAGTTACCAGCCTTCAATGATTATGTAAATAGTCACTGATTTTTATCTCACTATTATTTATAAATGTCTAGCGTTTTTCAAAGAAAAAACAGTGTTTTTTTCGGCAACACTGTTTATGTTTCGGAAGTTCTATATACTAATCTTATTAAATCTTATCCTAGGGGATCGAGTAATCCTGTTAGTATATGTGATGTTAAAATTAAGGATGATATTATTATTGGAAATCTTCAAGGAAATGTAACAGGTGACTTAAATGGTAATTTAAACGGTAATATTAATGGTGATGTAGTTGGAAATTTGACGGGTAACGTAACAGGTAACGTAACAGGTAACGTAACAGGTAACGTAACAGGTA
>Ga0180433_10009167_pt1 | contig 12159 bp, 22 predicted proteins | sample SS_ome_8_FD_132980 | JGI IMG/M metagenome (GOLD analysis project Ga0180433, IMG submission 132980) | Hypersaline lake sediment archaeal communities from the Salton Sea, California, USA - SS_1_D_1 metaG | ecosystem: Environmental > Aquatic > Non-marine Saline and Alkaline > Hypersaline >... | reverse complement strand
ATCATTAAGCAGCACATAGAAATGGGGAGGTAGTGTGAACGTAACGGTTGTAACCAACATGCAGAAGGGATCAATCAAGAACCCTGAGCACGGTGAGAGGCGTTTGTTCCAGCACCGTAAGCGCGAGCCTATTCGTGTGGCCACGTTCAGCAGCAAGACTGGTCGCTGGGACGTTCAGGACATCTACCTGATTGATGAGCATAGCTGGTGGAGCACAACACCTGTTGAGTTCGAGTACATGAAGTACAGGCGCTTTCATGGGCTGAAGTTTGGAAAGGGCAAGAAGGATGCTAAAGCTAGAAGATAACGGCAACGTAAGGCTAACTCGTTCAGATGCGCTTGAGCTGTTGGATCATCTTCACTTATCGCCGCACACTGATAAACCTGAGTACACCGAGCGACTTAAAGCGTTGGTGTGCCGTAGGCTTAACCTCAGTATGGATTACTTCGTTCAGGTTGAAGAGGATCACATGGGCGGCATGACTTTTATATCCCACAAGCATTCCATGCGTGAGTACGAGAAGGCCCAAGAAGACTACCTCAAGAACCTGAAGGCTCAGGCCGAAAAGGAATGGGAAGACAGTAAGCGCTGTGTACACCCCGGCCACAGACCTAATGAAGAGAAAGCAGAGGATGATATGGCTCTGGGAAGCATAGGCAAGCCCGTCATACCACCATACGGATCACCAATAAAGGAGGACAAGATGGAGAAAGACGATCGTATCCCCGGCTACAAGATAATGCGCAGACTCAAGCTCATGCTATTAGTGCAGCTCATAGTACCTGTGTACTGGTTGTTCGCACCTGTTATCAAGAGCCACGTCTCACCGTACTGGAGCAGCATAAGCGGTTACACCGAGGCTCAGTGCGATAGCGGCCTTGATGGTATTGTGGTGGGCATACACATGGTACTGTTTATCCTCACGGCCATGTTCATGTGCGCTTATGGTAACCCAAGCGATCGTGTCAATTGGGACATCAAGAAGAAGCCATGTAAGAGGTGTAGCAAATGAAGTACTACATGCTTACATACGAGTACATCAACCGGGAAACCGATAGCGTGCAGTACGGCTACTCATTCTGTAAGGGCGATCCGTTTGAAGAAGCCAAGAGGCTTTACGCACACAACAAAACCGATGAGTACTACAAGGGTTATCATGTGATAGCTGTCATGGAGATAACCAAGGAGCAGTACAAAGACCAGCACGATAAGATGGAGTAGATAGCTGTACACTTATACAGTAAGGAACAACAGGAGGAAGGAGTAATGAGAGACTCCCAAGTTAGAGCTGTACTTGAAATGTACAGGAACAAGCTGAGCGTGCTCATGCATACGGCGCAGTCACCTATGAACAGGAACGACATCAGGCATCTACTGCACATGTGTAAGGAAGCTACGCACTACCTTATGGATAATCGTGAGCAGAAGGCACACAGGTGGTTGGGCTTCATACAGGGAGCACTGTGGCGCATGGATGTATTCACAATCAATGAGATGCGCAAGCACAACAGCAGGGCGATAGGATAGATCATGAGTAGATACATTCAGTTCATGGATCGTGTAGGCGGTCTGGATAACCTGAAGCCTGACACAGAGGATGGAAAGCGCTTCCTTCACGTCATAGATGAGATGATCGGCCCTGAGCTTGACAAGTTGACCTATGACCTGAAGATCGCACCTAAGAACGTAGGTAAGAATTTTGATGGCTGGGTAATGGTGAACCCACATCACTACAACACCAATGATGGCGGTGGGGCAAAACCATGGAATCCATCCCTCAACATTGATCAGGCTATCACGATGTTCTACAACATGAGACCCGGAACCATGGCACACGTCACGTTGTACGTAGGTGCCAGTCCTGCTGATAATATGAACTCAGCAGAGGTACTGCCCAACATCACACAGGACGCCTTCATATCGAGGTCAGAGATTAGCCTCGCGCTTGCACTCACACGGGCATGCTGTAAGGTCGCGTTTATGAATAAAACATAACAAAAGTATTGGATGTTTATACAGTACTTGGAAACGCTGTAAGTTTGTACAGCACAACATTTTAGAAAGAACAATAAAGATGGAGAGTGAAAAGAAGCTAACACCCGAAGATGTAGAGCTACTGAAGAAGGCTAATCCTAATACGGACGTGGCTGATGATATCTTCTTTATCATTGAGATGAACCAAGAGACAGGCCAGCAGAACCTTGTAGCAGCGCCCAACCTGCACTGCCCTGTGTTCGGTGGGCCAGTCATTGTACCTATCACTGAAGCGTTACCAGACGATGATGTAGCACGTACGATGCGTGAAGCAGCAGAGTATGTTGCGGCGCGTGGTGGTCATGTGTTCTACAGTGACGTAGAAGGCGATGATTTAATAACAGCGTGGCAGTACAACGGTGATGATGACAACGGTGATGAGTGGCGTGAGATGCAGGTAGCAAGATTCGATGACGTTAAGGATCTTGATAGTGGTGATCCACCAGAGCAGTATGTGTGGTTACAGGCCATGGAGAATGATGGTACGCCTATCTTCAGGCAGGCGCGTGATGAGGAAGGTAACAGGCTGTACATGTGGCATGCTGTAGCATTCACGTCAGAGGAACTGGCTAAGAGCTGGGTGAAGGAGCGTGGTGTACAGAATCATGTGTACATGATCATGCAGTGTATCGCTACAGCTAATGGTGAGAACACCATGGAACACATCATGGCCATACAGGAGGAAGAAGCACAGAACAGTTGAGAAGCATACCCGCCTGCTCACCGTGAGTGGGACAACTATTGGTTTCATGATTGGTTAAGTAGGCAGTAAAGATGTGTCGGACACAACCTGACACATCTTTGAAGAGGTGAGTAATGATTACGTTTGATGCGGCATCTCGTGAGGTTATGTTGTCATTGGCTGAGAGGATCTTTGCTGAGCATGCGCCATTGGTTCAAGGTGGGCGTGGTCATAGCGTGAGATCTGATGATGAACTCAACAACATCTACAGAGAGGTGGCGCATGAGAGCCTTACGGCTGCTCAGGAATTTTATTTAGCTGCTCAGGAGCATTGGGAGTGGGATGCTGAGCAGGGAGTTTACAAGGTTAAAGACACAACAGAAGGGAAACAGGATGCATCCACTGGATGAACTAGCAAGAGCACTTATGACCGCTCTTATTATCAGGTATCAGGAACGTGACGATGCGTGGACAGGATACAGCTTTGTTGATTGGATGAGGGAGATGTCTGATGAGTGGGCTGGTAGGGATTACATCGACCAGTTCAAGTATGATGCAAGAGAGCACTGTAAGCGGCGTAAGAATTGGCTGTGGGCGCATAACGTGGATAAGGACAGAGAGTGCCGCAGTTACTCGTGTGTGTTACACAGTAAGAGGATTGGTTACTGTAGCGAGGATGAGTTACCTCCTGTTGACTGCGATGGCGTGTGCATTAAGTACAAGGTGCCTGAGAACCGGTCTTGTGAGGTCGAAAATTTAACAGATGACCACACAAAACCAGCAAATTAACCGTTGCATTAAAACAACACAACTGCTACCCTTCGTGGTAGCAGTTTTTATGGGTAGATAGATAAGGAGCAAAAATGCCAAGGTTGAAAGACAGCACGCCATTGAGTAACGCTATTGCGTGGGTGCAGTCACGCATGAGTAGGGGCGTCAAGTGCCCGTGCTGTGATCAGTATGTTAAGATGTACGAGCGTAAGATCACAGCACCCGCTGCAAGGGATCTGATCAAGCTGTACAACATCACCGATGAGGATGAGTTCCACCACATCGATGAGTTCAAGACTGATAAGGCTGGTGACTTTGCCAAGCTCAGGTATTGGGGCTTGATCGAGGAACGTCTTAATGAGGATTCAAGCAAAAGGTGCTCAGGCTGGTGGAGGATAACACAGTGCGGCATCGAATTCGTTGATCTCACCATAACGGTTCCACGTAAGGTCAGGATCTACAACAGCGAGTTCCACGGTTACGTTGATAACAGCGACAGGGTTGGCATCAATGATTGTCTTGGTACAAAGTTTCACTACGGTGATCTGATGGCCGGGAGGTAACATGACAGATTGGTACGGCTATTATCCTGACAACCTATGTCAGTGCCCTCACTGTGAGGGTGATGTGCATCAGTACAGGGTTGGGGGTATCGACAGGGACAATTTGCGGATGCTCATGTGCAAGGGGTGCTATCGTTATGCGTACACCCACGCATCAAGTCACCCTGATGAGGATCATGCTGAGTGTGCTGTTACGAAGTTGCTCATCATGAAGTTCAAGGCGGGTAATACACATGAGTATGACGGATACTTCCACAAGAAATTCGATTGGGTACCAACGAGGACGCTATGAGCGATATCATCAAAGCTGAGGAGATGCGTGCAACGCGCACAGCAGACGGTCACATTCTGTACGAGTTCAAGAAGCATCTTGATCTGGCATGGCGTAGATTAGGTGTCATGCCAGAGTACACGTTGCCGATGTTCCATGCCACGCTGAAGATCCTCGTCGATGAAGCTCCACCGGATGTCCATGAGATGGGCTTCTGTATCGGTAGCGATTCTGAGAACTGGCAGTTCATGATTGAGATGTCTCTGGATCGAGTGTCAGAATTTGTTATGTGCATGGAGAAGCTTGCTGTTAATATCCAAGATGAAAAACCAGTAGTTACTTTACCCAAGAGCAATAACAACTAATCGATATGAGTAAAGACAAGGACACCCTAACCTATCTCCGTGAGGAAGGTTTCGCTATTATCAATGGCACTGTGTATGACCCTGACGGCAAACCCATCATCTCAGATTATGAAGGTGATGATGAGCTTGAGGTGGTTACTGTTTACATGCCCGTGAAGATCCCTGTGTACAAGCTGGCTGCGTTCCAGAAGTTCGGGCACAAGCTGTTCAAAGAGAATGTAGGCTTCAGGCACAAGGATGGTGATGCGCACAACAACAGGCTCAGTAACCTTGAGCTTGTGTATGATGAGCCTGAGCCACCACAGGAGATCGCACCAGAACCTAAGCAGACAAAGAAGCCTCGTAAGCCTCGTGGCCCATACAAGAGGCGTAAGCCTGCACACAAGAATCAGGGCGCACGCAAGCTGACGTATGAGCAGTTCAAGGAGGCCATGATAGCGCGTAAGAACGGTGCGACCATCTTTGACGTTGCTATGAAGGCTGGTATCAACACAGGCTCAATGAGTGTTGTGCTACGTGGTAACTCATATAAGGATTACCACAAGAGGTACACCGAAGAGACGGGTGATGGGCCTCTGCCAAAGGGTGAGTCTGTACGTAGCAACCATAACATTAACCAGAGGAAGCTCACGTACGTGCAGTATGAGGAAGCATTCGTCGCGTATCACACAGGCAAGACCACAATCAAGGCTCTGGCTGAGAAGCACAGCATGTCACCGGGCGTCATGAGTATGATGATGTCAGGACAGACTTATAGTGATTTCTTTGATAGAGCTGAAGCACATCTCAAGAAGAGTCAAAAGATCAAGGAGTCACGTAAGAAGCAACCAACCAAGAAGCAGAAGCAGCTCACCATCAGAGAGATGGAGAAGGCGGCTAAATGGCAGAAGCGTGTACGTGCGTTAATCAATGCTACAGGCAATTCGTATGTAGAGATGTCTGAGGCGCTTGGCTGTGATGTGTCTGATGTGGTTGGCTGGGATCGTGGTAAGGCCATACCGAACAAGGTGCATGCTAAGACTATTGAAGAGTTTGAGGTATCACTGGAGTTGAGAAATGCAATCTGAAGTTGAGATACTACAGGAGCGCTTGAGGGCCAAGAACCAAGAGATCGAATGGTTGTTCAAGCAGATCGATCTCATCGAGGCTCAGGTACAGCGTATGGCTCACCCCAAGGTTGTGCTCAGTGAGATCAGCCTGTTGAAGAAGGCTCACAGGAACAAAGATTACCTGAAATAGTTGTTGCACTACCACAACAGGCTTGTACACTATCTCAGGATTGTTATTTAACAGGGTTACCCACCAAACACCCGGCGTTCAGGGCAACTGCGCAGGTAGGGGCTTTTGTAGTTTTCCCCCTTTGCGATACATATGTTACGACGCAAATGTGGCAGTGTGGCTGGTGAGCTGAGACGGTTGATTCGCGTCCTTTCACTTCGGAGTTACTCCAAGGTGTGCTGTGAGAGCTGTAGCACCCTTAATAGCGAATAGAAGTCCCTGACATTACCTGAATCACCAGCATACGGCTCTCTTCTTTGAAATTTGAAATTGTAGCGTGACCGTGGCTGTTGGAAACGGCAGTCCAAGGTCGGTAAGTTGTCTTGTAGACGGCGGAGGCGTGTCTCGGTGCAGAGTGGGGAATCCTGCACGCTACAGCTATTTTTGTCAGTAGGACAGAGGCCGTGGATACTCTGTCAGGTGATGAGGGGTTCAACTCCCCAACGAGATGTCGGCAAGGGAAGCGGGGACTGCTGGGGCGCACCCCGCCTACTGACAAACTTATTGCAGCGGATGTGCAATCCCAAAAACCACAAACCAACCCGCTGCTGGAGCCGTAGACCCACCCCTACGGCTCCGACCTATTGAGGGGGAGTGCAGGCTCGCCATACCACCTAGCCACCAATCAGTCTGCCCTCCCTCATTTTTAATAACGTGAAAGAAAGCGATTAACAACAACATGACACTGCATAAGAGACAATACTTGTTCGAGGCCGAGGTTCTGCGAATCGTTGATGGGGACACCATTGATGTGCGTGTTGATCTTGGCTTTGAAACCGATCGCAGAATGCGTTTGCGTTTTGCGAGGATAGACACACCTGAGCTTAATTCGAGAGATCCTGACGTGCGTGTGTTAGCACAGCAGGCTAAGAGGTTTGTTGAGGTATCATGCCCGGTAGGATCGACCATTCTGTTCTACTCGGTACGCACCAAGAAGGACGGTTTCGGTAGGTACTTCGCTGAGATCTTCCTTGATCCAAGGGAGCCGATATCGCTTAATCAGATCCTGCTCGATGAGGGCTTGGCTGTGTTGTATGAAAAAGGAAAATAGGGGGAGCAAAGGTATCGACAGGGCTATGGGGCAGACCTATGAGGGCCGAACCTCTGCAATAGGTCGATCAGCCTGTACTCAAACTTAGCTCTGCACGGGGCTGCAATGCCCCCTCCTCCACCAAATATGACCCGTAGTGTAATTGCGCAGCACAACAGGTTTTGAACCTGTCAGTCGGGGTTCGAGTCCCTGCGGGTCAACCAGATTTGAGAGGTAGACATGTCAGATAAGTCGGTCAAGGAAGCACTCAGCATCATCAAGAGCAACCTGCGTGACATCAAGCGCATCGTTGATAAGGCTGAGAAGCAAGGTAAGATCGAACCTCATATTGCAAGGGCAATCAATACGATAGTAGGGACATGGGTAGCATGAAGGAATGATCATGAACACAACCAACGAAGTAGAACGTAAACCTTTCAGGCAGATGGATGACTTTCACCTGCTCGAACTCATGGAAGAGGTACAGAAGCATTTCGGTCGCGATGCTTTTCTCACAATTGAAGATCCGAAAGCGCCTTCTCATGTTTATGATGAGAACGGCTTGACAGGCGAGACACGCCGTATGATCTTCATCAACATACACACTCCATCTCTTGACTACGTTGAAGCGCGTAGAAGGCAGCTCAAGTTCTCTGAAGAGTATTGGCAGGGTCGTGGTAGCATCGAGAATTGGGGTTGTCACATCAGCATGGGTGTAGCGCCTAGATCTTCTGAACCCGTGTACCCTGTGAAGGTTGATAACGATGAAGACAGAATCTAAACCCGGATGTTTGGCATACATAATCACGATGATACTTTTTGCTGGAGGAGCTACAGGTGTCGTTGTGATTATGTACATCTGGGTTCGGTACGTGCTGCTTCTGCTTGAAGCTGTTGACGTATGGCTTTTCTAATTATCACGCTCCTTCGTATATACTGCGGAGGATGCTATGAGACAATTAGGATGGCGATGCCTGTGGGTGCTTGAACCCGAACAGACCAAAGGTGGTGCTGAGGTCTACTACATCCATCTTGTTATAGATAATCAAACCAAAGCTGGCTTCTACATGGACGTTGATGGCACGCTGTATATGCGTCCATTAGGTAAGCTTGAGTGTCTCGTGCGCTGTAGCTATGCACCGGGCTTCTGGTTTGCTTCACAGGAGGAGGCAGTTAAGCGACTGCGTGAACTCATCTAGGGTAGGGGGAGGGCGCACCCCCAGAATCGCATCAAGGTGTTCTTCTCCTACCAACTTACTTGACCTACATTACAAAACTTGTTTAACTCTGGTGTCTTTTTACCTCACCCTATCGATGGAGGGAACACGATGCCAGATACACGTTTTGATAAAGTGCTTGGGGAGATCCCCACAATGATGATCTGCGACTACCTGTTGAGGAAGCGCCCTCAAGTCGCTGAGATCAAGATGCTCTCGTACCAAGGCGGTACAACACCGCCACCAGACGCAATGGAGTTCCTACTTGTGCCAGAGGTCAAACCTGTCGGTCAGGATCTCTATCCGGGCTATCCTCTTGAGGAAGTCGCTAAATTTGATGTGGAGAGTGACCGGGTTAAGGAAGAGAACAAGCTCATACAAGAGGCTCACGATGATGTACAGCCAAATGCTGGAACAACTGTATACGAAAGTGCATTGGTTGAAACACCTGATGGCCCTGTTAGGACAGAACGGCAATACACGCAACCCAACAAAGTACCGCCAGCACACAAGCCGGAGGACATCATTGACTTTAACGCTATCACAGCGAATGCAGATACTGCTGATGTGCGTGCTGAAGCTAAGCATGTGCCACCACAAGCACCCGTATTGGTTCAGGCTGATAAACCTAAAACTGAAAGCGTTGAGGGAAATAGTACGGCGACTACTGTACAGCCTGAACCAGATATTGCTCCACCTGTGTCTGAGGGTTCAGAAACACAAGTCACCTCTGTGCCTCCTCTGGATGAAAAGAGCGCACAGGTGGAGCTACCAAACCCCTTTGAGAACAAACCAGTACCGCAGACCATCTCTGCTACGGCAGCCTTGAAGGAGTTCGGTGAGAAGCTCAATAGCTTAGATGATGGCACGCTCATACACATCATCGATGATGATGGACGATTTGACTCTAATCCTGCTGTACGTGCATCACAGAACTACGTAGCAGGCGAACTTAATCTAGGCAACACAGACAAGTCGCACCGTGCGTACCTTGTCGCTCAGGCAGCTCGTGTTGTTGGAACTAACCAAGACCTGAAAGACAGGATGCTCGGTATGCTGGATAAAAGTACAGCAGATTAGTTAGCTTTTGTTGTTGACACTGTTCAGGGAGTTCAGGTAGAATTTTCAACGTGGTGCAGAAGAGTTGCTCCTTTTCTTGCCATATCTACCTTTCTGAGAAACTCCCTCTGCCCAAGGGAGTTTTTCTTTGATCGCAGCAGCAGACATAGCCCCAGAATTCTCGGTGGATACCAGCAAGTGGGAATCCACGCCTGAAGGTCTTGCCTGTGCTACATCATTTGCCAATGCTGATTTCGGGTTCTTCTGTAGGTTCTTCCTGAGAGAGCACTTCAACCGGGACTTCGGTGATTTCCATCGAACGCTACAGAAGCAGCTACAGAGCCTCAAGCCCGGTAGGCATGCGTTATTCCTATTACCTCGTGAGCATGGTAAATCGACCTTGTTCAACTTTGCGTTCGTGCTGTGGAACATCTGTTTCAGGAAGAAACGACACATCGGCATCGTGTCTACCACAGCACCGAACGCAGAGAAATTCCTTAACAAGATCCGTACAGAGCTTGAACACAATGATCGCATACGTGCGTGCTTTGGTGACTTGGTTGGCTTTGACACACGCAACCAGAAAGAGACATGGCGTACACGATACATCAAGACAACGAATCAGGTGGTTGTATTTACAGCAGGTGTTGGAGGCTCTGTTCGTGGTACAAACGAATCGCTACCAGAGGATCTCAAGAGGGATTACGTTGGTAGGGATCGCAGGGGCAGGGCTAGGTACAGCACGCTCAAGTCGTTCCGTCCTGATCTGCTGATCTTTGATGATGTGATTGAGGATAAGCACGTCAAGACACAGGAGGTGCGTGATAAGCTGTGGGACTGGTTCTTCTCAGCAGCATACAACGTACCAGAGACAGGAATCGGTAACCTTGTCATTGTTGGTACGACCGTACATGATGATGACCTTGTTATGCGGCTATGGAAGGACAAGAGCCGCACAGCCCTGTGGCTGAAGATCAAGATGCCTGCATGTGACGGGTTTGATGATAGCCTTAACCCGATCAACCCACTGTGGCCTGAGTATTGGGCACAGCCTGATAAGAATCGTCCTGTTGATCGTACAGGAAGACCTTATACAGATGATCAGTTCGAGCAGGCTAATCCAGAGGATGTGTATTACCTATCGCATCTGTACTGGAAGCGACACGATATTGGTAGCCTTGCATTCGCTAAGGAGTTCCTGCTTAGTCCGTTTGATGACGCAACCAAGTACTTCAACAGGGATTGGTTCAAGTACTGGATATCTGAACAGGTGTTCTTCACGCCTGCTCAGGAAGAACAGCTACGCATGTCAGGGATCTACTATGACACATTGCCAGACGATCTTATCGTTATCACAGCGGTTGACCCCGCAGGCTCAAGAGGTAAACGAGCAGAAAAAGCTGACCGCGATTTCACCGCAATCGTTACGGTCGGATATTCGCCCGGACAACGCCGTTATTATCTCATCGACGTTGATCGTATACGGGCGTCCTTCGCAACTGTTATGCAGCTCATGTTCAAGCACTTCGTTGCCTACAGTGACCGTTTCGGCGGTGATTACTGGCCGTCAGGAACGGTCGGAAAAGGTGAGCGCGTAGTAGGAGGTGGCAAGCCGTGGCAGCACATGGGCTTCCTTGTTGAAGCTGTTGCGTACCAGAAGGTGTTGGCTGACACATTCAACGAGCTGTCTGTACACTTCGGGCATTACGCACCAGTGATGGAAATTAAGCGCGGCAAGACCGATAAGACAACACGCGCTTTGGGTGTATCCCCATTGGTTGAGCGTGGGCAGTTCTACGTGCCTCTTACGTCTCACCCATCCATGGCCAAGGCTGATCTTGATGAAACGTATGAGGAGCTTGATAAGTTCCCGCAGGGTGCGCACGACGATACTGTTGACGGCACGGTTGATGGGTTGGCATTCCTACAGCGTATCTCATTGAATCTCAACAGAGGGCTTGCGGCTCAGATGGCTGTTAAGCAGCTACTCAAGAGCAACCCTGAGATGTATGCTTCTGTCACTAAGCAGATGGCTGAGGACAGGAATGTTGATGAGCATGATGCGATACGTAACTACAGACTCAACAAAGAAACTCACGGAAAACCAGTACAAAGAACTTCTATGGTTGACGCGCTGGTGTCAAATACCACATAATGCATGTGAATCGTAGATACTTTGGAACGCGATTTTTAATTGAACCATTAAGGAGATAAGATGGGATTCCCACCAAAGGCAGGAAATCCTGCACCAGCGGCACCAGCACCAGCACCCAAGGTTGAAGGAACCATGGCACCTGATGCACCGCCAGCGGAAGCTCAGGTTGATGCCAAGGCAGTTGAAGGTCTGAATGTTGCACAGGCAGGAGCCATGGAAGCTCTTGAGGCAGCACAGGCAGCACCACAAGTAGGTCAGGAGACCGAAGCGAAGATTGAACAGGCAGTCGTTTTGCTTGACGAGGCAAAGAACGAGATCGCTGCACCAGCCCCGGACGAGAACAACCCTATAGCAACAGGGAACACGGGCATGCTGGGTAGCGGAGCCGAGCTTTAATCAGCTTTAACCTGTGCCGCTCTTATATTGGGAGGGGCGTTAATTCGCCCCTCGCTTAAACGGAGACTTTACCATGGCAACACCTGCCACCTACACGATCAAAAGAATTCACCGCAATACATCTGACGCTGATCTGAAGACAGAGTTAGACGCTGCTGTGGCTGCTGTTGATCAGGACGCTATCGTGGTCTCATCCACGTACGATCCGATCACAAAAGAGTTCGTGTTTGTTATTCAGAAGCCTGCTGTACCATAAAGGTCACTCATGCCGGGACTGCTAAACGTAGCGAATGGCTTTGCCAACACGCTGAGGGTTTCTCTCAGGTTTTCTCGTTTT
>Ga0180433_10009164_pt1 | contig 12161 bp, 9 predicted proteins | sample SS_ome_8_FD_132980 | JGI IMG/M metagenome (GOLD analysis project Ga0180433, IMG submission 132980) | Hypersaline lake sediment archaeal communities from the Salton Sea, California, USA - SS_1_D_1 metaG | ecosystem: Environmental > Aquatic > Non-marine Saline and Alkaline > Hypersaline > Sediment... | reverse complement strand
TTAACTTTTTAGATACTATTACGGAAGAGGAGTTAAAATTTTTAAAAAAAAACAAAATTGAAATAATTGAACTAAGGACTAGGTGGGATTGGGTCAATAGTAAGAAAATAGCATTGAAGTTTTATAATGAAGTAATATTGCCTAAATTTGAAGAAACTCCTAGAGCACATGATATTGATGAAATTGGCTATAGAGGATTTAGAGCAGCTATTAGTAGGTTGGGAATTGGAATGAACGATCTAACAAAAGCAGCTGGATTAAAGCCTCATTTCGAAGAAAAATATGCTGGTATGGATTATATCGAATTATTGAATTTATTTAAAAATAAAATATATCCTGAAGTAAAAAATAAACTCAATTTAAAGAAAAGGGCAGCCCCAAGAATTCAGGATATGGAGAGTAAGGAAATAGGTTATCGTGGATTTGTCGAAAATGTAAGAAAGGTTTCAAAAAAAAAAGGAATAAAAAAAAATATTTGGGCTGAATTTGTTAAAAAGGCAGGATTAGTACCTAATAAAGAATTATGGTATAAGGGTATGGATTTTTCGGATTTAATAGACTTCTATGCAAAAAAAATCCACCCACAACTAAAAGCTAAATACAATTTAGACGATAAACAAGCACCTAAAAGAGAACACCTATGCTCAGATTATAGTGGATTTCGAGCAGCCGTAAGAAGAAGAGGATACAGACTTTCGGATGTATATTTAGTTCTCGGTTTTAAGCACAAATATTGGAAAATTTATAAAAATAAATCATATAAAGATCTAACCCGATTTTTTCAAAAAGTAATCCAACCTTCTCTACAAGAAAAGTATGATTTTTCGGAGAATGAAGCACCTTCTTATGAAGAGGTAGAGGTTAATTTTCGTGGTTATATTCAAGCACTTAGACGCCATGGAAAGAAAATAACGGATGTAATCAAGGATTTAGGATATATACCCAGAAAGTTTTCTAATTTAGGTGTGCTAACTCATTCAATTATGAATCTATTGTTATCATATCATATAAATAATAAAGAAACCCCATCAACATATTATTCTGAAATTGAATTATTCTCTTCTTCTAATCATCGGATTGATGGATTTATTTTTATTACGACCTCCCTAATTTCGTTTATAAAAAGAAATATTCAAACTTCTCCTATTAGTAAAGAAGATTTAGATATTCTCAAGTCTTTTATAAGGAAAGTTGAGGGTAAACAACATCTACTCATAGATTTTTCTAATGGATTTTTTAAAAGAGGAAAAACTAACACTGAATTAGTAGCAAGGAAAATAAAAAAATATTGTGATTATCCTAGTTCATATTTAGTCTTGATTGGAACGAATTGGAATAATTCAGAATTAATTAAGAGATTACCAAAATCTATAAAATTCAAGAATCAAAATGTAAATACAATTAATTCAGCATTAATAAGTCCAAAATTACTTGGAATTATACTTGGAATAAAGGGAAAGCGATATGGACTATTGAAAAATGTGATTTTTAATAATCAAAAAGAAAATGTTAAAAAATTGCTTGAAATCCACAAAAATCTTAATGGTATTACGGAAATTGAATATTATAGTACTGAGGATTTTAATAAAGTTAAAGAAAAAAACACTCTAATTAAATGGCTTTAAGAAGCTTTTTTAAGAGAAATTGTGCCCCCTTTTTATCTAGTGGCTCGTTTCGATTCCCGCAGCGACTAGACATTATACACGCTGGACAACCATTTGGTGTATTACAACTACAAGAGTTTATTAATTTAAAGGTTAACATCATTAATTCTTCTAATTTTTCATATAAAAGTTCCGATATGCCAATTCCCCCACGATATGCATCATAAATATAGATTATAGGACTTTGCTTTACAGGGTCGAAATCAATTGATACGCCTCCCAAGTCCCAGCGAGAGATCTGAGCTAAAGCAGGTGCCATAGCGATCATGGCATGTTCGATCGCATGAATTGTACCACCTAAATCATAATTTTCTAATTCCAACTGCTTTTGAAGCTCAAAAGGGATTTCAAACCATACTGCTTGACTTTCAAATTCTATAAGAGGAATATCGTCCAATGGATTTCTTGAGATAGTTTCTTGAGTGAAAGTGTCTATAACTTTATAAGCATAATAATCGTGCTCAACTTTCACGTCCCCAAAAAAACATTCAATGTTTTTATTTGGACCAATAATTTTAGTGGAATCCAATTGAAGTGGATAAATATTTGTATGTTTTAATGACTGAGTATAATAATCTACGTCCTTTCTAGATACAAAAACCAATCGATTAGAAATATCTAATTCTTTGACTACGTAAGTTTCTGCTTCATAGAGATAGACAGCTCCCGGATGCAAATCTCGAAAAACGTAGCTCTCATCCTCTACGGTTAAAGTCTGATTACTAGATCCACTATAAAGAATCACCTTGTAGCTCTTATTAGAGAGATCTTCTAATCCAAATTTTTCATTTGGGAAGAAATCTCCTTTCCAATAATATTTGTCCCCTCGTTTCATCAATAAAGATTCTAGATTTAATTCCTCCAATAAATTGTGAAAGAATTGTTGATCTTTAATTTCAAATTGTTGATGATCTCTCATCCTAATTGGTATTTCTTTTGCGGCACAACATAGATGATTTTTAAGAATATATTTATTGTTCAGAGAGATCAATAGCTCTTCTTGAATTGGACCAAATAGTTGTTTAGGGTTATGAACATAGAATAAATCTAAAGGATTTTGCATTGGGATATAGGTTGAAATAGATAGACCTGTACCTCTTCCTGAACGACCTATTTGTTGTTTCAAACTCGAGATGGTTCCCGGAAATCCAGAGCTAATTGTTGCATCTAAAGAACCAATATCGATCCCTAGTTCAAGAGCGTTTGTAGAGCTTATCCCTATAATTTCTTTAGCTTTAAACTTCTGTTCAATTTCTCTTCTTTTTTTTTTATTAATTCCTGCCCTATAGCTGAATACTTTATCTTTAAGAATAGGAAGAGCTTTTCGCAGCCATAATGCTTGGAGTTCAGCCATTTTTCTAGAGAGGGTAAAAGTAAGTGTTTGAATTCCACCTTTATATTTCAAATGACTAATAAAAAGATTTTTGGTTTCTTGATGCGCTGAACGGTATGTTGCGGAAGTTTTATCATATGGTAAGTCCCATAGGATAACTTTTTTTGCTCCCGATGGAGAGTCATCTTTATCTATAACAACAAATTGTTCGCCTATCAATTTTTCGCAAAATTCACCTGGTTTATAAATTGTGGCACTAGATAGTATCCAAATAGGATTAACCTTATAATAATCCAGTAGACGTTTTAATCGTCGCATTAATAAAGCAAAATTTGAGCCAAAGATCCCTCGATAAACATGAATTTCATCTAATATAATATAACTTAAATTTGAACAGATCCTCCTCCATTTCTGTTTAAACCATGGAAGGTAAAAATGCAATCCATATGGATTTGTTATAATAATATTCGCATTATCAAGAATTCGCCGTTTTTCATGCGGTTCAATATCACCATCATATACGCCTGCTCGATATTGTTTTATTTTTGTTTCAGCTAACAGCTTAGAAAGTGTTGCAAATTGATCTCTTGCTAATGCTTTGGTAGGAAAGACATAAATGGCTGTAGACTTCTCATTATTTAAAAGCGTGTCTAATACTGGTAGATTATAGCAGAGTGATTTCCCAGAAGCTGTAGAAGTAACAATAACCGTGTTATGGCCTTCTCTTATTGAATTTATTGCTTCAGCTTGATGACGCCAGAGTTTAATATTGTTATGATCCAACCATCGTTGGAGGCGTTTCCGTAGAGGGTTATTTAAAATATCAAACCGAGCTTTAAGTTCTGGTAAGTGCTCAATATGAGTAATTTGGCCCGAATAATACTCTTGAGACTTTAAAAAAGCAACAAAATCATCAAAATCGAGCATTTATTATTTCACGTGTTATAATGAAAGGTATAAATTAAAAATTGCAAAAGGCACTTAATTTTTCAATTTTTTTTGGAATTTGCAAGAAATTTAAAAAAGCCTAATAAATTAATTGATTTCCTCCTACTAAGGTTTAAATAAAAAAAAGTTTTTAATGATATCAAATCATTTTTTTTAATTAAAAGAGATCTCCTCGACAATGTCTAATTCTGAATGGAATAAAATAGATTTTCAAAACTTCATTGACTCATTTGGTAAAGATATTGCCGTCAATTTAGCTCCCACATTTTTATATTCTAAGAAAGATAAAGAACATGAAGCTTATAATTCGTTAATCGCTTTCTTTTTTGTGGTTGGATCCTTATTGATATATATTGCATTGTCAATTATTCTTATAGATATCTATTTCAATCTTATTCTTTTTCTAATTCTTATAATGGTGTTGTCAATTACATCAGGAATTTTAATCGTTAATTATGTTTTGACCAATGTTTCCATTAAACCAATAGAAATTTGGATTGAGATCTATGTAGGTAAATCTTCTGACGAATTCACGTATATATGCTTAGTTTTTTATCCTATTTTTTCGGGGATATGTCATCCAAATAAAGCTAAGAATGTTATATATAAGTTATATCAAAAAGAAGTATTAGGAACTAAGATTGATATTTCTCAGATTGAAGTCTACCTTCAAGTTAATAATAACGAGCAGAAAGATTATTCAGTTATTGGTTACTTCTTTCAATATGGTAAAGGTCAACCTTTTAAAGATGAAAAAGTGAATAGAGACACATGGCAATTTTTTCCTTATGAAAAAAGTCAAAATGAAAACTATCTGGCAGTCGCCAATTGGGATCACCAGTTTGAGTGGCGCGATGATTTAGAGTTAGATTATGATAAATTACATAACTATGCTCCTTGGGTTATTCAAACATGGGATGAAGAGAATATAAAGCCTTTAACAGATCTCTATAAAACGAAATTAAGATGGGATTTACGTAAAATCGATTCCTTACCAAAATTAAAACCTTGGAAACAAAATCTAAATAATGTGTCTTATGAGAGCTTCAAGGCTTACAAAGACTTACAAATTGTAAATGAAGTCATTGAGAAATTCATAGAAAGTAGCAAAAAAGTCAACAAGATTAAAGATATTAAAAATGACTTATTTAAAATTAAAGCTTATTTTAGGGATTTAAAGACTTGAACATTTTTTTATTTCGTTTATATATTTTCAGAAATTCATCGAATAATGTTTCATAAATCAACTTTTTTTCAGGATTGGGTTTATATGTTTTGCTTACTTTTATTAAAGGAATAGCCTCTGAGAGGTGTTCTATTATTCCAAGCCCCAATAATGCGATAATAGCCGAGCCTTTTGCACTGCCTAAACTAGGATCTTCCATCTGATTAATTTTCCGTTGTAAAACGTCAGCAAGAATTTGGCACCAGATATTAGATTTTGCTCCACCGCCAATAAGATTTATGCTTTCACTCTTCCCTACTAGTTTCTCAACAACTTGTAAAGCCCATCTAATATTATAACTGATACCTTCATAAGTTGCTCGTAAAACTTCATTTCTAGTGTGCTCTAAACTTATATTATAAAAACCTCCTCGAACTCTCGGATCGTTCAGTGGACTACGTTCCCCAAACATCCATGGAGTAAATATTAGATTATTGGAACCCGCTGGTGTATTTTGAACCATCTCATCTAAGATTTGATACATTTTTTCCTTGTTTTCCTTATATTTTTCTAATTCATATTTAAACAGTTGATTTATAACCCAATCTAAGCATACAGTCCCAGTTTCCTGTTTGGAAATACAAAGATATCTTCCGCGAATGGAAGAAATCCCTCCTGTATAGTTCATAATGTCACGTAATCGTTCATGAGAATGTGCTGCGACCCAGTCTGCGGTTCCCAAACTAATATGAATTTGATTCTCATCTAATGCCCCCGATCCAATAGCTGATGATATTAAATCCGCAGATCCAACAATGACTGGAATGGGATGTTCTGGAGATAGTTCAAATCCTAATTCAATAGCAGCTTTGGCGGTGAGGTTTCCAGCAATTTCAGTAGCATCCTTGATTTCAGGTAATTTCTGCTTATCTATCTTAAATTTTTTTAAAATTTTTTCACTCCATTGAAACATTCCAGGATTACTATCCATCATCCACGAAGTATGTCCTAAATCTCTCGATATTGTAGCAATATTCGTAGATTTAAATACCACATAATCTTTCACACTCAAAAATTTATATGTATTCTTGTAGATATCTGGTTTATTAATTTTTATCCATATAATATGGGAAATTGGATCTTTCCCAGTCAACCCTGGAGGTCCACCCGCTATTTTCAAGAACATGAGAAGCTTTCGCAAGCTATATCCAGAGATTTTTATTAACCCTTTTGAATAAAGTGAAGTTATTGATGCTGCTCTTACATCAAGCCAATTAATAGCCCTCATTAAAGGCGAGCCTTTCTCATCAATTGCTATTGTGCAGTTTGCCTGCGAATCATATATAATACCCAATATATCCTTTGAAGTTATATCTGTATCTTGAAGTAGCTTTTTGGTGCATGATTTGACTGCGTCCCAATAATCCTTTACGTCTTGTTCCACATATCCTTCTTTAGGATAATATATAGGATAATTCTCTGAAGTTTGAGCGATAAGCTTTAATTCTGTATCGAATATGGCTGCTTTACAGCCCGAAGTGCCAATATCATAAGTAAAAATATATTTATCATTCAAAATTAACACATTTTAATTTAATAAATTCTATAAAAAAGAATTAATTTGATTCTTTTTAATAATATAATTATTAAAACTATAATTAGAAAAGTGAAAAATAATTGGAAACTACAAAAGCATTAGAACGGCTTCTCATTCCAACTAATATCGTTTTTTATGATAAAAAAACGGAAATCCTATCAATTCACTTAGAAGAATTTACGTTTATTGGAAATTATAAGAAATCCACTCGCCTTAGTAAAGTATTAGATGACTTATATAAAGCATTAGATGACACTTCCTTGAAGAGAGAAGAGATTGCAATTGTTGATTTTGTCACTGAAGCTCCATTTGGAGAGAATACAAAATTGAAAAAGCTAAATTTAATTTCAAATAGGGAGAGAGAAAGGCAAGAGTTAGAGAAAGAAGTAGAAGAATTGAAAGTCAGAGACAAAAGACAGATAGAGCCATTAAGAAAACAAAAGGTTAAATCACGAAAGAAAGAAAAGTTGAGCGCAATAGAGGAGGTTTCTGAGGAAGAAACACTTCAATTTGAGGAAGAAGAAGAATATATAGCAAAAGATATGGATAGAGAAATGACTTATGCCGAGAAGAAAAAAGAGGCATATAAGGAAGATTCTTATGATGTTAGTGAAAGATTGCGTTCTGCACCAAAATCACCCTCAGAGCCACTTCCCTCTTCTGCTCCAAGTGCTCCTCCCCCCGTGGGTTCGCGTCCAGCTGATGATGCTTATGCGGGTTTTGGACAACCACCACCTAAGAAAGCTCTAGAACCAGAAGATAAGTTAGATATTTCTGTTACGGAAGAGCAAAAACCCATAATATATGAGATTAATATGGGACTTCAATACTATTCAGTTATGATGGAACAGACGAGTTATTTATTTTATGTCTATTTTTCGCATAAAGAGCTCAAGATTGTTGATGAAGAGGGTAAAACGGTATTTGAAACCTCATTTGTAATTAAAACAACTAAAAAAGAACCTCCTGTTGTTGATCTACGTGTTGAAGGCGAAGGATTTGAGGTTCATCCTTTAAATGGTAAAGTGGTAATCAGAAAAGAAGCTATCAATCCTCCAGTTATGATTTTTTCGGTGTTCCCCACAAAGAAAAAAGAAAGGACTAAAAAAGATAAAAAAGAAGGCGAGCGGCGTTATCTTAATGTATACATCGATTTTGAAGGAAAGACTATAAATCATTCTATCCTTTCAATCATTGTTCAACCAAAACACTTTCATTTAGATCTTGGACCAATACATCTTGATATCAGTAAGCGAGCGGCGGTAATAGTTTCATTTCTTTCGGTATTAGTTGCAGTTGTGTCATTAATTTATACCTTTTTATCAATTGAGCCAAGTTCCTCGTTTGTCGATGTAATAAGTAATTTTTCACCTGGTTTAGGAGCAGTATTATTCTTTGGGATATTTTTGTTTACTCTATTTAAAGAGGGATTATACCCTTTAAAAGAAAAGATTAGCTATTTCTTAAATTTCGACAAATCGGGAATGATTATAAAATAATAATTTTTCCTATTTTATTTTTTTTTTAATAAAGTCCCAGAAATTCTTTTTGGTATCGATATGATCAATATCCTTTAGTTTAATAAAATATAGGTTTCGCTTTGCGATGGTGGGATATTCTTTTATTGCTAAGGTTTTAATTAAATTTGCCTTTTCAGATTTTTTTGCCATCACTTCGCTCATTATGCTTATATAATTAGATTCGCTGACCGTCGAAATAATAGAGTCATTATCATTCATCTCAAGTTTAATGTTTAATTTATCATAATCACTAAATTGCTTTTCAAAGACGTTTCTCATCCCTGAACCTTTCTCACGCCAAATAAAGGGATATTTCACAAGCTGATCAAAGGAGATGGGTTGTTGCTGTTTCAATAGTTTATGATTTGGAGCACAAATAAATTTAAGTTCTTCTGAACCAATTAAAATAGAATCAAATATATCTTGATCATATTCTAAGAAGCTGCCAATAGCGGCAAAATCAGCATTATTTTTTAACAGATTTTCGATAGATGTTTGAGAATTGTTGATTTTTATTTTAAAGGTGATGTTTGGGTGTTTAGTTTTATAATCGGCTATAAATTTTGGTAATATGTGAGAACCAGGTATCGTTGAGGCAGATATTGTAATAATTTCAAAATTAGTCTTATTATATTTTTTCAATTCATTTTCACAGGCATTATATAACTTAATAATTTTCTTTGCATAGTTTAGAAAAATTTTCCCTGCTTCAGTAATTTCAAATTTCTTCGTCGTTCTATCGATTAATTTAATATTTCCTAGATCTTCTTCGATTTGAGATATTTGATGGGATAATGTACTCTGAGATATTGAGAGATCGTTCGCACATTCAGAGAAGTTCTTGTATTTTGATAATTTAATAAAATTTCTAATATAACGGATATGCATTTTTTTCTTCTTTTTTTTTTATCGAATATTTAGATAAATTATTACAAAAAAATTAATAAATATTTATTTATTTTATTTTTTAAACAAATATGAGGTTTTGAAATGCCACACACATATACATTAAATTGTATCGACCTTGTATGTCCTCTTCCTGTTGCTAAAACCAAAAAAAAGATAAGTGAGATGCAAAGTGGTGATGTTCTTGAAATTATCGGGGATTTCAGAGAATCTGGAGAGAATATTTTGAGATTTTGTGAAAATCAAGGATATATTGTCTTAGAAAGCCAAATCGAAAAAGATAAATATTCTATTATGATTCAAAAACCATAAATGTCATCAAATTCTCATTCTTCATCATTAATTTGACTTTAATTATATTTAAAAATTCAATATTAATATAATGAAAAATTAATAATATTATGAGGATTGAATTACTTTACATTACTCCAGATGCAGAGAAAGTAATTGAAACAGCTGGAAGGACTTCTTATCAATCATTCGAAAGACAATCAGAAACTAGCTACAAAACTTTTATTAAAATGCTTATAAGAAATAAACATGAGTCTGTTTTGGAACATGCTTCTGCCTCCTTTAAGATTTCAGGTATCTCTAGAGCACTTACCCATCAATTGGTTAGACATCGACTCTGCTCCTTTACTCAACAATCCCAGAGATATGTAAATGAAGATAATTTTAATTATATTGAACCAGATGATATTAAAAACAATCAAAACGCTCATGAAATTTACATTGAATTAATGGAACAAATTCGAAAACGATACTCACAACTCCGGAAGTTAGGAATAAAAAAAGAAGATGCGCGATTCATTCTACCAAATTCAACTGAAAGTGAAATAATTATGACAGCTAACTTTCGAGAACTTAGGCATTTGTTAACTTTGAGGGGAGAAAAAGCGGCTCAATGGGAAATACGTCGTTTAGCGATTGAAATTTTAGAACTTCTTAAAAAAGAAGTCCCTGATATCTTTCAGGATATGGAAATTGATGAAGAAAATCAAATAATCAAAATTATAGATGTTTAATCCGATATCGGTTTTTTATTAAACTTAACTTCAAAATTTAAGAGTCTCAACAAAATTTAATTATTAAGTCAATATAATTCCTAATATAACTTAGTAAATTATATTAGAAAAGGTGATAATTATACCTGTGGTTCAAGTCAATATGTGGAAAGGGATTTCTGAGGATGCCGTTGAAATAATTATCAAGGGAATCACACAAGTATTTGTGGATATGGGAATTCCATCTCAAGCAGTTGAGGTTATCATTCATGAGATTCCAAAATCTCATTGGGGTATTGACGGCAAACCAGCAACAAAATCGCGACCAGATTCAATTCCACCTTAAAAGGAAATGTATAAAAAGAATTAACAAATTTAATGCCATTATAAGTGAAATAGTAGACTACTTAACACAATAATAGCATATCCAAGAGCAAACAATGATGAAAATCCTATGACTGTAAGAATAAATGTATAAATCCTAGTGAATTTCATATACTTTCACCCCTCAATATATCCCTTTCTCACTATTTCTAGCTAAATAGATTATATAAACCTTCTGAATATATTTTATATTTATTTAAACATGATAATTTTGATTTTATTTAAGTTTGAAGAAAATCATGTGAATGAATTTAAAATATCGAAATAAAAACAAAAATAGAAGAAAAAAATAGATAGAAGTAACAATTTTAGCTCTTTAATCGAGCTGAAACCCAATCGTAGTAGCCTATGTCTTCCATATGCTTCGGAATCTCTCCAAAAAATTCAGTTGTGATTTCTTTTACATGTTGTGCGGCTACCGGGTGGAACATCATTGCGAGATCTAAACCAACGAGACTGAGCGAGAGCGCATTGATAATTTCCCAGATAGGACCTCTGTACTTACGTGGCCCCCACTGAGGGGCTTGTTTTTCGCTCATCCAAGCTTCTCGAGCACCCCAAGCATTAGTAGTTCCTCCGCTTATAGGATACGCTAAGTCTTCTTCCCCTAATAATCCTGCAAGTCGCATTCTCTGATAGATGCTAAAGGAATATTCCATCCCATAACCGAGAGTTGCACATGTAGGGTCCATAACAATGCGGTTCTTGGGCAACCCTAATTCTAATGCATCTTTATTCATTTTAATTTGATTATTTAGGTCTAAACTCGTCCATAGGAGGCAATTATGGTCGTGTTTGACCGCAAAAGGGATCACGTCTTCCCAGGTTGCTTTATCAGCAGCCGAAAGCATCAATACCTCGCTTTCAGTGACAGCAGCAGTTTCCTTGAATAGCTCGACATCCTTTTCTTTATTTCCAGAACATCCAATTATAACAGGTACATCAACAGCTTGAAGAATCTCTTCTAAATATTTTACTGATTGCGATACGGGTGCATCTCCCATCCCAGGATCGATCTCAAGAGAATGAAAAGTGATACATTCCGCTCCAAATTTATCCACGGCAAATTTAGCCCATTGGGGAGGATCTGCTAAAACATCTTGATATTCTAGTTTGATAGGTTTAGGAAGCATCATTTTTGCTCCCATATCAAACACATCATAGGTGACTAATGGAGGATGAGGATTTCTTTTATCCAAACCAAGGAAATTATAGAATGGTGGTACAGTTTCTCCACCGATTACAGCTTTTTTTCCGTTAGAACGTATGAATTCGATGGTTTCTATTGTTCCGGGAAATTCGACATCAAGAGAAAATTTCTGAGGAGTCCATTCTGCTTTTCCAATTCCAGGTAATACTGCTTGAGCAGCGGATTGAACAATACTCGGAAGCATTTGGAATTCTAAATATTCTGCAAATAATTCAACATCCTTTAGTTCAAGTTCCTCAGTCTCTTTCATTAATTGTGCTAATTTTTTACTAAGTTCATCAAATGAAATTGGTAATCACTTTGGTATTTTTATTAAGTAATTTGATAGATTAGCTATTGTAAAATGAAATTTAAAATTAATGAAACTGAAAATCATTTAAATACCCTCAATGTATGAAGATGGACATTGATGAGGAAATACAATAATGAG
>Ga0180433_10009163_pt1 | contig 12162 bp, 18 predicted proteins | sample SS_ome_8_FD_132980 | JGI IMG/M metagenome (GOLD analysis project Ga0180433, IMG submission 132980) | Hypersaline lake sediment archaeal communities from the Salton Sea, California, USA - SS_1_D_1 metaG | ecosystem: Environmental > Aquatic > Non-marine Saline and Alkaline > Hypersaline >... | reverse complement strand
CCCTGCATAAATGGCATAGTGCCTAAGAATGTAAAAAAAGCAGTACTTAACAATAATTTAGAAAATATACCTTTGCTTGTCATCAAGCTCTCCCTTAAAGAATTATAAATTTTAGTAAACAAGCTAAATCTATTATGGTTGAGTCAATAATGGCAACGGTTAATATTTATTATTGTTTTAAAGATTAAAGATAGGGATTTTTATCATATTCTAGTCTTGATACACAATCGGCAGAAGCACTTTGTTATACATGAGATTTTATATTTGATTATTAAATCAATACCTTTAATGGTTTTGCGATATTTGATTTATAACTTTGTAGGATTAGAAACATGTATTTTTGCTTTATTAAGCAGGTGCAGTGCTTTTTTTGTTTTTTAGTGTGTATAATTTTCCACATGTGCACAATATCTTTTTGTGATGCAAGAGGTTTTTCCTTTTTGATTTTTTGAACAAATCTTATAAACATCCATTCATCTTTTGGTTGAGATTTTTCTTGTTTGCGCCGTTCAAATTCCTTTGTCCAAAATGTAGCGAACTTTTGATATGTTGGTGGATCACCCTTTTGCCAGTGCTCGTTTATCCAATCAATTCCGAATACAGTAAAATGAAAATGTTGACCAATCAGTTTTTTTAAAAACATTCTTGTTTTTAGATCATTTTTATACTCACCATAAAGTATTAAGCTTGAAGGAGCCAGAGGCTGTATAGGGTGATTCCTTGCTAATGAGCGAGCGGGTATTTTGGGAATATCTATAATTGATCCTGTTTTTATAAAATTGAGAATGCGTTCAATGAGAGAGGTCTTTTTACCTTTTTCTGTTATGCCAAGAAATAGACATGCTTTTTTAAGTTCGGCTATTTTCATATAATGCAAACTATCGTGCAATGTTGATAATTCTTTTTGTGTTAGTAATGGAAATTGTTTGTTATTCATAAAAGCTCTCAATGATATTTTAAACAAAGGCTTTGCAATGACTAAATTTTGTTTTTATTAATAACATCAGTTTTAAATTTTTTTAGCGCTGTATTATTATTAATTTCGACAAACAATACATCGGGATATTTATTTTGCAGTATTTTAATTTTTTCGGAGATACGTTTTTCAAGGGTCCATATATAAGAAAGCAAACTGAATTGTAATGTTTCTTTGCACCCTTCTGCTCTATCATTGATGCGACGATTTTTTTTAAATTTTCTTTTTAAAATTCTATAATAACAGGTTAATTTGGGAAAATTAAAATACAAGCATACGTCGGTTTGCCGATAACGCATTTCGAGTGATTTTGTATTGTTTCCGTCAATTATCCATGATTTTGATTAACCATCTTTTGTTGATCTGATAAGAATTCTGAATAGTTACGCTCAACCCAGTTATTTGTATAAAAATATCGATCAAGATGGAAAAGAGGAATTTTTGTTATAGCATGTAATTTTAATGTGAACGTAGACTTTCCACTGCCGGGACGTCCAAATAACATAATTTTTTTGCAATTATTGAGCATTTAAATTCGCTCTAAAGTTTTAACGGTTTTTGTAGATTTAATATCACCGGTATTTAGAACTTCTTTTTTTTCCCAAAAGCATTATATGTGATTCTTCTAATGCATACGGGCAATGTTGTGTTCCCTTGGGAACAATGAAAAATTCACCTTCTTTTATTGTAATTTCACTATAAAGAAACTTTATATTTAATTGCCCTTTAATTACAAAGAAGAATTCGTCGTCATTTCTGTGTTTGTGCCAAGTAAATTCATCTTTTGCTTTGAAAATTTTTACGTAATAATTATCAATTTCTCCAACTATTTTAGGAGCCCAATATTGATTAAAAAGTTTGAATTTTTCTTTAATATTAATAACTTTGTTCACGGGAAAATTCCTTTTTCTGCTATTTTGTAACTTTTGAAACAGAAATAATAGATGTTATAGGAATATATCCGTCGTAAAGATGGTAATATTTCTGTGAGCCTCCAGGATTAAATTCAAAAGTAAGTTTTCCTGGCAATTTTTTAACATCCAACTTGAGAACAAAAAATTCGGTTTCATTTTTCCAAAATTTATTAATAATTTTTTCAAGCTGTTTTTTGGTTGATAAATGTATAAAATCATCATCCATCGATGGAAGCATAAGATTATCTTGTAATTGACTTTGTTCCCAGTTTTTGGTTGAAATTATCTTATATAAATGGTTCGGCGTATTATTGAAAGATTTTATGTATATGGTTGTTAAAATAATTAATGTAACACCGATTAAAAATAGAAATTTTTTTAACATTAAACTTCCCTTTATAAAGAAATTCACCGCGCTAACAAAATTCTAATAGACCAGAAACCTACAGTTGAGGGAAAAATTAAATTGGCGTCACCTGGTAGATGCTTTTAGGAGTGGTAAAATAGAGTTTGGTATTCGCGTGGGCCATATCCAGACAGTGTATTCATCATTTGGGATTGGGTTGCAAATTTGATTGTCGCAGCCTATAAAATTATTTATTGTATGTTATATATTTGACCAAATCATTTTTAATTGTTTCAAAAAGTTGCTCGATTCTCATTTTATCTGATGCCTCACCTATAGCTTGAAACGCGGCTGCTTTTTGTAAGCCAGTCGAATTTGGGAAATTGTAAATATTTAAATTATCATTTATACATTTTATTAATTTCAATAATTCATCAAAGGAATTTAATATATTTTTAGGAAGAAAATATGCAGATATCTTCGTAATTTTTAGCTGTTTTATTACAAAATATCCCTCTTTACGATAATCATCCCAATATATTCGAGGGAGCCAATCCAGTATATCTGTCTCTATTGTTTTTATAGAATTAAGTAGCTCTGCAGCCATGTTGCTTAATTTTTTTGAGCGTTTTTCTTTCTTCCATCTTTTAAAGGTACGGGCACTCCATAATGCAGCTATTGCTAATATAATCGTACCGATGCCACTCAGTAAGTCTCCGATACTACTGAAATCAAATGAATAAATATAATTTAAGAATAAAATAAAATAATTCATAATAAACCTATTTTTAGTGCTTGGCTCCAGCATCAATTAGGATTTGGCGAATTGTTTCAATTCTTTCTTTAGTATCCTTGTTGAACCAGCCAGATTCCTTTGCGACAGAAGCACATATGGCGAGAGGCGTCTCCCCTTTATCATTTTTTGCACTGACATCCGCACCAGCAGAGATAAGCATTTCAATGGTTTTTTCATCCCCTGCCGGAATAGCTTGCATTAATGGAGTTTCGCCTGCAGTGTTCTTTGCATTAACATCAGCCTCTGCAGCAATAAGATATCGTATTATTGTTCTATTACCTTCAAGGATTATGTTTTCACCATAATAATCATCCTTGCATATAGTTTCACCCCTGCCAACAGCTCGTTGCGATACTTTTGTTTCACACATGCTTGCAGCTATTGCCAAAGCTGTGGTTCCCCATTTGCTCTTTGCATTGACATCGGCACCTTTAGAAATGAGTTCTTTTACAATATACTCATTTCCTCCTATAACGGCGTACATTAAAGCTGTATATCCATGATTATCATATGCATTAATATTGACATCTGGGGCAATAATAAACTCATCTATGACCAGTTCCCAAAGTCCTTCTCTTGCTGCTTGCATTAGTTTGGTTGCTCCAAATCTGTCACAACCGGAAGTACTTGTTTTGATTGAGATAGCCATAGTGTTTTTTTGTATTGAGGACAAGATTGAAGTACGTTCTTTTAATTCTTCTATGTTGGTTACTAATGCTTTGCCAATGCATTCCAGCTGAAAAAGTATCAATATCAAAAAAAAATGAATCCAGCCAAAATTCCAAAAGTTATAACCGACAATCATTAATGCTATATAAGCAATAATATGTAACCGAAATTCATTTATTTCTTTCATTATTATCTTCTTAACTTAGAGGGTTCAACGCAATATTGACTTAGTTTTTACTGCTAGTGCCCATAATTATTAGTTACTTCTTGAGTATGAGTTTACAGCCATATAGCCCTACTTTTTCTCTTGTCATGCCGCAGAGATCGGATTGTTTTTAATCATGATATTACCGTTGCTTTTTTTGCCGAATTCAGTCAGTTGTGGGTTTTGTTTCTTTTTGTTTATAATGTTCGAAAATAAAAGCATCAAGCTGATCCAAATTAGTAATATTTCCATTCGAAATGGCTTTAATAATAACAGCTTCATCATTATTTAGTTTGTCTAACCGCTTGCTATCATAGGAAGTAATATCAAGGTATGACTTAATCCCATAGTGAGCTAAGCAGTGCTTGATTACGTCATATAGATTCATTTTAATAGTACTTAAGCACATATTCCTATATTCATCCTTGGAGCATCTAAGATTTCTGCCAATGGTGTTGAGTTCTAGCCTTTTTGATTCATCATTAGTGTAATATAATACTTCTGCTGGTAGGTGCATTTTTACATCATCAAGCCGATCAAATTCTGTGCTTTCGTGATTACGAAGTATGTTTGGTGTGATCCATGCAATAAAGCCCGTTGCAACCTTTCCAGTTTTTAAAAGTTGCAATTGCTTAAGGGTGCAAGAAACGGCGACTCTTGCGACAAAAGTGTCCTTCTCAAGTTGCTCCATCTCTCTTGTTTCAATAGGAGTTTTGTCGATTTGTTCAAGTATTCGATCGAGTTTTGTGACAATTCTTCTCAAGTAAGTATCTGTATCACTTTCATTGTGATGGCATGCAAACAAAAAACTTTCATGCGACGTACAGTATCTTTCTGAACCATGTCGTTCATATGGCGCAAATAACCACCAACACACTATCACTGTTACAATTATATATAGGCTTTGACGCATTATAACCTCCATAAATCATCAAACAGAATAGGATATTTATTTAATGAGATAATTAACTTTTGCCAGGTCCGCTAAAAGTTGGCGTGCAGCTGGAGTACCAAGTCGCATCAAAGAATCTATAATTATACATTTTAGTGCATTCGTATCCCTTACAGGGGTTCTAGCGCCCTTTTCGAATCCAAATGTCTCATCAATATATGCATCGATTTCATTAGACGCTTGCTCATAATTAGCAAGCATTCCCAAAATATCCACAACAAGCATATGGTACTCATATTGATTGATCCCAGGGATATTATCTGTTGTATAATAGCAACCCGTATTTTGGTTGTATTGTAAATCAGCTTTTATGGGAATTATAAAGAGAGCTATGAATAAAACGAGAATTTTTTTCATGAATATACTTTCTAAAAAAATAATTAATATTACCTACTTCTTGAATATGAATTTACGTATCTATAGCCCCTATTTGTTCTTTTGCCATGTCCTGAAATAGGCTTTGTTTTAATCATGCCATTAACCTTGCTTCTTTTGCCGAATCCGGCATAAGGAGTCTTTGGTGTATAGCTTTTTTTAGTTGAGCTCTTAAAAGATCTGCGATAACTCTTTGATTTAATATTACTTGTGATGAATAAGCACGAAGTTAATAAAGTAAAGAGTAATAATCTATGTGCGACGTCTTCTTTTTTTAGCATGTTTCACCTTGTTTTTTTCTTCAGTTTTTTTAATTTGTTCTTCTTCATATTCCAACATTGACAAATCTAAAGTTGAAACACCTGCAATTTTACCGGGGACAAAGGCAAGTTTTTGAAGGGCAGAAAGATATTCATTAACTTTTTGTTGTTGTTTTCTTTGTTCATGAATTTCCTGGGCTAAGTATAACCAACTTATTGTAGATTGGTCGGCAGCAGCTTGATTCCATATTACATTATTTTGTGCAGCGGCAACTTCCGCGGGGGTAGGTGGGAACCATATTACATTAGTTTTAATGGGGAAAATTAATAATAAGTTAAAAATAACAAAAGAGGCTTTTGATAATTTATATATATTCATTTGTACCCTAAATATATTCCAATAAATTTGGTTCGGCTAATAATCCATTAGCTGAAAGATAAACTGTTATGGGAATCCAATTACATATATGCATAGAAATATTTGATGGAGATGTTCCCTTAATATACATACTAAAATAATCAATTAATTCATTTTCAAAATACTTGAGAATGAATGCAGCCAATTGTACTTGATTCGTTGCCGGCAAATGGTGCATATATAATTTGCAGTATTTTTTTGCTGCAAGAACAAGTTCATTAAAAAACTTATCAATTATTGCTTCTGTTCTAGCTTTTGTAACCACAGAATCAGATAATGAACTGGAATCATTAAGGAATTTATTTATTCTGGTGATTTGATTATCGCAAAAAGTACTTAGGAGATCGATATTCGATATTATCATTGTAAATATTATATTGTTGTTATAAACAACTTTTTTTGCTTCTAGCCATTTTTTTGCATCATCAATAGATAATTGAACTTCTGATAACCGTTTAACATCTGTTCCTGCTAGATAAAGTCCTTTTGCTATTAGAGCTACTGAAAGAGCTGCATTCAAGCTATCAAATATTTCTTGACTATCGATATCGCAAATATTATCAACTGTATTTTTTTGTTCATTTTTTGTATAAGTTTCTTTTTTTTGTTTCAATTCTTTTGTGCATTTAATAATATCTTCTTTTGTTAGTTTACGTCGTCGAAAAATAAAACGGCGTAAATATTTTACAGGCCCAGTATTCCTGGAACTCAAAAAATCGACCATTGAATTATCACAGCCTGCCAAAAGAAATAATATAGGGAATATAATCAGCGTTTTTTTCATAGAACTCCATTTAATGTTTTAAATTCAATATAATTATACAATATAAACATATCGCGTCAAAAGCCTATATTGTTTATAGCTGTCATTAATAAAGTTAATTTCATTTTGATTATTTTTCTTGTTTTGTCTGTTTATTTTTGTAAAGAATGGGTTTTTGGGATGAATTTATTTTCAATTGGCACTTGCATTTTAATATAACTCTGCCTATACTCTCATTCAATTGTGTCATTTTATACAGAGGAAAGAACGATGAACATTATCATCAATATCAGGAACGAATACCTGAGCACGCCACTAACCAATTGGGTGATAGGCTATGATGATGCTTGCTTCTGTTGTCAATTAGGCTTGCTCACTCCAGAAAGCAACTAATCTCTTAAAGCTGCCCCCTCATATATTCAGTGTTTTAATTAATCGGTTATGGGTCTTTTGCTGTAAGGCCTTTTTATAATCTTTTTTAAGGAGAGTTCATGACTATCAAACGAGCTCCACCACATTTTGTGTTGAATAATGAAACACGAAGAAAATTTGTTGCTTTGGCTTCATTGTTTGTGCATGTTGATAAAAGAAATAGAAAAAAAGCCAAGAGGAAAAAGAATGAGAAAACAAAGATTACCTATAAGGATATAGGCCTGTGGGCAAGCAGGCCATTAGAAATATTAAGCAATGTTAAACCGTCATTGACAGCTGATATCGTATTTGATATCATATGTATATGTGATTATTTATCAGTTAAACAGGGGATAAGTACATGAGTTCTCTTGAAAAACTCATTCAAAAAGTTTTGGCAGGAAAAAAGATTTCTTACAAAGATGCCGAGAGAATTCTGTTAGGGCTTGGTTTTAATGTTAAGATTATCGGTTCTCATCATGTATTTAGAAAATTTGATACACCCTATAATATTTCATTGAAGAAAAGGCCTGAGTTGTTGGCATATCAGATAAAAATGTTACAGGAGGTTTTATTAAATCATGGCTATAAAGAAAAGTAATAAAAAAATTATTGAACATTATCTTAATTTGCCTTGGTCATATACTGTTGAGACAGGGAAGGACAATGGTAAAATATTTTACATTGTATGTGTTAATGAACTGCCCGGAATTTGTACTGATGCACCTACGATAGATGCTGCAATGGAATTGATAAAAGAAGCAATGACTGCAACATTCGAACTATATCTTGAAAATAATGAAGAAATTCCTGTTCCTGTAGATGAAGAACAATATAAAGGTAATATTGCATATCGTACTACAAGCAGGCGCCATCATCTTATAGCACGCGCAGCTCAATTGCGCAAAGCATCATTAAGCAGTGTTATCGATGAATGTGTTGATGAAGCATTAAAAAGAAAATAAGAAAAGAACCACTATTACTATTTCCGACAGATGATTGATACAATAGTTTTAACACTTACAAATGATTCTTTTACTATAGCCGATCCCAACAAATTTACTCCTCCTGCCCGATGGATTAATGGGATACATGAATTTAGCGGAGTGCCGTCAAAACAGAATCCCCAAAAAAGGGAAATGCGATCCGGTATTTACAAACCATATCTCACATTATCACCTCGCCCAACGTCTCCGGGCACTATTGAACCAATGCTCAAAATTGAGTTATCACTGCCCAAATTTTTCTACGGTAATAACTTTGATGAGTTGCAATATAAAGATTTTAAGCCCCTTATTGCAAAGCTACAGAAAGTGCTTTGTGAGATGGGGGTGCAAACAACAATTGAAAACCTTGCTCAAGCTTCCGTTTCAGCCATTCATTATTCAAAAAACATTCCATTAACTGACGGTTCGACGCCCTATCATTATATTCAGAAGATACGCGAGGCTCATGTTAAATGGGCTCTTGATGTTAACATGCGTGATTATCGTAATGAAGGACATTGCTTTAAATGGCATTGTAATGCGTATGAAGTTCTGTTTTATGATAAGATAAAAGATCTTGAAAAGGCCAAACAAAGCAGCAAGCGGGCAACAGAAAAAGATAGCACTTTGCAACTCAATCTTCTTGATGCATTTAAAAAAAGAAAAAAGTTTGAAGTTTTGCGTATGGAGGTGAGATTAAATAAACGTCAGAAAATTAAGCAACTGTTCAATGCTCTTAATATCAACACAGACCTTACATTCAAAAAATTATTTAAACCGGCACTATCAAAAAAAGTTTTGCTGCATTATCTGGATGAAATTGCAAATCAACGTACTGTTTTGCTCGATTACAAAAAATTTAGCTTAGAATCGCTCATAGCAGCATTAATCACTAGCAATCCAAGGCTTAGCCTCAGCAGGCTGTTTCGTTTGCTAGGGTTGAAATTTGCACTTGATTTGACTACATGGCGTGAATTGCAAAATATGATACCAAGATATGGTTCCAGGAGCTGGTATTACCTCAAGGCGGATATCAAGAATGTTACATTGCCGTCAGTTGATCATTCATTTGGGTTTCTTCGGCATTCTTTGTTACAATTCAGTAACATGAATATTTTAACATTTATTGAGGAGACCCATGAACAATCAAAATCTAAAAGAACGAAAAGAATATAACCTGGTGAATGGGTGTATTGATTATTTTAACAGCCACGGTGGTCAACTGGCTTTAGTGGAATATCCGATACAATCTGTCGAGGAATCTCAATTGGGAAAAAATCAGAGTATTCCTGATGCAGTTGTTATTGATCGTAACAACACTAAGAATTTTTTTGTTGAGGTAACTCATTTTTCTAGAAATCAAGAAATGCATAGTGCTATATGTAAGCGTGAGAAAAAAATACTAAAAGATCCTCTCAGTGGAGGTCCTGGCATATTAGATACAACTGACCTGAAGGCTTCTATGAGCTTGAGTATTGCTAAAAAAGCCTCAAAAGATTATTCGCAATTTGCTCAAATTGCTGGTATAGAACCACTTGGTTACCTGGTTCTTGGGTTCGTAAATGCAGATCCTTTTTATGATATTTCTCAACACAATGAACTTTTATGTTCATTTGATGATCATGTTCTATATAGTTTAGGTCTTGCAACAAGCTGTTTTGATTGTATTATGCTTTGCGCATATGTAAATGTACACGGGGATTGGCAAATCAAATGGGAAGTAATTGCTGACTCTAGGATGATGAATCAATTAAGGAATAGATATCAAATTTCTCAAGAAATGAAGTCACAATTTAATATTGATGAAGGCAGCCTATAACCAAACAATTCTCGGCATGGAGGCCAAACAATGAAAGCAATTTTAATAGCAAGAGTCAGTACTGAAGAACAAAAAGAAGCTGGCAATTCTTTGCCTGCTCAAGTAGCCCGCCTTGAACGATATTGTGAAAATAAAGGTTTTGAAGTTCAGCATATCTGTAGTTTCGATGAGAGTGCATACAAGACAAATCGGGAAGAGTTTGATCAGATTATCAATCTCATTTTGGAACAACAAGAAAAGATAGTTGTTTGTTGTGATAAAGTAGATCGGCTTACACGCAATATGTTTGATAAGCGAGTTTCCATGCTTTATGAAAAAGCATTACAGGATGAGCTTGAGCTGCATTTTGTATCTGATGGCCAAGTGCTCAATAGCCGTATTTCTGCTGCAGAGAAATTTCATTTTAGTATCAGCTTGGGGCTTGCAAAATATTATTCCGATGCGGTCAGCGATAATGTAAGGCGGGCAATGGAACAAAAAATAAGAAAGGGTGAATGGGTTGCCAAGGCACCATATGGTTATAAAAATATTGTAAATTCAGATGGCACTAAAGATATAGTAGTTGATGATTATGAAGCTCATATTGTTCAGAAAGTGTATGAGTGGTATGCAACCGGTGTTTATTCCATGGATTTGGTTCGGCGAAAACTAAAAGATGAATGTGGCATTATCTGGATTAACAGTTTTATTGATAAAATGCTTAAGCGCCATTTTTATTATGGAGTAATGGAAATCAAAGGATCATTATATCCACATCGCTATCCACCAATTATTTCAAAAGAATTATTTATTGCCGTTCAGAATGTAAAAGATGGTTATAATAAGAAAACGAAAATTAGATGGGCAGGACAACCTTATATTTATCGTGGTCTTATTCGCTGTGCAACATGTGGGTTGGCAGTTACTCCTGAGCAGCATAAGGGGCATGTTTATTATCATTGTACTCAATATAAAGGAAAGCATGGAGCTAAGTGGCTCAGGGAAGAAGAGATAACACGGCAATTGGCTCTTGTTTTTAAGCACATGCAGATGCCAAAAAATATTGCGGAACAGATAGCCGATACCCTTAATGAAGTTCACACTAACAAAATAAAATTTCATAATGAACAGCTCGAAAAGCTCAATCGAGAACAACGAGAAATTACCACAATGATGGATAATTTATATCTTGATAAGCTCAAAGGGAGAATTACTGAGAGCGCGTATGACAAATTCTTCACTTCCTTTTGTGAAAAAAGGGATGAAATTGATATGCGCCTTGCTAAGTTGGAAGATGCCGAAACAGACTACTTCATCGCGGCAAAATATATACTGGATCTATCTAATCGAGCATATGATTTATTTAAAAGTTCTGAAGTTGAAGAAAAACGGCAACTTATAAAGCTTGTACTTTCGAACCTTCAGCTCGATGACGAAAAGCTCGTCTACGACGTACAAAAGCCCTTCGATTTGATCATAAATTTACCGGATGACGTAAGATGGCGTCCCTAAGGGGATTCGAACCCCTGTTTTCGCCGTGAAAGGGCGATGTCCTAGACCAGGCTAGACGATAGGGACATAAATAAAAAAGAAGCCAATCGTGCGACTGACCTCGCCATATCTTTTTCAACAAAAATGATGAAGAAAATATGGTGAGCCGCGTTGGGCTCGAACCAACGACCCTCAGCTTAAAAGGCTGATGCTCTACCAACTGAGCTAGCGGCTCATATTATATCGTATTTAAAAGATAATTCATTATTAAAAAGTATATTTCTATAACAACTTTGTCAAGAAAAATGCATTTTTTTATTAATGAATTTATTAAAAAAGTACTAATTTTACTACATAGCAAAAAATAATTACGCCCAAAATATCCATAAGTGTTGCCAGGAATGGTCCTGCAGAGAATGCTGGATCAATATTGAACCGTTTTAGAAGAATTGGAACACTGCTTCCGACAATAACTGAAACGAGGACAATGAGACTGAGCGCTATACCTACGACTAAACTTTTAAATGGATCATATGTTGCATAGTATGTTCGCACAAAACCAACAGTTCCCAAGATAAAAGCAAGCAGCAAGGCCATAACAAATTCACGTCGTATAAAACGAAAAACATTAGAAAATGTTATCTCTCCCGAGGCCATACCTTGAATAACAACAGCAGATGTTTGAGAGCTTGCATTTCCACCGGTGCTTATCAGCATCGTCAAAAATACAAAAAGGCCGGTAAGTTCAAGTACTCCGGCGTTTATTTCCTGGATACTGGTAGATATTGATTGTGCAAGGAGT
>Ga0180433_10009162_pt1 | contig 12162 bp, 12 predicted proteins | sample SS_ome_8_FD_132980 | JGI IMG/M metagenome (GOLD analysis project Ga0180433, IMG submission 132980) | Hypersaline lake sediment archaeal communities from the Salton Sea, California, USA - SS_1_D_1 metaG | ecosystem: Environmental > Aquatic > Non-marine Saline and Alkaline > Hypersaline >... | reverse complement strand
CATAAGAAGGCTCGCTGAAATCAGTCGGCCATAAAATTTTCTTTATTGGAAGCATTTTTTCTCCTTTAAATCATCTTTATTATAGCGGATTTCTCTTTCATATTTCATTTCATTTTACGGGAATCCTTTTGAACTCATCCTCCCAGTTCTTCGACCAAATCTTCCCAGCTCCTTGTGTTCAGAACATCCGCCGGCTCCAGCCAGCCTCTCCTCGCCTGTCCTACACCAAAGCGCATAAAATCCAGGTCTCCTTGCGTGTGCGCATCCGTTGATACCGCCACTATCACACCTTCTTCCTTAGCCATTTTACAGTAAATATCATTCAAATCCAATCGATCCGGATGGGCATTGAGTTCCATAAAACAGTTTCTCTCTTTTGCAGTTTTAATGAGCTTTTCCATATTGACTTCATACGGAGGGCGCTCATTTATCAGCCTCCCGCTGGGATGACAGATAATATCCACATAAGGATTATCCATTGCTTTTAAAATCCTGTTTGTCTGTTTTTCACGGGATAGATTGAATTTATAGTGAACAGAACACAGCGCCAAATCCAGATCTTTGAGGATCTCATCCGGCAAGTCCAGGGAGCCGTCTTCCAGGATATCCATTTCAATCGACTTGAGAATGCGTATGTCCTTTAATTCCTGATTGAGTCTGTCGATCTCTTTCATCTGTTCTGCGAGTCTCCTCTCATCCAGACCATTGGCCACAGTAAGATGCTTGGAATGGTCGGATATTGCGATATACTCATACCCTTTTTTTCGAGCGGCTTCAGCCATTTCTTTTATGGTGGATCTCCCATCGGAATAACGGGTATGCATATGCAGATCGCCCCGTATATCATCCAGCTCAACCAGCCTTGGCAGATTCCCTTTCAGCCCTGCTTCTATCTCTCCCCTGTCTTCTCTGAGCTCCGGCTCAATAAAGGGAAGCCCCACTGCCTTATAGACCCCGCTCTCTGTTTTTCCGGCTATCCTTTTATCCCCCTTGAACACTCCGTATTCATTGATCTTTAAATTCTTCCCGACCCCGATCTTGCGGACAGCTATGTTGTGGTCTTTGGAGCCGGTAAAATAGAGAAGAGCCGCTCCATAGCTTTCCGGCTGTATGACCCTGAGGTCTACCTGTAATCCGGTTCGAAGCAGTACCGAGGATTTTAACTTGCCCTTAGAAATGATTTTCGCCACATCTTCATACGCAACAAAATGATCCATGAGGCCGGACTCTTTCCCGCAAACAGCCAGAATATCCAGATCTCCCACAGCCTCCCTTCTTCTTCGATAGCTCCCGGCAATCCGGACTTTTTCTACTCCTTTGTATTTTTCCAGATATTCCCTATAGTTTTCAGCGACCTGTTCAGCTCGAAACAGCTTGATCCTTTCTTTACCTCCGTTCTTCCTTTTCTCTTCTTTAATGCGTTCGATCTCTCCAAGGATATTCTGCTCGGTCTTATCCCCGAATCCTTCGAGTTCGCGCAGTTTGTGGTCCTGCGCTGCTTTTTCAAGCCCTTTGACAGAGGTGATCCCCAAATCTTGAAACAGTACTTTAATCTTTTTAGGACCCAAACCCTGGATATTCATCAGCTTGCTCAAGCCATCAGGAAGTTCTTTTTTGAGGTCATTCAGTTTGGAAAGCTCACCTGTCTCTACGATCTCTTTTATTTTTGCAGCAAGGTCTTTTCCGATTCCGGGCAGACGGGTCAGGTCTTTCCCTTCCCGGACCATATCATTTATGTTCCTTGATTGACCGGTTATGGTACGTGCGGCATTCCTGTAGGCCCTTATCCTGAACGTGTTGGCCCCTTTGATCTCCAATAAATCAGCAAATTCATTGAAAATATCAGCAATATCATTATTGTGTACGGGCATGCGTAACTATAAGATTATCAATAAAATAAAAAAGAGTCAATGCGGCAGAAAAAGGGGATGGTGGAGCTGATGGGATTTGAACCCACGACCTCTTGACTGCCAGTCAAGCGTTCTCCCAACTGAACTACAGCCCCACGCGAGGTTAGTAAATAATAATAAAATGGGCCTCATCAGTCAAGCACTGTTAAAAAACAAAGGAGAATGGCGTTAAAAATCTGAAGGGAGCGACCAGCCGCACCTGAATTTCATGACATCTCTCCCAAAAGGCAAAAAAAGCTGATTATAGGTTAACAATTTTTATGAAAAATGCTAAAATAATTCGTTACAGGATGAACAATGGATAGAATGGATAAAAAGAGAAAAAAACCAAAAGCATATAAAAATTTAGCCTTCTGGCTTATAACCGGTATCATCATCATCGTTCTCTGGAGTCTGCTGCAGACCCCCAAAGAGGCAAAGAATGACATCTCTTTCACTCAATTTCTCAATGATGTAGAAAACGAGAGAGTCGGAGAAGTGACCATCACGGGCAGTCAGATCACAGGAAAATACCTGGATCAGACAGAGTTTAAAACAATCTCTCCCCCTCAATTTGACGGACTTGTTCCCATTCTTCGGGAAAACAATGTCAATATCAATGTGAAAGACGATACAAAAAATCCATGGTATTCCTATCTTTTCACGTGGTTTCCGATAATCCTGATTGTGCTCTTCTGGGTGTTTTTCATGAGGCAAATGCAGTCCGGAGGAAACAAAGCTCTCTCGTTTGGAAAAAGCAAAGCCAAACTTTTTACTGGTCCAAGGAAAAAAGTCACATTCAAAGACGTGGCCGGAGTCAAGGAAGCCAAGGAAGAACTTAGAGAAATCATAGAGTTTCTTAAAGATCCTAAAAAATTCCAAAAATTAGGCGGCCGTATTCCCAAAGGAGTCATTCTGGTCGGTTCGCCGGGAACCGGGAAGACTCTCCTGGCAAGAGCTGTTGCAGGAGAAGCAAATGTCTCCTTCTTCTCTATAAGCGGTTCTGACTTTGTCGAGATGTTCGTCGGGGTCGGAGCATCCAGAGTACGCGACCTTTTCGAACAGGGTAAAAAACAAGCCCCGTGCCTCATTTTTATCGATGAGCTCGATGCTGTAGGACGTCACAGAGGAGCCGGGCTTGGAGGGGGCCATGATGAAAGGGAGCAGACCCTCAACCAACTGCTCGTTGAAATGGACGGTTTCAATGCGAACGAGGGCATCATCCTGATCGCGGCAACGAACCGTCCGGATATCCTGGACAGCGCTCTGTTGAGACCTGGCAGATTCGACCGCAGAATCGTGGTGAATATGCCGGACTTCAAAGGAAGAGAGGACATCTTAAGAGTCCATGTAAGAAACATCCCATTAAGCGATGATGTGGATCTTTCTGTTCTCGCCCGGTCTACTCCGGGATTTTCAGGGGCTGATCTTGCTAATCTTGTTAATGAAGCAGCGCTCCTTGCCGCCCGCTACAACAAAGATAAAGTGTCAATGAAAGACCTCGAAACCTCCAAAGATAAGGTTCTTATGGGAGTGGAAAGAAAGAGCATGATCATAAACGACGAAGAAAAAAAGATAACCGCCTACCATGAAGCAGGGCATGCTCTTGTGGCGCAACTCATTCCGGAGGCAGACCCTCTTCACAAAGTCACTATCATTCCCAGAGGAAGGGCGCTGGGGCTTACACAGCAGCTTCCTCTTGACGACAGATACACCTATTCACAGGAATATCTTGAAGCCCAACTTTCCGTATTGATGGCAGGAAGAGCCGCTGAGAACATGTTTCTCAATAAAAGAACTACAGGGGCGGCCAATGACTTTGAAAAATCCACGGAGATCGCACGCAAAATGGTTTGTGAATACGGAATGTCTTCCCTAGGACCTTTGACCTTCGGTGAAAAAGACGATATGGTCTTTCTGGGAAAAGAATTATCTACAGACAGGAACTACAGTGAACAAACGTCTCAACTTATTGATGTGGAAGTCAAAAAGATAGTAGAAAGGAATTTAAAAAGAACTGTAAACCTGCTGGGAAACCACAAAACTGTCTTGAAAAACATAGCAGAGGCTCTTCTTGAAAAAGAGGTTCTGACTTCCGAGGAAATCGAAGCCTTTTTAAACGGAAAAGGTCCTAAAAAAGCAAAAACATCATCTTCTCAAAAAAAGAAAAAGAAAAAAGAAACGCTGGCAAAAAATAAACAAAAAGCATCAAACTAAATTAAAAGTGAGAAAAGAATATTCGTTTCGGATCAGAGAGAGGGACTACATCCTGGGCCGAAGAACCTGGCTTATGGGGGTTCTCAATATTACTCCTGACTCTTTTTCAGACGGAGGCCTATACCTGGACAAGAAAATCGCTGTCCAAAAAGGGCTTCAACTCATCGAAGACGGGGCTGACATCCTTGATATCGGGGGAGAAAGCACAAGGCCCGGATCCAATCCCATAACCGCTGAGGAAGAGAAGAAAAGAATCTTACCCGTTATTTCCGAGATAAGAAAAAAAGCAGATGTCTTGATTTCCGTGGATACCACAAAATCGGAAGTCTTAAAATCTGCCCTGGATGCCGGAGCTGATATCCTTAATGATATAAGCGGAATGCGGTTCGACCCCAAAATACGCGAACTGGCTGCAACAAAAGACATCCCCGTTATCATCATGCATATGAAGGGGACACCCAGGAATATGCAGGACAGCCCTGAGTACGACAATGTGATAGATGAGATCAAATCATTTCTGCAGCAACGGGTCACAGAGGCATTAACCGCAGGCATAAAGAAGAAGAGAATCATCATCGATCCCGGTATAGGATTCGGGAAAAGGCTTAAGGATAATCTCAGGATCATAAGCAACCTCAACTTATTCAACGAGCTGGAATTTCCTATATTGATCGGTGTTTCGAGAAAATCTTTCATAGGAGACCTGCTGGCTCTTTCTCCTGAAAAAAGGATCGAAGGGACCATAGCCTCATCTTTAATCAGCATCCTTCAAGGAGCGCACATCCTGAGGGTCCATGACGTCTGTTCTTTAAAAAGAGCAGTGACTGTGGCTGAGGCTATAATAAAGGAAGGAGCTTCAAACCAATTTTCCAGAGACAGAGGAAAGGATAGAGTGCTGCATGCTGGCTGATGTGTTAGCAGAAGTCGTAACCGCTATTAAGGGTTTTACTTTGGCTGACTTTTTAGATATCCTTCTTCTGACTTTCATTCTCTATTCCTTTTTCAGGCTCATAAAAGATACCAGGGCTTATCAAATGGCCATTGGCCTGGGAATCGTCATTATCCTGTATCTTATCACTCAATGGGGAAATCTCCTTGTCTCACACAGGCTTATTAAAAGTTTTATCTCTTATTTGATCATTGCTATCATTGTCCTTTTTCAGGGCGAAATAAGAAGGCTTCTCACATCAATAGGTTCAAGGTCGATCATAAAAAAAGAAAAAACCCTCACATTCGAAGACCTGTTCCAGGCCGTTGATTACCTGGCTCAAAATAAAATAGGCGCTCTCATTGCGCTTGAAAAAGAGATCTCTCTGGAAAGCTATGCCTCAAGAGGAGTTGGAATAAACGCACAGCTCTCAAAAGACCTTATTGTCAGTATTTTTTTTCCCCATAATCCTCTCCACGACGGAGCCGTGATCATAAGGGAAGACAAGATACTGGCAGCCGGATGTCTTCTCCCCCTTCCTGCAACACATAAGCTCGGAAAGCAGTTCAAAACCAGAACCCGTCATCTCGCAGCTCTCGGTCTTGCACAGGAAACAGATGCTGTTATCATTGTGGTCTCAGAAGAGACCGGGACCATCTCTCTAGCCACTGAAGGATTACTGGAAAGGGGTCTTGACAAAGTCCAACTCAAAGAAAGCATACAAAATTATTTCATATAAAAAAATGAAACCGAACATAAAAAAATTATTCACAAAAAACCTCGGGCTTAAGATCTTCTCTTTTTTGCTCGCATTGATCTTATGGTTCTCTTTGATCCCTGAAGAAAAAAGATTTTCCGAGAAGAGTCTGAATGTTCCGCTTGAACTCCACAACATCCCGTCAAACATAGAGCTAGTCGAGAGGCCGATGCAGACCGTCCATGTGACCATACGGGCACCTGAGAGGCTTATCAATCAAATTTCCTCAGCTAATGTCCATGCCGTGCTGGACTTAAGAAGAGCCACCACAGCCCAGCAGGACTACACGCTCAGCCGCAGCATGGTGAGTATCCCGGACGGGGCAGAAGTCAAGGAAATCTCCCCCAGCCTGGTCAATCTTAAATTCGAAAACAGCAAAGAAATGATGCTGTCCATAAAGCCTGATATCTATGGCGAACTGCCGCCCGGATATATTCTCAAAAAAACCGAAGTCGAACCCTCTGAAGTGCTTGTTAAAGGTCCTGAAAGTAAAATCAACGAAAACGAGATCGTACGAACCAGTCCCATAGATATTTCCGGTTTTGTGCATACCACAGCGGTTGAGGCAGACCTGATCACTCCCGCCCCTGAACTAACGATTCTAGGTTCGAAAACCACAGCTCTCGTGAAACTGCTCATTCAGAAAGAGGAGACGTAATAGTAAGCCCAATAAAAACCAAATGAACAGACTCTTCGGTACCGATGGGATAAGGGCTGTAGCGGGAAAATATCCTCTTGATTACTCTACAGTCTATCAAATAGGAAAAAATCTTTCAGAATTGCTGAAACAGGAGAACCTGTCTCCCCGTATTTTGATCGGACGCGATACCCGTTCATCAGGGGAATGGCTCCAAAAAGCTCTTTTTCATGGAATAAGAGATTCCGGCGGAGAAGCCGTATCTGCTGGAGTGATTCCCACGTCCGCCATTGCTGTACTGAGCAAAAAAAAGTCTTTTTCTTCGGGCATTGTCATTTCCGCTTCTCACAATCCTTTTGAATACAACGGAATCAAGATATTTTCCTCAGAAGGGATAAAAATAAAGAACTCTTTTGAGCGAAAACTGGAGAACCTCATCATAAAACCGGGAAAGAAAATAATCCCGGACAGTTCAGACCCCATGCCCAGTAAAGAGCTGAAAACAGAATACACAGAATTTTTAAAAAGCAGTTTTCCCTTTAAGGATCTTACTAAAGGAATAAAAATCGTTGTTGACTGCGCCAATGGAGCGAGTTCAAACATAGCTCCTGATGTGTTCTCAGATCTGGGTTTCGACACACTGCCCATAAATAACAGACCGGACGGAACGAATATCAATTCCAGCTGCGGTTCCTTGTTTCCGGACACGCTGGCAGCTAGGGTAAGGGAAACAAAAGCCGACCTGGGTGTCGCATTTGACGGAGATTCGGACCGGGCCATTTTTGTAGATGAGAAAGGAAAGGTCTTAAACGGAGACCACACTCTTTTCATCCTCTCCGATTATATGAAAGAACAGGGATCGCTGAAATCGGATAAGATCATAGGGACGATCATGAGTAATATGGGCCTGGAAAAAGCCTTAAAGCAAATCGGGCTCCGGCTCATACGGACCGACGTGGGCGACAGATATGTCTATGAAGAAATGATCAAACAAAACAGCAATCTGGGAGGAGAACAATCAGGACACACCATTATTCTCAACGAATGCCCTACCGGAGACGGCATACTCACCAGCCTGAAAGTCATACAGGCAATGATCCATAAAGATAGCCCCTTATCCTCTTTACATTCAGGACTCCATGAATACCCACAGATACAAAAAAATGTTACAATATCCAGAAGGGAAGAATTCGGAAACTGCCCGGGGATCATGAAAGCCATACAAAAAGCCGAGCATGAGCTTATGGAAAAAGGCCGGGTCAATGTCCGTTACTCGGGAACAGAACCTGTGGCAAGAGTGATGATAGAGGGAGAAAATAAGGAACAAACCGAAAGGCTCGGTCAAATGATTGCAGAATCGATTTCCAAAGAATTAGCTTAAAGGAGTCCTCTTATGAGACTATCCGTAAATATAGACCATTTCGCAACATTAAGAGAAGCACGGAAAAGTAAAGTCCCGGAACCTGTTTTAGCCGCACTTCTGGCTGAACAGGCAGGTGCTTCGGGTATCGTCTGTCACATCCGAGGCGACAGAAGGCATATCAAAGAGAGAGACCTGCGCCTTTTAAGGCAGACCATAAAGACAAAACTGAATATAGAAATGGCTGCTACTGAAGAAATGAAAAAGATCGCTCTTGATATCAAGCCGGATATCGTCTCCCTGGTGCCCGAAGAGGCGCACGAGATCACGACTCAAGGCGGGCTGGATGTTATCAAAAACAAAGATAAGCTGGCTCCTCATATCCGCAGCCTCCAGCAGCACGGGATCAAGGTCAGTATTTTTGTTGACCCTTCTGAGGAACAAGTCAAAACTTGCGCTGAATTAAAGGTTGATTTGATTGAAATAAACACTGGCAAGTATGCTGACCTCGAACCGAGCGATGAGAGGAAAAAGGCAGAGAAGGAGATCATAAACACAGCTAAAAAAGCACATGGCCTGGGTCTTGAAGTACATGCAGGGCACGGTCTTGATTATTGGAACATCCATCCCATAGCTGCGGTTCCGGAGATCAAAGAATTCAGCATCGGATTTTCTATCATAGCAAGAAGCTCGATTGTAGGCTTAGAAAAAGCAGTCAAGGATATGCTTCATCTTCTGGAATGATAAAAACCAACGTAAAGTGAGGAGTCATCCCATGAACATGACAATCAATCTTGAACGCCTGAAAAACAACCTGATGGAGCTTTCCGAAATAGGGAAAGACCCTGCCGGAGGAATAAGCCGTCCATCATTCAGCAAAGCTGACCTCAAAGCAAGGGAATGGCTTAAAGATAAGATTTCCTGTGCCGGTCTTTGTGTCGGCCAAGACGGGGCCGGAAATATTTTTGGCTCTTTAGAAGGAAAAGGGAAAACAATCATGGCAGGCTCTCATATAGACACGGTTATAAACGGAGGCATGTTTGACGGCGCGGCCGGTGTTCTTTCAGCCCTTGAATGCCTGCAGAGAATCCATGAAGAAAGAACAAAGCACACCAAGCCCTTATCAGTCGCTTCCTTTACAGACGAAGAAGGCAATCTGGTGGGAGATTTTTTAGGTTCAAGAGCCTTCACTGGAATGATACAAAGGGAAATGCTGGAAAAGGGACACACTCAATTCGGCCCTCCTTTAAAAAATATTCTGGAAAACACAGAATTCACCATAGATTCAATCATGAAAGCCGGTGAACAGCGGCCTGAAATCGACGCTTTCATAGAAATACACATTGAGCAGGGCCCATTACTGGAAACAGAAGATAAGTCCATAGGTATTGTTGAAAACATTGCTGGAAAAAATTTATGGTCCTGCCTTTTTCAGGGACAAGCCAGTCATGCAGGCACGACTCCTTTTGAACTCCGTCATGATGCCTTCTTAGGCCTGGCTGACTTTGCGCTTAAAGGGACTCATTATGTAGCCAAAGAACACTACGGGAGTATGCTTACCATAGGAAACGCTCATATCCATCCCGGCTCCTTCAGTATCATCCCTGACAGAGTTGAATTTTCTCTTGACTTTAGAAGCCAATCCGGCCAGACCCTTAAAGAGATAGAAAAAAAAGTGCTTGAATTTGCGAATGACACATCCTTTTCGCGCGGGCTTCATTTTGACTACAAAATCATTGATAAAACAGAACCAATCAAAACCTCAGCCCGGCTCAAAGACCTTATGACACATTTTTGTAAGGAGCTGGATTATCCCTACATGACCCTTAACAGCGGGGCAGGGCATGATGCGCAGATCCTCAGTTCTGTATCTGATACCGGAATGATATTCATTCCGTGTGAAGATGGAATAAGCCACTCCCCGCAAGAAAAAATCGACTGGGAAGACCTGGAAAAGGCGGCTAACCTGCTTCTCAGAGTATTGTTGGACCTCTCTGCTTAAGCCCGTCGCTTAGCTGAATGCAAATAATCTTTCTTTGGAGGAGAGTATGCGGTACTTAAAACAATCAATAATACTGGCGGCGGCTCTCATGGTTTTCATCAGTCTGTCATGCCAGGAACCATATGAAGACGAAAACACATTTTACCCTTACTGGCATCAACGTGTATCTTTATTTGAAATGCTTCCTAATGCAGAAAATGAGATTATTTTCTTAGGAGACAGCATTACGAACGGATGCAACTGGAGTGAGATGTTTCAGGACAAAAGAATCATCAACAGAGGAATCAGCGGGGATGTCACATCAGGAGTCCTTCACAGGCTGGACGAAGTCGTGGAATCAAAACCATTAAAGATTTTCTTAATGATAGGGATAAACGACCTGGCAGACGGAAAAATTGAAACAGAAGTGGTCTACAACATCAAGCAGATTGTGAAAATCATCCATAAAAAAACGCCGGATACGGAAATCCTTCTCCAGAGCCTGCTTCCGGTCAATAAGGACTATACAATTTTTGAAAATCATGTCAACAAGACAGAAGAGATCATCAGGATCAACAGGGCTTTAAAAAATTTCTCTGATATAAACAAAATCACATATATAGATTTATATTCCCATTTTGTGACAAAAGATCAAAAGCTCCATCCGGACTATACGAACGATGGCCTGCATTTGACCGGGGCAGGCTACCTTGTATGGAAATCAGCCGTTGAGAAATATATCAATTGACCTGTTTTCTCAATTTATCATAGAGCTTCTTTTGTCTTTGATCCAGGACCTCTTTCACAGCCTTGTCTCTTTCCTCAACACGCTGGAGAATTTCCTCGTGTATCTTGGAATCTTTTACTCTTCCGAATTTCATCCTTGGTATCCATAAGGGAATCCTGTATTTCCTGAAAATCTCTCTCACTTTTTCTTTCTGCTCTTCTGTCAACGAAAGCTCTGTTTTTAAAAATTCAACATCCTTATCAAACACCTCGCCCGCAGGGAAACTATCGGGAAACCGGCCGGAGGGATGAAAAGGCATGCCCGGCATAAACAATCTTCGATTGAATCTTCTTCTCTGGACCGGAGTTAAGAAAGGAGCAAGGTCATTATACAGGGATTGGTTTGCCTTTTGCATTTTCTTTTGGTAGTCCTCTCTTATACCTTTGACCTTTTTTGCATGCTTGACTAGAATACTGCGGATCTGAGATGAAGTGGTTGTATCAGGCTCCAATATCCTCTCATAAAATGCGGGAATCTGGTTCGGATTGACCCGCGAAAAAGCTTTTTTTATTCGATTCTGCAGGATGACCCTATTCAGCATAATCCCGATAAATACACCCGTAATAAGGACAATGATGACCAAAAGAGTCACTTTCTTCTTTATATTCATTTTCCGCTCCATGTGTTAAAACAGAGGAAGGTTGTTCAGATCATAATAAACAGCATCTGAAGCAAAAACCGCTTCTTCTTCGGAAAAATTATCCCCAATCTTAATGTTATAGGACAGCAGCACTAAAAGGATTATGGCTCCGATGAGGGCGACCTTCTTGAAGACTGTTTGTAACGAACCATAAAAATCAAGCATCATGCGTTCACGCTTTTCTATTTCATCGATCTTCTCCATCACTCTTTCCGAAAAACCGGGACTGAATGACACATCAGAGCTGTGTGAAAAAACTCTGAGTTGATTTTTGATCCTCTCTTTAATTTTTTTCCTCATTCTTTCCCCTCCCCGTTATTCTCTCCCTCATATAGAGGTATGAGTATTTCTTTTAACCTATCCATTCCTCTGGCTAGCCGGGACATCACTGTTCCCTGAGGAATATTTAAGATCTCAGCTGTCTCTTCCGATGTATGTCCATTCATATATCTTAATATAATAACGGTCCGGAATCGGTTATCAAGCATCTGCAGTCCCTTATTAATGAGTTCCTTTGCCATAAAAAGACTATCCGCATTTATCGGTTCCCTGCTTTGGCTGGCTGCTGTTTTTGTTTTTTGGAAGAACACCATCTTTCTTATTTTTCGCTTCCTTAACGCATTTAGGCAAAGATTGATAGCGATTCTTGTTAAATATGTACTTAAAGAAGATTCACCTCGAAACTTAGGAAGAGACCTGTAAAATCTCACAAAAGTCTCCTGCCCGACATCTTCTGCTTCAGGGCCTGGGCCTAACATGCCTATTACAGTACCGGCAATCTGAGGTTCGTATTTTATGATAAGTTCTCTAAAAGCATCTTTATCACCATCACGAGCCAGAGATATGAGCTTCTTATCATCCATCCGATTTCAATCCGTATGAAATTCACCTCTTCTCTATATTAGACTCCCATAAGGTTCTCTTTATTCCCTTTGAGTGTTTGAATTTAAATCTATCATCCTGGAT
>Ga0180433_10009160_pt1 | contig 12162 bp, 10 predicted proteins | sample SS_ome_8_FD_132980 | JGI IMG/M metagenome (GOLD analysis project Ga0180433, IMG submission 132980) | Hypersaline lake sediment archaeal communities from the Salton Sea, California, USA - SS_1_D_1 metaG | ecosystem: Environmental > Aquatic > Non-marine Saline and Alkaline > Hypersaline >... | reverse complement strand
GTGGGCCTTGCCTTTCTTTTGCCCGAATTTTTTATCGAAGACTTCACGAGTCCAGACGCCGCACCGGGTTACGTTATCACTGGTATTATTTCCGCCTTCATCGTGGGGATCACAATTGCTATAATGCTTAAATTTGGCGCCTTCGAAAGAAAAGAATTTTCAAAGGATGCTGAAAATGCCCTCTCATGGAAGGAATCTTACCAAATAACGTTTCGAAATAAAGCATTCATAATCTATTGCCTTATAGCATTAGCAATCTTTATAGTATATGGCATTCTTCCCACAGTGATGCCTTTATATGCCCAACATATTCTAAATAGCCAAGATCCGGGTCTATTATTATTAGTCGCATTAATCGCAAGTGCAATTTCAACTCCTTTATGGATGAAATTAAGAGAGAGAATAGGCGTTAGAAAATCTTATATGATAGCGGTCCTTTTTTGGGCGGTGACATTACTGCTTTTTCTCTTTGCAATAGATGAAACTACGGCCTATATTCTGATTATTCCTGTGGGTTTTGGTTTAGGAGGAAGTCTCTATATTTATGACCAAGGATTAGCGGAAATTATAGACGATGACGAGGTGCGATCAGGAGTGAGTTTAAGAAGAGAAGGTGCGTACTATGGTGTCGTTGCCCTATTTAATCGATTATCAGGGGCAATAAACTTAATTGTACTGGCAATTGTATTCGCAGGTGCAGGCTGGGGAGATTATGAGTTAAGAGATCCGGAAACCGGAAGAATTATCCTTCCTTTCGTAACTATCTTTTGGCCCTTGATTATTTTAGTTATTGCATTTATTTTGCTCTACTTTTACCCCTTAGATCGGGAGCGTGTGGAGGAGAATGAGAAATTACGGGACGAATTGCACGATAAAAAGCGAAAAGAAACCAATATACCGAGAGAAGTAAAATAACTAATAATTCTTTTTCATTTTTTTTTTGGACATAATTATAAGAACTCTTAAAAAGGAAAAATTTAAGGTAAACTTAAAAATTACTAAAATAAGATATTTAATTTAAGTGGTGATTTATTAAAATGGTCTTAGAGTGTGGCGCAGCCAAAATAAACATTAAACCCCCGACAAATATTGGCGATCTTTACATTGCGGGATATATGGCTATGGAGGCACCTAAAATTAAGGGTGTGCATGATCCGATCTTTTGTAGAGCCATCATTCTCAATGATGGGAAGCAAAAAATTGCCTTGGTTTCTGTAGAATGCATCGGCTTACTGGCAGATTTTATTGACGTTGTTAAGAAGCGGTTGGAAGCGTATGACTTTGAAAAACATCAAATTTTCATATTTGCAACGCATACTCATGCGGCTCCCGATACCATGGGATTATGGGGGCCTTTAATTGGAATCTCAGGCATCAATAAAAAATACATGAATTTTCTCAGTGATTCTATAGAGAAAGCGGTAATTGAAGCGAGTAGTAATTTGAAACCTTCAGAAATATTTCTCTCTCAGACCAAGGTGGAAGGCTTAATTGAAAATTATCGAGATGCCCGAGAGGTAAATTCAAAATTAAAGATTCTGAAAATTCTATCAGACGGGAAAGTTATTGCGTCCTTATGGACATATTCAGCCCAGCCAGAAATTACGGATCGAGAAAATATATCAATCTCTGGGGATTACCCTGGACTTGTCTCAGATATGATTGAGAAAGAATTCGGAGGGGTGTCTGCCTTCGCGTTGGGATTGTGTGGTGCGCAATCGCCAATCTATTGTGAAGCCGGTAATGAAAAGATGGAGGAATTTGCCAGTCGGATTTTTTCTGCCATCAAGCAAGTCTTCACAGAGGGAAAAAAGATTGAAAACACTCCTATAGAATTGCGAGAAAGAAAAATAAAGCTAAAAATTGAAAATGAGGATTTTCTATTATTGTTTCAATTGGGGATTTTTACCCGTGATCTGGATGAAAATAGCGCCTATACCACGCTTAGCAAGGTGAGAATAGGAAATTTACATCTAATTCACATTCCTGGAGAACCCTTTCCAAGTTTATTTTCCAAAATCATCAATGATCATCCCGATAAGGAGCTCATGTTTATTAGTCAATCAAATGATTCTGTGGGATATTTTATCCCCTTAGATCAATTTAAATTAAAGACAAAACAGTTTATTGACGAGAAAAATCAAGAAAAGTTTATCGGACATGAATTAGAGTCGCTGGGATGGGAAGCCGCAGAGGTTATAAAAAAAAGCGTGAAGGATATTCTTAAATATAGAACGGTAATGGCAATCGGCGCTCATGCCGATGATCTTACTATTTGGTCTGGAGGCACCTTGAGAAAATTAACAAGCGAGGGAAATAAATTAATATGCGTGCGGGTAACCGATGATTATGGCGATGCTACCGGAATTTCCAAAGAAAAAGCCATAAAGAGGAATCGGCGGGAAGTCGAAAAAGCCTATAAAATTTTAGGAGCCGAAGAAATTATTCATATGGATTATCCAACGGATACTCTTGCGGGTTGCGATTATTTAGAATTTCGAGGGAAATTGGTGGAATTAATGAGAACCTATAAGCCCGATTTAGTAGTTTCTTTTGATTTAAATGGGATAGACGAGGAGAATATGGACCATATTATAACGGCACGGGCGGTAAATGAAGCTTGCTGGCAGGCCTCTTTTGATTTATTTTACATAGAGCAGTTGGATAAAGGTTTGGAAATTCATGCCGTAGCTGAGAGGTGGCTCTTTGCCCGAAATCCAACAGTCCTAAATTTTCATGTGAACATTACTCCTTTCATTGACGATAAGATTAAAGCTATCAGTCAGCAAAAAACTGTAATGGAAAATTTCTTCCGCCAGAACCTTTTATTGGCCCGAGCAAATGACTTATATATTGAATTGTTGGAGGAAGAAGTGCCCAATCCTATACGAGTGCATCTTTTAGTGAAGCTCGTCTATGGAGATATAGGAGAGAAATATGGGATACCCTTTGCCGAAGAATTTAACCGGATTGGGGCGGGATTTTTAGAGGAGATGGCAGAGGAGTAAACTTTCAGAAAAATTTTTATAAGTATATTTTACGTAGAATAGTATAGAAATAAAAAAGCTCTTGATTTTGATAAATGAGATTAGACTCAACTTTAATTTTCATGATCTTTATTTCAAACTTAGGTTTAATTTTTGTTTCCGAAACGGTAGTTGCTAACTATAATGAAGGTCAAGAAGAAAAAGAATTTACAGATTTGCAGCTATCAGAATTGGAAAAGGCTCCGCTGTGGACATTTTCAAAAGGATCAACTCTGAGCTCGGATATGTCCGAGGATGGAAAATATATCGTCATTTTGGTCCAAGATACCGTGCCAAATGTTTTTTTCTTTAATCGATCTTCATCCACCCCTTTATGGAATTATAGCCTTCCGTCTAGCTTATATGGAGTTGCTTTATCGTCTGATGGAAATTATTTTGTTGTTGGCGCGGGCAATACTTTTTATTTCTTTAATAGAACTCATTCTGAGCCCTTATGGTCTTATACGGCGAGTGGTTATATAAGCGATATAGCTATCTCCTCTAATGGAAGTTATTTCATTGTAGGGAACGGAGGAGAAGAACTCTTATTGTTTAATAAATCAGGCACCAGCCCAATGTGGGCTTTCAAGGCAAAAGCTGACGTTAAATGTGTTTCTATGTCATCGGATGGATTTTATTTTGCTATAGGAACTGAATATCAGGACAAGAATGTTTATTTTTTTAATCGAACTAGTTCTACACCTATGTGGAATTATTCCACGGGAGGAGCAGTCTATGCAATTGATATCTCGAAAGATGGCAATTATTTAGCTGCTGGTACTAGCCAATCAACATGCTTAGTTTTTTCTAAAGACAGCTCAACACCTATTCAAATTTATACACCGGGTTCCGAACGATATTATTCCGTAGCTTTGTCTTCAACGGGTAGATATTTAATCGCCGGAGGATATAATTTCTATTATTATTTTTTTGATACTACAAAATCTTCACATCTATGGTCTCAGGATCATTCTTGGGGCAGTGTAACCCGAAAAGTAGATCTCTCTGACGATGGTAAATATATAGGAGTAGCAGCATCTATAAATTTTCATTTTCATGAAAAAGAAAGCAATCAAGTTAAATGGAAATGCGATACTCATGGGGATTTCACCTCTCTTAAACTTTCTTCGGACGGTGTTTATATTTCATTCTCTAATATTGCCGGGGAATTCTTTTTCTTTAGCCGATTACCTTATCCAGAAAATAGCGAAAATGAAAGCCAAGATCAATTCCCGACTAATGAGGATGAGTTGGATCCTTTTCTTCAGTTTCTTTTTGAAGGAGAAATAAGATTATATCTTATCGTATCCTTATTGAGTCTGATTGGATTAATGACAGGGGTAGGCATCCTAATGTATTTCCGAATTGATAGAAACTATCTAAATGAAACTAGATAATCCCTTATGGGTAATCTGGATTTTCTTCAACAAAATTTTCAATCTCGGTCATTTTTTTACTCAGATTCCAGAGCTTATCCTGCAACTTTCGATTATATGATTTTTTAGAAGACTTTTTCGGCTCACACTTCACAAAATATTTTTCGGAGTCATCTTGTACCTCCGGAGAACCCGCCAGATAAACGGAAGTTTCCGCACCTTTGTGCGAGGATTTCATAAATAGTCGCCCTAAATAATAGAATGGCTTCATATACCATTTAATATCTCTCATTCCGAGATTAGAACGGACTACGCCGGGATGTAATGCATTTACCGTAAGATCTTTTCCCTCTAATTTTCGAGCTAATTTATAGGTAAAGAGAATAAGTGCAAGTTTTGAATTACTATAAGCTTTTAAATACTTATAGTTCTTTTTTAGATGAATATTATCTAAGTCTAATTTGGCATATCTATGCACCATCGAAGATACATTAATTATTCGCGAAGGGGCAGACTGAATCAGGTAATCGAGTAGTAGGTGAGTTAATAAAAAGTGCCCCAAATAATTTACGGCAAACGTCATTTCATAGCCTACTTCAGTAGTTTGTCGTTCAAAAATAACGGCTCCGGCATTATTGATTAATACATGTAGCTGATCATATTGTTGCTTAAATTTTTTTACCATAGTTCGAAGGGATTCTTGATCTGAAAGATCTGCCAAAAATAGATCTACTTTTTGAGAGTTTGATTCCTTTTTTATCTCTTTAAGAGCTTCTTCACCCCTTTCTTTATTTCTACACATCATTATAATCTGGGCGCCCATTTTTGCCAATTCAATGGATGTGTATTTACCAATCCCCGAGTTTGCGCCTGTAATCATAATAATCCTATCCTTTAGATCAAAATCAAAGTCTCTAATGTAGAACACCTTCTCAACTACACCCAAAACATAAATTATTTTATTAAAAACATGGGATAATAATTCGTAAGAAAAAGTTTGAAGATGAGGGGCGAGGGATTAGATATTCTTTTCATCCAGGACTTGATTACATAATGCATCGCATTTCTGGATATTGCTATTATTCCGTCCTACATGGTGGAATGAAACTTTTTTAAATTTTTTAACTAGATCGTATATTTGATGCCGATATTTTCGAAGGTGGGCCTTATTTACCTTATACTCTTGGTTTAATTGACGAGTAACTAACTGGCTGTCGGAAAAGAGATGAATTTCTCTATCCGTAAATTTTTGCGCGGCTTTTAGGGCATTAATGATGGCCAAATATTCAGCAGAGTTGTTTGTTTTCTTTCCAATGTATCCATAACCTTTATGAAAGATTTTCCCTTTCTCATTTTTAAATATAAAAGCAAATGCTGCGGGTCCAGGATTTCCTCGGGATGCCCCATCGGTATAGATCTCAATGTAATTCTCCATTTTATCCTTTTGCTGGGGAGACATTTAATATTTCTTCTCGCTCATGGACGTAGCTTAATAATCTATAATATAAAATAAATAGAGTTAAAATCCTTAAACCTTACTTATTTAGTAATAATTTGTAGGAAAAGTCAACTTTAAGACTTTAAAGAGATATGAGAGAAAATTGGACGCCTCCGAAGATCCAAAAAAAGTTCCAAAAAGGCAAGCTTCAACAAAATGAAGCTGTGGAATTACTTATTTCCCTTATCGATAATAGTAATAATCCACAAGTGCGCGAAGAGAGTATCCAAATGTTAGGGCATATTGGGGTCAAAAGCGAGGAGATATTTCATCTATTGGAAAACTTTTTACTCTCCGATGAAAGTCAAGAGGTGCGCGCAGCTGCCGTGGAATCTATCCTTACTTTATTCCCACAGAGAGCGATAAAACCGCTAAAATGGTTGATTGATCATGAAGAGTATATAAAGGTATTGTTAAAAGTCTTTTGGATAATAGTGAATCGATCTGAGCCGCAATTTGACATTCTTTACGAGAAATTTTTTGAAATTTTCGGGGATATGAAGGAAAAGTATAAAGCCGACAATCTTAACTCTCACGAGGCCTTAGTTATTGAAATTTTAGATAAAATCGGGGCGGTCCAGATGGATAATGGTCATATCCGATCGCTTAATCTTTCGGGTTTGCATATTAATGAATTGCCCGATTTCTTTGATAAATTATCCAAATTAAAGACATTGGTATTAGTAAAAAGCGAATTTTCGGAAATTCCGGACTCTTTCTCCTTATTACATAATTTAGAGGAGCTCATTATTACCCATGGGCAAATTCAAAAAATTCCTTCCGCCATTGGACAGATGAAATCTCTTAAGTACATTAATTTAGCAGACAATAAAATTCAAACTTTACCTAAGGACTTCGATAAGCTCATCTTTCTCCAACGCATTGATCTGCGAAATAATGACATACTGAAGTTGCCCGTTCTTTTATGTGACTTGAACCATCTACATTCTTTGGATTTAAGCGGAAATGATATTGAAGAAATTCCCGATGAATTATGTGAGCATCCCAAATTAGTGGATCTCAATTTGAGAGGGAATAATATTGAGGATCTTCCAGATTCAATCGGCGATTTTAAGCATCTTATGAGATTAAATTTAAGTAAAAATATGATTTCAGAGGTTCCCGAGACCCTTGGAGAACTGAAAAGCTTGGAAAGGCTAGATCTCAGTCAGAATTTTATCTCAAAACTTCCCGAATCCTTCGGGGATCTTCTTCATTTGGAATTTTTAGATTTAAATGGAAATAGATTGACCAATCTTCCCCAGTCCATGGCGAGACTAAAATCGTTAAAATTTTTATATTTAGAAAACAACCAATTAAGAGAGATTCCTGAGTATCTATTAGAACTAAGATCGATTGAAAATTTAGATCTGAGAAACAATTCAATCATCGAAATTCCCGAGCAGCTTGCCAATTTGAGTTCGCTCCGGGTATTTAAGTATGATTCTAAAAAAATCAAGCATATTCCAACAAAAGTTCAACATTTTATTAACTCGCTTAAGGATTAAATGATGAATCACTAATTCTTCTTCTTAACCTTTATAGGAAGTGGCAATAAAAATGAGAAGATCAAAAATTGGGCTCTGTAAGTCATATATTTTCTAGATTTTACTAGATAATTGATGAGTAATTAAATATATATAATCGATCCGTTATGTGTAAAATGGGATATAAGAATTTGAGGTGAGCAGAAGGATGAATAAACATTCAAGTGAAATTTTTGTGGAGGATCTTTTTGAACTAACGCCCTTAAACTTGAAAATATTTATCAAAAATGAGATTTCGGTCTTGGATTTTTATTTAACTAACGCTAAGTGTAAGTTTGAATACAATCACATCAAAGCAGCAATACAAGGGCTTAAGGAACTTTCAAAATTACTGGATGACCCCGCCGCCCTCTTCACCGAAAAAAGCCTGGAAGATATTTTAAATTATATTTATGAAACGAAAAATAAAATAGAAGGGTTTTACCGAATAAAATTAGCCAATTAATTACCATTTTCCAAATTCTGAAGAATATGTTCCTTAATCGATTCAAAAAAGCGTCTATCCTCGGAATATGTCATTTTCTCCGCAGTAGACTCTATATTTACCCAAATAGCTTGGGGATTTTCTGGATCTATGGGGTTTAAATCCATTTGGGGCGTTTTATAGAGGTAGACATGAATTCTTTTAAGATAACTTTGAGGTTGACCCTCTGTTATTTTGGTCTTTTCTCGGTCATAGACCCCTAATTTACGGACTAAGCTTAATTTAGTAAGACCCGTTTCCTCATGAATTTCCCTTCTGGCAGCCTCCTCTATGCTCTCTCTTTCTTCCACATGTCCTTTAGGGAACGTCCAAGATTCGCTTTTATTTTGGACTAATGCAATTTGAGAGTGTGGATTTAAGACAAACCCGCCCGCACTTAATTGAATTTCCATGATAAATAGAAGATAAAGAAATTTGGTTAAATTACTCCGACATTTTTCGCCAATATGCGGGCTAAAGTATTAAACGCCATTTCCACATGGAATCCTGTTTTCGCCGAGGTCTCTAAAAATGCCTCAAATCCGTATTCATTCGCTACTTTAATGGCTTCTTCTCGAGGGACGGCGCGTTTGTATTCCAAATCTTGTTTTCCCCCCACCATAATTAAGGGGATATTCTCAATATTTTCTTTATCCACTTTGAGACCTTCTGCAAACACTTCCAACCACTCTTCCATGTTTTTTACGCTCGAATATCGGGTAATATCATACATAAACATACCTGCGGAAGCTCCTCTTACATAGCTAGGAAGGAGGGATCTGAATTGTTTTTCTCCCGCGAAATCCCATATCTGTAGTCTAATCCGTGTCCCATCCATGTCAACATCTTTAATATGAAAATCCACCCCAATTGTTAATGTGGTATCCCCTTTAAAGACACCCGTCATGTAACGATTCACTAGAGTGGTTTTTCCAACACCTCCATCCCCAAAGATACAACATTTATATGTTTCAGAAACTTCCATAAAATTCAACTCTTACCTCGTATCAAATCTTAATTAACTAATGTGGATTACTTTTTAAACCTTTTAATTTCAAATTATAGATATCTCTAGATGAATATCTTTCTTATTAGATTATTCTTTTTGGTTCTTTAAAAAAGTAACTCACATAGATTTAAATGATCAAATTATCTTAGAACTTTATAATAATAATTTATTGTTTAAGAGTAAGAGGGAAGCTATGTTTAAACGAAATTTTCCAAAATTTTTAAATAAACCCTTAGAAAAGCCCGAATTATATCCCTATTTATATGCTATAAATTTTAAAGGATTAGAGGAACGAATTAAAAAGGAATTGGATATCGCTCCCATTCAGTGTAGTAAATGTGGGGCCATCCTTACTGATATCGATCAGATCAAGGAGGATTCCAAGATTGGGACCTATTTCAATTGCAAATATTGCGGAACCTTAAATACCGTGGAAAAAACCACATTAATTGAAAGATTACCCGATGAAATCGAATTTATTCTCCGAGACGTCCAAAAGAAAGTGGAAGAGAAAATCGAAGCCATGGAACATACAGAAGGGGAATTGTATATCGCAGTAATTGATATTTCTGGAAGTATGAGTAGCGGCAAAATCGAAGCCGTAAAAAAATCATTAGTTCAAACCCTAAAAGATTTTAAGCTAAATTCCCCCTCCACCAAATTTTTGCTAATTGCCTTTGAATCTTCGGTCTATTATTATTTAAAACATGATCGGGATGCCATTAAATTTAGCGGAGATGCATTATTTTCTATTGAGGGGATGCGTAAATTATACGAGCAATCCGTAAAGGATCTCAGTGTCGGATCAATCGGGGAGTTTGCAGACGGTTGGATAAAAAAAATTCAAAATTTAAGGACTATAGATATGACCGCCTTAGGACCGGCATTATTTTTTGCTATCCTCTCTTTCGAGAAGCTGGGATTAACAGGTAGAATCACATTACTTACCGATGGTTTGGCCAATCAAGGGATCGGAAATCTCTCGGGTACGAGCCCAGGAGCGGAACAATATTATGAAAAAATGGCAGAGCTTTGTAATCAACTTAATATTATTGTGGATTTTGTAGGGGTCTCTTCTCCCGGAGACAATAATGAAATGGGTCTCCAGACCTTAGGAAAAATAACCGATAAAACAGGAGGGAATATGTATTTAATTTCCAGCGATAAAGTGGAAGCAATCTTTTCAGAATTAAGGCAAAAAGAGTATCTAGGAAAAGATGTGGCTGTTCGCATTATAACACCCCCAAATGTAAAGGTAAAAAACATTTCAGGCGCTTACAGTTCCCGCAATCAAGTGCAAGAGTCTGAAATCAATTTGGGAGCAGTCACAAGAGATCGAGAATTATATGTTGAGCTGGATCTCTCAAGTGAAGAAATCAAAGAAATTCAGAAAGAAGCGATCCCAATGCAGCTTCAAGTGGAATATCTTGATAAAGACGGGAGGAAGAGGTTAAGAGTGCTCAATGAAGAAGTCCCGATTACGTCCAGTGAAAAAGAATTTAAAGCGAACTATGACCAAAAGGTGAATGCAATGATGAATATCCAAATGGCGGGCACGGAAATCTTTTCTGGGAAAGCAGATAAATCTAGAAGACGATTGGATGAATTAAAGAAAAATATCGAGAATGAAATGTTAAATCTTAAAGGTGCGGGGATGACTTTTGCGGAAGAGGATTATGCAGAAGGAATTGCGTTTCTGGATGATGAACTGGAAGAGATAAGCAAAGAAGAGAGAGAAATGGAACATGCCCCCGCAAAAAGCTATATGGCTGCCCAAGGGCAATCTCGAGCTAGAATGTCTCAAGCACTGAAAAAAGAAAAAATTGCCAAGAAGAAAAAGGAACCTTAGAAGAGTAGAATACGATAAATTAAAAATTAAATTTTTTTTTTACTTAATTAGCAATTGTAGAAAAAATTATCAACGATATTGAGATTATGAAAGAATCTTCGCTTACTTCCCCCGATAAAGAAGATCCATTAGAGGAGATTTTAAACAAAATTAAGAAAGCCGGAGATTTAATTGGTGTAATCTTTACGTATCGTGATGGAACTTCCATTAAAGCTAATGTTGGCGAAAACTTTGACGATCAAACTTTTGCAGCGATGTGTGCTTCAGTTATGGGCAGCGCTGAGACATTGGGGGGGACGATTCGAGACCAAGCGTCCAAAAAAATCATAGTAGAAATGGAAACACAAAATGTAATGATGATGGGCTGCGATCCGAGAACTTTTCTTATTTTCATTTTCCATCGCAACTCAAAAATGGACAAACTCATGAAAAAAGTAGATGGATATATTCAAAAGCTAACTCAAGTATATTAGAAAGAATTAAGCAAACATGTTAATACCATGAAGAAAAAAAGCATCATACTGATTATTTTGCTTATCATCGGGGGCATCGTGGGACTATATGTCTATTACTTTTATTTTGTAATTAACTGGGATGATCAATTACCTCCGAACTACGATAGATTGGATAGGGTTGAGTTTAATGTAAGCGGGGTAATCATCGATGATTTTACATATTGCTTACAAGATCTAGACATTGAGAAAGCGAAAAATTCGCCCTATGACCTCCTCATTATAGATTATTCTTCGGATGGAGAGGAAGCGGGAGAATTTAGCTATGCGCAAGTGGAATACATGAAATCATCGGATGCAAATAAAAAATTACTCTTATCTTATATTAGTATTGGCGAGGCAGAGACCTATCGATTTTACTGGAACAATACTTGGGATGCAGATTTTGATGGCACGCCCGATGCGAGCGCTCCCGAATGGTTGGACATAGAAAACCCTGAGTGGGAGGGTAATTATAAAGTCCACTTTTGGGAACAAGGGTGGCAAAATATCACCTACGAATACTTGGATCGAATATTGGCGGCAGGGTTTGACGGGATATATATGGACATCATCGATGCCTATGAGTATTATGAAGGTAGCGTTAGCCATAGCGATTGGTTGATGATGGATTTTGTAATCAACATTTCGAACTATGTTAAATCAGAGGGTGGTGCCAACTTCTCTGTATTTGTCCAAAATGCGGATGAATTACTAATCAATTCATCATATCTCTCAGCTATAGATGGTATAGGGAGAGAAGATTTATTTTTTGATGATGATGACATAACTGATAAGGATTGGCGGCAAGAAGGGATTATCAATTTAAATCATGCATTAGAAGGAGAGAAAGCAGTGCTGGTAACTGATTATCCCCAAGAAACGGAAAATATTTATTCTTTT
>Ga0180433_10009158_pt1 | contig 12164 bp, 10 predicted proteins | sample SS_ome_8_FD_132980 | JGI IMG/M metagenome (GOLD analysis project Ga0180433, IMG submission 132980) | Hypersaline lake sediment archaeal communities from the Salton Sea, California, USA - SS_1_D_1 metaG | ecosystem: Environmental > Aquatic > Non-marine Saline and Alkaline > Hypersaline >... | reverse complement strand
GCCGAGGTTTCGAGCGGTTCGAAGGGTTCTCGGAGGTCTTCTAGGAAGGGTGCGGGGGTGGGAAGGCGGATCTGCTGCCGCATCCGCCTTCCCGGGGTAAGGACCGTTGGCTGTCCCACCGAATTTCTTCTGTTTCCGCTTGCGTCCGGTGTTCTGCCCGGTCACGAAGCCCCTGCGCTCGCCGGGTACTCGCCGCGCTCTCGTTCGCGGCGGGAAGTCGGTAAGGAGGTACGATTCCGGCTTACGCACGCCTCGCTAGCTCTTGTCGGAAGCTGATGTGAGCGTACTCGGGCGGCCGGGTCGGGTGGGGTGCAGAAGGCCCTCCCAGACGGGGCGTTCGCCTCGCCCGGGAGGGCTTCAGATCCGATACGGAAGGGACGCCTGTCCCGGCAGGGATCTCTCTCGACTAGACGACGACTCGAGTCGGCTAGGCCACTACTCCGGAGCGATCTGCGCGATCCGCCAGTAGTCCTGCACGGTCTGGATCAGGCGTTCGAAGTCCTTCGAGTCGACCGGCTTGGTCATGTAGCTCGCCGCGCCGCTGTCGTACGCCTTGACCATGTCTTCCTCGCGCTCCGAGATCGTCAACACGATGACCGGGATCCGACGGAGTCTCTCGTCCTCCTTGATCTTGGCGAGAACCTCGAGTCCGTTGATCTTCGGTAGGTTGATGTCGAGCAGGATCAGATCCGGGCGCGGAGTGTCAGCGAACTCGCCCTTCTGATACAAGGTATCGAGCGCCTCTTCGCCGTCTCGGGCGAAATGGAGCTCGCACTTGACGTCACTCTTGCGCATGGCGCGCTTGATGATCGTGACGTCGTTCGGGTTGTCCTCGACGACGAGGACCTTCATCTTCTCCAGGCTACGCATTCGGTTCCACCTCTCTTGCTCTGGGGATGGTAAAGAAGAACGTGCTTCCCTTGCCAACTTCCGATTGGACCCAGATCCGTCCTCCGTGCTCCTCGACGATCCGCTTGCAGATCGCGAGGCCGGCTCCGGTCCCTTCGTAGTCCTCCCGCGGGTTCAGCTTCTCGAAGATCCCGAAGATCCTCTCCTGATATCGGGCCTCGATGCCGATCCCGTTGTCCTCGATGCAGAACGTAACCATGTCGCCTCGACCGTCTTCGGACCAGCCGACGCGGACGGTCGGAAGCGCCTTGTCGTTGTACTTGATCGCGTTGACGATCAAGTTGCTGAACAGCTCGCCGATCCGGACCCGGCTCCCGCGTACGGCGGGCAGGTCGTCAGCCACTTGCAGGTTGACGCCCCGCAATCGAGCGTCGAGATCCTCCTGGATCTCCTCGAGAAGCCGCTGCGCGTTGATCCGCTCGAAGGTCGCAACGTCGACGGAGACCCGCGCCAGCGACAACAGGTCGTTGATCAGCTGCCGCATTCGCGACGACGTCCGCCGGAGCGTGTTCAGGTAATCGACACCCTCCTCGTCGAGGCGGTCGGCGTAGTCCTCGAGGAGGAAGCCGCTGAACGTCTCGATCGTGCGGAGCGGCTCCTTCAGGTCGTGGGAGACGACGTGCGAGAACTCCTCCAGCTTTTCGTTCGTCAACTCCAGGTCCTTCGACTGCTCGCGGAGGCTCTCCTCGAGTCTCTTCAGCTCGGTGACGTCGATGAAGTGATCGATCCGGCCGCTTCGATGGTCTTCGGCCTCGATCGGGATCGATCGATACTCGAGGACGCGCTCTTCCCGTCCAAGGGTCGGTCGGACACGGCAGGTCATCGAGTCGATCCGCTCCTTCTTCTCGATCGCTTCCTCCATCACGCGGGCGACAGATTGGGCATCCTCGAAGGCGCCGACGTAGCGCGACCTGGCGCGTCGCGCGTCGACCCCGATCAGTCGATCCCGGTCGATTCCGAAGAACCGCCCGACGGTGGCGTTTGCCCAGAGGACCTCCCCACGCTGGTCGGTGATGATGATTCCGGAGTCGAGCGTGTCGATCGCCTTTTCGATCAGGATCCGGTAGCGCGCCTCGGTCTCCATCAGGCGACGCTCCAACTCGGCTTCCTTGCTCTTCTCGCATGCTTCCAGGATCGCCAGCCGCTCGGTGATCTTCGTGCCGCGAAGGTCGATCGGGAAGGCCCGCCGATTCTGCGAGACGAACCGAACCTTCACGCCGCGGATCTCGCCACGCTCGAAGAGGCGGATCAGCTCCGTCTTCATCCGATCGACGTCGTCGGGGTGGACGTACTCGCCGAGCTGCAGGGATCGCTTCGTCGTGTGCCCGAGGGCCGACCGGGAGGCCTCGTTCCGCTGCAGCACGGTGCCCTCGCGGTCGATGAAGTGCAGGATGTTCAGCGCCGGGTCGAAGATCTCCTCGTCGCAGTGATCCTTCAGGGACTTCGGTCTTCGCCAGCGGCTACGCCGGTGTGCGCGCTGCTCGTTGGCGAACCCGATGCTTCCGCCGACGGCGACGTAGGCGATGAACAGCAACGCGAGCGACTCCCACGACGATACGCCGGAGAAGGCGAGAAGGGCGACGCCGATGGCGGCGATCCCCGTGGAAAGGGCCAGCGCGCTTCGAAAGCGCAGCGCGGTCGTTCCGAGGATCAGCGGGACGGCGAAGGTTGCGGCGACGACGGGGACCATCGGGACGCCGGTTCGCTTCAGCACAATGCTGACCACGACGGCGATTACGAAGGATACGCCGACGATGATCGTCCGTTCCGTAGGATTCAGTCCGCCTGCCAATGGTTGCCCGTCCTTGTCGCCACGAGGGGTGCGTGTAGACAGATGCCCACGGAGAACCTAAGAACGCGCACGACCCCGCGAAAGGACAACCGTCACCCTCTCGGCGGACGTTCTTCTTGCCGGGTCAGATGATCAGGTTGAGGTTCAGGTTGCTGGAGAACGGCTCGACGATCTTCTGGAGGTACTCTTCGCGAAGGATCTTGATCCGGCGGCTCTCGATCGCAATGATCCCCCGGCTCTCCAATTCGCTCAGCGTACGGATCGCCGTCTTCGAGGAGACGCCGGCCATCTCCGCCAGCTCAGCGCGGGAGAGTTCGACGCCGCTCTTGCCCAGGTGAAGGATCAACCGGGCGAGGCGTTCCTTGCTCGAGGAGTAGGATCGCTCGGCGAGCTTGTTCTGGAAGGCCTTCAGCTCCTCGGCGAGCTTCTCGTACAGACGGAAGACCGTCTTCGGATGCCGCTCGAGGTAGTAGAAGAAGTCGCCGCGCTCGATGAAGCCGACGGTGACGGCGTCGAGGGTCTTGGCGTAGGCGTTATGGCTTCCCTTGTCGAAGAGGGTTGTCTCTCCCAGGATCTCTCCCGGTCCGACGATCTTGAGGATCTGGCTCTTGGCTCGCATGCTGCGCTTCACGAGCTTCACCATGCCTTCGAAGATCAGGTAGAAGCCGAAGGCCGGCGCGCCCTCCTGAAAGATGATCTCTCCGCGTCCGTAGTTGATCCTGCGGACCGATTCTTTGAGCTTGGCAAGTTCTTTGTCTTTCAGGTCCGAGAAGATCCGGAAATCACCAAGATCGACCATGCTAGAACCCCCTCTGGCGGTCGTTACGGAAGCCCGGAGTCTGTACCCCCGCCATCTGTACCCTTCATCACCCTCGTCAACTGGTCACGCGTCCACCATTGTAACGAATATCACACCCCTCGCCAAGCGTTCGTGGGAGAGTGGACCGGGAGGTCGAACACTCAATGAAGCCGATCCGTTCTGCGATTCCGCCGGGGTTCTTGACAGCTCGCGAACCCCTGCCTACACTTCCTCGCGCTGCACCGGCCGGAGTGGCGGAATTGGCAGACGCGCAGGATTCAGGATCCTGTGAGGTTCACACCTCGTGTGGGTTCAAGTCCCACCTCCGGCAGACGCCCCAGATCGGGGGATCCGTGTCCCCGATTCCTTCCGGTCTTGCGATTCCGGCTGCAGCTACACCCTCGCGGCGATCAGCGCCAGTCCCAAGAAGACGATTCCCAGCATCCAGAAGCGAACCGTGATCTTGCCCTCGGCCCACTCGAAGGCGGGGAGCAGATGCTCCCGGACGGTCGTGGCGCCCCTTTCGAAGTGATGGTGGAACGGGGCCATCCGAAAGATCCGCCGTCCGAACAGGCGGCGGGAACCGACCTGAAGGATCACCGAGACCGATTCGAGGACCAAGACGCCGCCGAGGATCGGAAGGAGGAACGACAGCCCGTTGGCGAGAGCGACCGCTGCGACCACGCCCCCGAGGAAGTACGACCCGACGTCGCCGAGGAAGAGCCCGGCCGGATGGACGTTGATCCAGAGGAACCCGACGAGGGCGCCGATCAGCGGGACGGCGAGCGTGAGGGTCTCCGCGGTCGGGCGGAGAAGGACCAACCCCACGAGAAGGATGACCGCGACGCCTCCGGAAAGCCCGTCGAGCCCGTCGGCGAGGTTCATCCCGTTCGTCGTTCCGACCATCACAAACCAGAGGAGCGCGAAGGACGCGACAGCCGGCAGCTCGACCGAGACGTGTGTGAACGGAACCTGGACAGGGCCGGAGAGGACGTCGCCGAACGCGAAGTACAGGCCGACGACGCCGAGGCTCGACAGGACGAGCTTCGCCGGAGCACTCAGTCCGGCCGAGCGCCGGCGTCGAAGCGAGAGGGCGTCGTCGAGCGCACCGACCCCGGCGAACAGCCCGCCGGTGGCAAGGACGAACAGGGTGGTGCGTCCGAGAGGGTTCCAGATCGAGAGGACGCCGACCGCTGCCGCCCAGAGAAGAGCGATGATCAGCCCGCCCATGGTCGGCGTTCCCGCCTTCGCCGCGTGCCCCGCCGGGCCGACCTCACGGATCCGTTCGCCGAGTGCCCGTCGGCGCATCGAACGGGCGAACAGCGTGCAGGCGCACGCCGAGATCGGAACGAGGAGAAGACCGGCGAGGAGGCTCGTGCTCACGAGTCGGCGTCTCGAAGCTCTCCGTCGCACTCGAGGAGGCTCCGGCGGAGGGCGGCGAGTCCCTTCTTGCTGCGATCCTCCTGGGCGATCTGGACCCGCTTGAAGAGCTCGTACGACGAGGCGAGGCAGAAACCCTGTCCCTGGCATCCCCGCAGGACCTCTTCGGAGAACTGCGTCGAACGGCGCTTTGGATCAAGCTCCCGTGAACCGCTGACGACGAGGATCCCCTTGTGGTGTCCGTCGCCGTCGGTGACCGTTTGATCGATGGCATCGCGAAGCCGCCGGTAGGCGGCGACGCCGACCTTCGCCTCTTCGGTCGCCTCGGCGACGACGAGGGCGTCCCCCTCATCGCTGGTCAGGTGGAGGATCTCGTCTGTGGCCTCGACCGAGAACCCAAGAGCCTCGAAGGCCTCTGCTACCGCAGGAAGGAACGAGAACCGCCCCTTGGTGTAGAGGATACGTTTCGGACCCGTCTTCTCGGCGAGATCCCTCGACAGCTCTTCCACCTTCAGCTGGAGCGTGTCGCGCCGCTCGGTGACGGAGTGAAGCTCGTCGACGAGCTCCTCTTCACCGGCAAGCGGATAGGCGGGAAGCCAGTCGGGCAGGGCGTGGTACGCCGGCCGGTCTGCGAGGTCTCGCGCCGCCTCGAGGAGGACGGTCGCCTCCCGCGAGGGGGCGACCCCTTCGATCGGCGGAACGAGGATCAGACGCCCCTCCTCGAACGGGACGCTGACGGCGAGCACGTCGCCGACCTTGTTGCGGGCGAGGACGGTTGCGAACCGCTCGATCGGCGTCGACATCAGATCCTGGTAGACCGCGTCGTAGACGATGTGGCCGGAGAACGTTCTCAAGTACTCCTCGAGTGGATGGTCGGAATCGGCGAAGACGACGTCCTCGCCGTGACGTGGCACGAACCGACCGTTCGACGGGAAGGTGAATTGGTGATGCTGATCGACGAGCGAGATCGACGGCATCCAGCTGTATCGGTCGATCCGTTCTCCGGGACCCTCGGCGCCGACGATCTCGAAGGACTCCCCGCGGGTCCGCAGCCGGCAGACGAGGATCCCCCCGCCGCGTTTCAGGAGGTCGTTCGTCTCGAGACGGCGTCGCTCCATCCACGCGGCGATCGTCTTGCCGAACCCGCGGTCGCGCGCGGGATCGCTGCGTCGGGTTCCGTCTGGACCGGGTGCAAGATCGGTCGTCCACCGCCTGGAGATGGCAGCGGGATCGACGAAGACGACGTCAGTCGCAGAGAAGGAGAAGCGGCCGAAGAAGTCCTCGCGCCGAAGGTTCGCCGCGTCAAGCGGCCAATCGATCGAAAGAAAGCGGGGTTCCATGGTCCGTCGATCTTACACTTCGGCCAAACGCGCCGACAACAAAAGAAGAAGCGGGCGGACCGTGAGGCCCGCCCGCGTGAGGTGTTCGGCTAGATGCTTTCGAGCGCCGAGATCGTCGTTCTCCAGAAGACCCAGCGGACGCTCTCGTCGTATCTCCAGGCCGTACCGACACGGAAGTCGATCGTCGGCAGCAGCTCGCCGGTGTATCCGGCCGGAGATCCGAGGACCATCGGCACGTCCGGCGGGTTCACCATCGAGTGTCGGAGGTAGACGAAGCTCGACGACTCGTCGAGGACGCCGTTTCCGTCGATGTCGAACTGGAGACTCATCCAGACGCTCGAGGATTCGGGAATCCGGAAGGTGTGATCGAGCGAGCCGCTCTGGATCGATCCCTCGAAGACGAGGGTCTTCCCGGAGTCGATCGGCTCGATGATCAGACCGAGCGGGATCACGCCGCCGTCGAACGGCTCGTTCACGTCGACAAAGGCCCCATCGGTCCTCAGCTCCAGACGGTAGTTGCGTGGTGCGGCCCAACCTGCACCGGCGTTCACGGTGACGTGCCAGCTGTCACTCCCCCAGACGAAGACGCCTGGAGTCGTGCCCATCGCCGGGGCTCCGACCGGTCCGCCCGGAGCGGAGACGACGATCTGTTGCGACGTCGAGGTGGAGAGTCCGTCGTTGTCCGTCACCGTCAGCGTGACGATGACGGCACCGGCGGTCGAGTAGGTCACCTGTCCGGTCGCGCCGCTTGCGTCCGGGAGGCTGTCCCCGTTCAGATCCCACTGGTACGAGGCGATCGTTCCATCCGGATCGAACGACGAGGTCGCATTGAAGGTGACCATCTGGCCGGCCTGCGGCGTCAACGGCGAGTAGGTGAAGGCGGCGACCGGCGGTTGCTGCGCCGGGCCGACGACGACCTGCTGCGAGACGCTGTCCGAGTCTCCGTCGTTGTCGGTGACCACGAGGGTGACGAGGTACGTCCCCGCCGCCGGGAACGGATGGTAGGTGACGCTTCCCAGCTCAGGCGAGCTGCCGTCACCGAACGTCCAGCGGTAGTCGACGATCGAGCCGTCGGGGTCGCTCGAAGCGGAGGCGTCGAAGCGGACCCACTCCCCGATTCCCGGAGAAGCCGGAGAGAAGACGAACGCCGCATTCGGGGCGAGGTTCGTCGACCCGACCTGGACGATCTCCGTCGTCGAGACGGAGGCGCCGTCATCGTCAACGACCGTCAGCGTCACCGGGTAGGCCCCGCCGGCGATGAACCGATGCCAGACGAACGACCCGAAGTCGGAGCCTCCGTCGCCGAAGTTCCAGCTGTAGGAGACGATGCTCCCGTCCGGATCGAACGACGCCGTGGCATTGAACTGGACCCAGACACCGGTGTCCGGGCTCGCCGGGTTGAACGTGAACGCGGCGACGGGCGGGAGATTCGTCGGTCCGACCTGGATCGTCTGCGACACCGCGTCAGAGGCCCCGTCGTCGTCGGTGACCGTCAGGGTCACCTGGAACGAGCCTCCGGCCGTGAATCGATGCCAGATGACCTGGCCGTTCCCACTCGTACCGTCACCGAAGTCCCAGTCGTAGTCGACGATCGTTCCGTCTGCATCGACCGACGCGGAGGCGTCGAACTGCACGAAGCTGCCGACGGGCGGACTCGCCGGGTTGTAGACGAACGCCGCTGAGGGCGGGCTGTTCGACGGGAAGAGCGGGATCAGGTCGGCATGGATCGTGCGCGATCCGGTGCCGAAGATGACCACGACGAGGCTGTAGGTCGAGTATCCCGGCTTGCTGATCGACACCCGATGCAGGCCCTGGGTGACGAAGTGCGTCCGCGGGGTGTGGCCGATGAAGACGCCGTCGAGTTCGATGGTCGCGCCCGGGGGCGTCGAGGTGATGACGAACGTGGCGTAGTTCGGCGGCGCCTGATCGGTGATCTCGAAGCTGGTGAAGTTCCAACTGCGCTCGTCCTCGAGCAGGAGTCCGAGGACTTGCACCTCGACCTGCTGTTGGAAGAGCCCGGGGTCACTCATCGTGAAGGCGCCGATGTCGATCGGTTGCGTGGTGGCCAGGATCTGCAGGTACTCCGTACCGAGCGGAGGCGCCACTTCGAAGCTCTGCGGGAGCTGGTGAACGCCGGCTTGGACGTAGTTGTTCAAGCCTCCGGGGTAGGCTGCGTTCGGGAAGACGACCTGGACCTGACCGTCGGGCATGATGTCCCAGATGTAGATGTAGGCCGCTTTGTTGACTTCGTAGCTGATCGTGACGAACTCGCCGATCTGGTACTCGGCTTGGTCGGTCATGATCGAGACTTCCAGAACCTCACTCTGCGGAGGATCAATGATCAACCCTTGCGGGTAGACCTGACCCAATCCGGCGAGGGCGCCGAGGGCGACCAGGAGGATGGCGAGGATTCCGACTCTCTTTGCTCTGGCGTTCATTGCGCGCCTCCTTCGTTGTCCGTGTTTCAAGCTCAGGTCCCCTCGCTAGGTCATCGCCGCGAGGGCGACCTGGGTCAGGTCGGCTGGCCCGATCCGATCGAGGACCAGGTCAACGTCTTCAGGTAGCACGACGGTTGCCGGAAGCCGACGGAGTCGATCGGCGACCAACGCGTAGAGGGCAGCGCCCTCGAACGGGCTGCCGCCTCCCTCCAGGTAGTCGCTGACCGCATCGGCGATCTGGACGACCAGCTGATCGAAGCGCGCGGGGGGAAGCGCCGTCGGGGAACTCCCCGATCCGCCGGGTGTGGCGCGGAAGATCCCACGTGTGAACAGAAGGTCTCGGACCTCCTGCAGCAGGATCAGGCGCTGCCGAATCCCCTCCTCGATGACGGCGACCGGCGATCCTTGTGCGATTCCCTTGAATGCCTCGAGGATCACCCCTTCGACGGGGAGCCCCTCTTCGAGTGCATCGGCGAGATCGAACCCGATCGGAAGGAGACCGTCGATCGACATCCTCGCCTCGAGGGCCCGCGTGAAGAGGAGCAGGACAAGCTCCTTGTCCTCCGAGGCGGCGGGGACCGCCGCGAGCCGTTCGATCAGGCTGAGGAGTCCCGAGGCCGGGAATCCCGGCGTGGCGAGACCCAGATCGATCGCCTGAAGAATCCGATCATGCGCTCCGAGCGGGATGGCAGAGAGGGCACGGTCGAAGTCGGCGAGCGTGATCTGTGCCGTCGCTCCTACCGTTCCGATCAGAACCAAGGCGAGAAGGAAGATGCTTCCGATTCGCCACTTCGCGCAGCTCCTCATACGCCATCACCTCCTCCTCCGACGTATCGGACGGAGCTGTACTGTCCAAACGTTCTGACGTATTCATCGGCCGACGGATCCTGTCCCCACCAGCGTCCGTCGATGACGAACGCGTACTCGTACCGGCCGGGGGACAGCGGGATCGAAGCCGTCCAGATCCCATCTTCGTTCTCGTCGGCCAGGGGTGTTTCTTCCCAAGCGTTGAAGTCACCGACGACCGCGACGCGTTCCGCGTCGAGGGCGGGGACGACGAAGAGCACCTCATGGCTCGATCGTGCGGCTTGCGCCGGCCCGAGGGCCGGAAGCAGCGTCGGCGCCAACGATCGATTCGGGGTGACCAGCGTTCCAACGATGAGGAAGACCGCGGCCGTCGCACCGACGACGGCAAGCTGGCCGATCCGGCCGGCTCGTGTCGGTGCGAGAAGGCTCTTCGCCCAATCGACGAAGCGGGGGCGGGGGAGCCGGTCGCCGAGCTCGGCGACGATCTGGCTCTCCAGACCCTCGAGACGATGGGCCGACGCGGCCACCTCGCTGCGCAGGGTATCGCGCAGGACGATCTCGATGTCGTCAGTCTTCATCTTGCATCACGTCCTTCTCCATCAAGCCTTTGAGCATCGCCTTGCCGCGATGGATCCGGGTCTTCACCGTCCCTTCAGGGATGGCGAGGATCTCTCCGATCTCTCGATAGGAGAGATCGTTGTAGAACCGCAGGATCAGCGGTGCTCGATACGCGTACGGAAGCTCGTTTAGCGCCTCCTGAACCTTCTTCTGGCGATCCTGACCGGCGACGATCGATGCCGGGTCCTTTCCGCCCGAGATGTGGGGCGGCTGCTCGACCACCGGATGGTTCTTCCGGTACCGGAGCCGGTTTCGGCAGAGATTCGCCGCGATGGTGAAGATCCACGTAGAGAATCGTTTGTCGAGGTGATAGCGCCGGAGGTTGTCGTAGGCGCGGATGAACGCGTCATGCGTCAGGTCCTCCGCATCGGCTCGGTTGCGCAGGAATCCGAGACACAGACCGAAGACCGCGTCCTTGTACCGCGACACGATCTCGCCCCAGGCCTCGGTCTCTCCTGCCAGTGAAGCGCGCAATAGGCTCACCTCGTCTTGCTTGTGGTACACGCTGCGCTTTGCCTCCTCGGTGCCCAATATACAGCTTTGGGGCGCTGCGGTTTCGAGTTGACATCGGTCACCTCGCACCGGGACGAACCCCCTCTTGGGGGTTGCCGGTCGTCCCTGAGGGGGTAGGGAAGCCGCAAGTAGACTGAACGAAACGGCCTTTGGACATGATGGGACGAGGATATGGTTCCTAAGGAGGTCAACGTGATGTCCGTCTTGAAACCCACGGCCCTTCGGGGCGGTGCGAAACGAATCGCTGTCTTCTGTATGCTGGTGGCCCTTGCGGCGGGGCTCGCGGCGTGCAGGGGCTTCTTCGGTCAGGCGCCGATTGCGCTGATCGTGCTCGATACCGCGGGGGATGACGAAGTCCCTGTGACGGTGACGTTCGACATCAGCGGATCGAACGATCCGGATGGTACGATCGCTACCTTCGAGCTCGACTTCGGAGACGGCTCGACCGAGGAGACAGGGACCGACGTGTCCCTGCCGATCACCCACGATTACGAGGAGGCGGGAACGTTCACCGTCATCCTCACGATTACCGACAACGACGGCCGGATCGGGATGGTCAACGAAGTCGTCGTCATCGGTCCGGTGATGATCACCTTCGCCTCGCAGCGGATCGGTGATTACGACATCTACCGGATGGAGGGCGACGGGTCCGACCAGGGGACCGTGCTGAACACGGCGGACGACGAGCTCTTCCCGGATCTCGTCCGGACGACGCGCGATCGGATTGCCTACGCTGCCGAGGACGGCATCAGCTGGAACATCCACACGATGACCACAACCGGCGGAAGCCAGGCCCAGCTGACGACACAGACCGCGTCGAACCAGATCCAGCCGAGCTGGTCGAGCGACGGTGGGACGATCGCCTATACGTCGAATGCGGCGCAGACGCCGTCGACGACGACGTGGGAGATCTACACGATGACCGCCGCCGGCGGATCGCAGACGGTGCTCACGTCACAGTCGCCGTCGTGGGCGATCGCGCCGGTCTTCTCGCCGGTGAACGACGACATCGTCTACGTCTCGAACGACTCCGCCGACGGCGGAAGCTCGCTCTGGTGGTGGGACGACTCGGCCGGCACGGCCGCCGAGTTGTACGACTCCCCGGGGCGTGACGGAGACGCTTCCGCGGCCCTTGCAGGACTCGGACTGACCTTGAACCTCCCGGCGAGCGCAGGGATTTCGAAGCCGACATGGTCGCCGGACGGAACCAAGATCGCGTTCTCTCGAGAGCGGACGGCCGGCGGGATCGTCGACATCTACGTCATCGACGCGGATGGCACTGGGGCAACGAACCTGGAGGACTACGTCGACACGGAGTTCGGCGTGACGAATACCGAGATCACGACCGACGACGACGAGTTCTGCCCGTTCTGGCTCGAGGACGGCTCCGGCCTGGCGTTCGTCAAGCCGGACACCGGCGGGGACTACCAGATCTACAAGGTCACCTTCGAGACCGGTGCGGTGACGAAGCTGACGGACAGCGCCGGCGACAACGTGTCTCCGGCCTCGAATCGTCCGTAGGGACCGACCCGAGACGGACCACGACCTCCGTAGGGACTCCGGGGGGT
>Ga0180433_10009157_pt1 | contig 12164 bp, 10 predicted proteins | sample SS_ome_8_FD_132980 | JGI IMG/M metagenome (GOLD analysis project Ga0180433, IMG submission 132980) | Hypersaline lake sediment archaeal communities from the Salton Sea, California, USA - SS_1_D_1 metaG | ecosystem: Environmental > Aquatic > Non-marine Saline and Alkaline > Hypersaline >... | reverse complement strand
TGATAAAAATTTCACAAAACGAATGAACTTTCTATACAAATACTCTTGTTTTGGATACCTCTTATATGGAATTAATAATAACCTTCCTGATTTAATCAATCATGGATTTAAATTACTTAACATAAGAATGGATCAATTTCCTATAATCTAACAAATTATATTGCTAAGTTAAAATTTAAATAAATAATATCAATTACTCAATTAATCCAATGAAAAATATTGATGTGCTCTGGGAAGGTAACTTACTACTTTATAACATTAATTGGAATGCTAGAAATGTAGTTAAATGCAATTACTTTCAGGAATATGAGCATGAAGCCAAAAAGAATTGGAGTCTACATATAAAGAAACACCCTAATGACTATGACGGGACATTGCTATTTCTAGAGAATTTTAGCTTTAAAGATAACCAGCTTGACTTAGAGATAAGTTTATTTAAATTCTCTATGGCCAATTATTTATTAAAGCAAAAAATTCCATTAAGTAAGGGTTATGGCGCACTTGGAACCCAATATTTGGTCTTTTCCCCTAAAAAAGATCATATTTTAGTAGGACAGCGCGCTAAAACCCAGAGCTACTATCCTAGGGCAATAAATGTGCCAGGGGGAATTTTGGAAGTAGATGATCCAGCTAACGCTCCTGCAGCAACATTAACTCGTGAATTGAGAGAAGAGGTTATTCTTCCATTAAACTCAAATTTTAATTTAGTGGCAATTCTAGGAGGTTGGGATAATGTTTCCGTTACCCTCCTTATATCTACAACGATACAAAAAATGAACTTTGATCCAATTGAAACATATCCTTCAGATAATTATGAATGGGAGAGCAATCTAAGGTGGTTATCACTAAAAACTTTAGAAAAGATGCCTTCTACAAACTTTCTTGATGGTTTGACTTATTTTCAGTCCAAACTTATAGAGAAGACAAGATCTAGTATAAAAGGCTAATGTAATTTTAAAGAAAAGGATCACTCTTTGATAATTATAGCATTTAAAACGCCGTGTTGGCCTGGCCGAGAAGTAATCTTAACTTTTCCTAATTCTGTTTCTACTATCGTTCCTTTTGTCAAAATGTGCCTTCGATTATAATCTTTTGAGGCGGGGTTGTTTTCAAATCGAAGGATCTTGACTTTAGAAGTTTTGTTAGATGCAGGATCAGTTACATTGACATAATTCGTTGAGAACAACTTTAACTTATAATTTCCTCCTAAAGTCCTTTGTTTCTTCTTTTTTAAATCGCCAATTTCTGTCTCTATTGGAGGTCTCTCCAGTTCTCGCTTTCTTTTCTTGCGGAAGTATTTATATTTTTTTCCAGTAAATTTCCTTTTACTTCGCGCTTGACTTCTTGCCATACTATTATACTACTCAATAGCTATAAAATGATAGTGATGATAATATACGATATCTTTAAAATTTTTAGGTTTCATGGTTTATAAATATTAAAAGAAAAATAAATATAGAGTTAATTAATTTAATTTACATAAATATATCGAAGAAAATTAACCTCTATGAATGATTGAGATAAAATGATGGAGAATAATACTGATATGCCTAATCTGGATAAAAAAGAATTAGAACGTATTATAAAATCCAGTACGACCACAGTCGGAATTATTGTAAAAGATGGGATAGTGGTTGGAACAGAATCGCAAGCTACAGCGGGATATATTGTTGCCACTAAGACTGCCCAGAAACTTTTTCAAATTAATGATTATACGTGTGCAACCATTTCAGGTGGGGTAGCAGATTGCCAATATGTAATTAATCAATTACAAGCATTTTCTCGATTAAAACAAGTTGAAGATGAGAAAGTTCCTGAACCGAAATATATTGCAAGTGTGACAAGGAATATATTATTTAGTGGGCGATCTTACTTTCTGGCCATGATGATTATCGGAGGATATTCATTGAAAGAATCTAAAGGTAAACTTTATGGAGTAGACTTATTAGGAACTTTATATGAAGAAGATAATTTTATTTCATTTGGTAGTGGTTCCCCGTTTTCCTTAGGTGTTTTAGAAGCAGATTGGAAACCAAATTTGACTAAAACTCAAGGAATTAATTTACTTAAAACCGCTATTTCCAGTTCTCGGGAAAGAGACGCGGCTTCTGGATATAAAATCCAACTTTGTACAATCGATAAGGATGGTTTCACACAAGTAGAGTAACAACAACCGATATTATCCTAATTTATTCATGTATTTTTATATCAATTTGAAATAAACTTGAATTCAAATAGATATATCCATTGATATCAAAGGAAGAACCATCCATAATCAACCAAATCAAATTTTTAAACGCTCTACTAATAAATTTATGTTTAATATTACTAAATTCGTTCAAAAATCTCATATTTTTGATATCTGTTGTACTTGGAATACTTCCTGAAGGATGAGAATGAAATATACTAATTAGTCGAGTTTGCTTCTCAATGCCCAACTCAGACATCGCTTTAACAATAGTCTGATTAAGTAGTTCTGTATTTTCGATTAAAAATGCGACCATTGATCTTTTATTTGATTCGATACAACTAAATTTCTTCGCAATATAATGGTAAAAATAGTCATTTTCTAATTCTTTATTTGGTATTTGGACAATCTTCCCAAAAACAATCCCACATGCTTCATTCGGATAAGCCTCTTGGACACATGATTTTAACTCATTTAAGAGTACTTTATCTATAAATAAAATAATATCTGATTGATGTGGTATCATCTTTTCCTCATTATTTTTCAAATTAAAGTAAGGTTAATGCCGCATTAAATGCAGCTAATCGTGCCTTATAAGGATTATCTCCTAGACCAATAATAATAACATCATCCTTCTGGAATTCTAAATTTGCATTAACCATTTTTATCTTTAAATAGGTCATAATTTTATCATTAACCGTTATCTCATCTTGATCAACCTTCATCCGAGATTGTACAGGAAAAACTAAATGCTTTCCATCAAATATAAGACAGGTTGCACCCAAGCCATCTATTTTTATTGCGGCGTCTCGTTGTTCCACACCATTCATAATTTTTTCTCCAGCGTCCCTAACAAGACAAATATATATAGATATATTTTCAGATTCAATAATAATAGTTTTTAATATAGAATAATCTCCTTTTTCAATTATTGGAATTTTCTTTTTAACCTTTCTAAGAAAATTTAAACCCTTTTCCGTTAAAATGTGACCTTTCTTCTTTTGGTCATCATCTTTTCTTGAGCTTTTTTCTGCCACTTCGATAAAATTAATACTTTCTTTTTTTAATTTATCCATCAAAGAGCGAACAGTCCCAGAACCTAAACCTAACTCTTTACCTAATCGATATCTCCCGATTCCTTTAGGATGCTTTCCAAAAATATATAAGCTAAGAATAATATGAACATATTCGAAAGAAGGCTTTATAGTTTTACTCTCGAACAATTCATCTAACTCATCAAAAATGTTCATTTTCTTATATGGATCTAATCATTCGCCATAAAAAAGATATGAGAAAATAAAAATAATAAATACAAAAACACTTTAAGATTATATTACATTAACAAATCTATATTTCTTGTAATCGCGAAAAATCTGATGTCAAATCGAAAGGATACTGTAGATGAAGAAGATATAAAAGGTTTGGTGGTTTTTCGAGAAGATAAAGCCCAAAAGAGCCAAAAAAAACAAGAAACTGAATCCTTAGAATATATTGATCAAGAAGACAAAATAAAACTGGTCTATGATTTTAAAGCTTTTGGTGCAAATTATTTATTTTCACTCCTCATTGCGAACCAAAGCCTCGCTCCTATTACGGAAACCAAAATACGAGTACGGTATCCTGACTTTTTATTTCTATCCCGAAGTGATCCTCCTACGGTAAGTATCGATTCTCTTGATATCGAAGAGGGAGAATTTCAAACTAGAATAGAATTTGAAAAAATCAAAGAAAAATCAGAAAAGCAAGTTAATCTCTTCTTTAATCCCACTCGATTAGAAGATGAGGGAAATATAAGAGTATACATTACTTTTGTGAATAACGCCGATTTCGTGCGAGCCTTAGATTCTGAACCGATTACAGTTCGCTTCGATCCTATTTCCATTGAAAGGAAAATCCTGCCAACCTCAGAAGTTAGCAAATTTTTAAATCAAAATGGGATAAAAAAAGCCATTAAAAGTGTCGGAATCGCTATTGACGAACCCTTTGAAAACGATTATTATTTTACTATGATTCAACAGACAATCCAAGAGTTTAACTTTCAACTTATAACCGAACAAAAAGAGAAAATGATTGCATGGTATTTCGGTACGGACCTTGTTTCAGGGAAGGATATTCTCGTCATTGGACAGATTGTGGCCAATAAATTAGAATGGCTCTGCGCTTCTAAAGAACCAAATGTTCTAATTTCACTCCTTACAAATATCCACAATGAGTTTATTAATCGACTTGTGATTAATAATGTCATAACCGCAGTAGATCAAGTGATTAATTTGGAATGCAAATATTGTGGTGCTATTTTACCTAAGTTTCCTAAGAAAGGTGTCTTAATTGAATGCTCTAAATGTAAGTATGAGCAGATTGTTTGGAAGGAATAATTTAGACTTTTAATCCCTTCTTTTCTCAATTTGAACTCAAATCTCACCATATCTGATTCTAAAGGCTCTCAATTAGTGGTTCCAATTGTATTTTCCAACTCCAAAATCTCACAAAATATTCTAAATTGGCGTCTCAGAATTTAACTAAAAATTAAAAGAAGTGAACATATTTTGCTGATAGCTCTAATCGGTGGACATTATGATTGATATTATACTACTATATTAAACAAAATAGAGAATTCTCGGATTCAATCAACTTATCTGAAGTTGCACGAGATTGATCCTAGAGTATATCACCGACAAAATTTTGCATTTTTTTTCATTTTATTCCCCCTATACTTAAGCTAATAGCAAAATCTTTAAATATGTGAAAGATGTATAACTATATAACTAACTCATAAAAAATAAGAATTTAATACCAAAAATTTTCAATTAATTAAAAAGTGGAGGAATAAAAATGTCTGAATATATAAGTTGGAGTCCTATCAGACGCTTAATGAAGCATAATGGTGCAATTATCGTCGCTCGCGATGCTGTCGATGAGCTTGTTGATTGGATGGGTCAAGCGGCCGAGAAGATCACAAAACAAGCCTTGACCTTAACCAAACACGCAAAGCGTAAGAAAGTAACCAAAGACGATATGGTAATCCTTTCGCGACTACAGAAAGCAATGGTTCGAAGGTTTTCCTATTATTTGATGACTTTAATAATTCTACGCTTGATACAAACATCTGGATGTATGAGGAAGATTCCTATAGTTCTGTTAGTATTTTAGACGGTATTATATCATTACATACTGATACGACAAACCCAGGGGTTTCTCATGCTCTTTTAGGATTTCATAGGGCTGATATGGAACATGGTACTGCATTAAGTTTCGATAACGACACTGCAGGAGCAATCTTTACTCCCTCTCAAGATAGCTGGGTCATAAGTGACTTTAGATGGGAAAACGAATCCTATGCCAGTTATTATGAAAATGATATATATCATTCAAATGATTCGCAGATTACAGATTCATCTAACCCCATAAGGTTTTTAACTCATTCAACTAGTAGTGGTGGGCATGATTTTGGAGCGATACTTTCTACGGTAGATACTTCAATAGGCACGCCGAATAAAGCATTAAGAAGTAAAGTTAGAGTTAATCTGACGGACATTAGCGAAATTAAGACTGACTGGGTGGCTCTTCGTAAATGGTTAGGTCCAGATCCGGAGTGTAGACTTGAAGAGGAACAAATTATCTTACCTTTAAGAAACTACAGAATGATTCCCGATTATGAATATAATTGGATTGATGCATCTGGTGGTACAGAATTACTCTTAGATGAAAATGGTTGGGCAACCGTAAATCTCTCTTTTAACTTTCAATTTTATAATATAATTTCATCGACTGTGTACTTAGGAGTTAATGGTTATCTTAGTTTTACTGATCCTCAACCTTATCATTATATGAACGTCCCTTTTCCCTCAGAGAATTCTTCTCTGCACTATACGATTGCCCCCTTCTGGGATGATTTACAATTAGACTCTGGAGTTGGTTATGGACGAATTTATGTACAAGATTTTTACGATCATTACGTTATAGAATGGTTTAATGTCTCGCATACTGATGGAGAACAAGTGGGAAACTTTGAAGTAGTATTATATGACAATGGAGATATTATTTTTAACTATGATAATATCACTTACATTGATGGAGGATATACGTGTGGCTTGAATTTAGGAGATGGTTTAGTTTACTATAACTACTATCAAGGATTAAATAATTTAACAGATGATTTTTCGATATTTTTTTCATATGAAAAATATCATGATTTATCTGTTTCCCTTGACATTCCAAACATACCAGAACCTTTTAATACCTATAATGTAAAAGCACACATTAACAATGATGGCACAGTTGATGAGTTTAATGTGAGTTTGCTATTATATCATAATGATATCATTGTCAATTCAACAGTTATCCCTTATCTTCCGTTTGGTGCGAGCACGACAATAACTTATCTATGGACACCCATTCAGTATGGAATGCATAATTTTACGGCTTATTCTCCCCCTGTGGCTGGTGAAGAGTATTTAGAGAACAATATGAAATATCAAGATCTAGGCATTTATCCTACGGTGTCCGGTCCAGTTGCTATCTTTCGAAACAATCTTGCTTGGGATTATAATTCTACCGAAGAAATCCTAAAAATGTATAGTATAGATTATACCATTTATAATTCATCCCATATGGGCACAGTAAATCTTTCCCAATATGAAAAAGTAATAATTGAATCAGATCAAGATCAACTATTTTATGATTCACTTGGAATTAATATTACTTGGTTTGAGTCTTATGCGGCAAATGGGGGAATTCTTGAAATTCACGCTTGTAATGGTACTCATGGAGGAAGTTGGGAGGGATTATATTCAATGCCAGGAGGTATTAATCAATCATATGGTCTTACTAATACCATTTCAATTAATATAACAGACCATTCTATTCTAAAAACTCCACACATTATTACAGATGAAGAACTAGATAATTGGGATGCATCTGCTTATGGGGCTTTCACTGCTTATTCAGGAGATACTAAAGAAATTTTAATTGATGCCAATACCTTAAATCCAGTCTTTATTGAATCAGATTGGGAAAACGGAACCATCTTAGCCACCATGCAGACTCTTGAATTTGGATATCATTTTGGAAACTCTAAATTCTTAGAAAATGTAATTCTTTTTAAACCAGATTACTTTGTCATTAGCTCTCCGAATCATTCCGATTCTTGGGAAGTATTTAGTACTGAATCTATTAGTTGGACGTCTGAAGGGACTATTAAAAACGTTAAACTTGAGTTATATGAAGAGGATGCACTTAGGATGGAAATAGTAGATAATACACCTAACAACGGAGTATTTCTTTGGGGTATACCCATGGGATTAGATGATTCTACAGAATATCAGATTAAGATCAGCGATGTTTTGAACCCATTAACTTATATCTTTAGTGATTATTTTGAGATATATAATCCTTCCATTGAATTGGTTTCTCCAGACAGTTCTAGCTCCTGGGAAGTTGCTACATCTCATTATATTACTTGGACCTCTATAGGGACCTTTAATGATGTCCAAATAGGACTCTACATGAATGATACCTTCTTAAGACAACTCACTAATGAAGAGGGCACACCAAATGATGGAGAGTATCTCTGGACAATACCCTCGGATCTCAATAATTCTGCATTGTACCAGATTAGAATCAGAGCTAAACTAAATCCTTTTATTTATGCGTTTAGTGATTACTTCGAAATATTTAAGCGTTCTTTTACTGTGTTTTCTCCTGATAATTCTAGTTCTTGGGAAGCTTATAGATCATATTACATTAACTGGACTTCAGTAGGTCCCATTTCCGATATAAAACTTGAGTTATACAATAATGATGCAATTACGATGGAAATTGTAGGTAATACATCTAACGACGGAGAATACTACTGGACTATACCCTCGGGACTAGATGATTCTACAGAGTATCAGATCAAAGTTACTGATGTATCGAATTCATCAACCTATGCGTTTAGTGATTACTTTGAAATATTTAACCCTTCTCTTACAGTGATTTCTCCTGATAGTTTTAGCTCCTGGGAGGTTGCTACTTCATACATTGTTGAATGGACTTCAATAGGCACCATATCCAATATAAGGATTGAATTATATAAGGATAACATATTTGAATGGGAAATAGTTTCAAGTACTCCTAATGATGGTGAATATAATTGGACAGTACCCTCAGAACTTGATGGTTCTTTAGAGTATCAGATCAAAATTAGTGCTGTATCGAATCCCTCTATATTTGATTTCAGTGATGATTTTGAGATATGGAAACCTGAGCCTCAAGACGGAGATTTCTTGATACCCCTAATTATTGGACTTTCTATCGGTGGAGTTGTGGTGGCAGCAGTAGTAATTTTATTGGTTCGAAGGAAAAAAAGCGTATAGCGTAGTGTGAAAAAAAATCAATTAAGAATAAACAACTTTTTTTTTATTTTTTAATATCTATTTATTAACAAATAATCTCATTCTAATAATATCGATATTAATATTTCTTAAATTTTGAAAAAAGAGGGATAACCTGAAGATTATTAGAAAAATTTATAAGAGATTACTATAATACTTTTTTAATTAATTGGGGTACTTGCCAAGGAGTTTCTGCTATACTACACCCGGCATTCTCTAACGCCGTCATCTTTCCCTGGGCGGTTCCAAAGTCTCCCGAAATGATTGCTCCTGCATGTCCCATCCTTTTTCCTTCTGGAGCACTCTTTCCGGCTATGTAAGCAACTACAGGTTTGTCTACATGATCCTTTATATATTCTGCTGCCTTTTCTTCATCATCACTTCCAATTTCCCCGATAAGAACGATAACTTTAGTATTTTTATCCATGGAATAATATTCAACCGCTTCTTTCATTGTTTTGCCTCTTACAGGATCTCCTCCAATACCGATATATGCAGATACTCCAATTTTCTCATCACCAATTGCTTTAGTTATCTCATACGACAAAGTACCACTTTTGGAAATGACCGCAACTTCACCAAAATGACACATATCTCCGGGCATTATGCCAAGTTTGATTTTATCAGGAATCATCATCCCCGGACAATTTGGACCAACCAAATGAAGACCACGTTTTTTAGCCATCTCATAGAGTTTAACCATATCAAAAACGGGGATATTTTCTGTAATTATAACTGTCATAAAAATCCCAGCAAATAAACTCTCCTTCACCGCCCCATAAGCAAATTTTGCGGGGACAAACACGATACTTGTATCACATCCCGTTTTTTCAATTGCCTCCTTCATTGTATTAAAAACAGGGATTTCGTGCACTTTCTGACCTCCCTTACCGGGATTTACTCCTGCTACAATATTGGTCCCATAATCTAACATCAATTTGGTATGAAATGTTCCTTGATTGCCAGTTATTCCTTGCACCACTACTTTAGATTCTTTGGAAATATACATTTATTACTCTAGCACCTCCTTTACTTTTTTTACCGCATCCATGACATCAGTATACGCATTTATATTATTATCGTTTAATATTTTAATCCCTTCACGATCTTTAGTCCCTGTTAATCGTATTACTATTGGGGGAGATTTTTCAAAATCTTGTAATGCTTGAACAATCGCTTCAGCAACAATATCACATCGTGTGATCCCCCCATAGATATTCACTAAAATGGCTTTAGGATTTATTTTAAAAAGTAATTCTAATGCTTTATATACACGTTCTTTACTTGCACCGCCTCCTACATCCAAAAAATTGGCTGGCTTTAATCCAATACTTGAAAGAACATCCAATAAAGCCATTGTGAGACCTGCACCATTAGCTAAAATCCCAACATCACCTTCTAATTCAACAAATGAAAATCCTGCGTTATTCGCTATTTTTTCTAATGAAGATGATTTCTTGTCTAGTAAATCTTCCACAATCGGTTGTCGAAAGCTCGAATCGTCATCTAAAATCATTTTTCCATCCACCGCTACTAAGCCCTCTGAACTTAAAACTAATGGATTGATCTCAACTAATTGTGCTTCCAATTGAAGCGTAATTTGCCACATTTTTTTCCATAAATCTTTTGCAACATCTAAATTCTTTTCTGAAAAATCAAGCTTTGTAGAAATCTTCTCAGCGAGTTCTTCAGATAATCCTTGAGTTAAGGAAAAGGCTTCTTTTATTATTGCATCTGGATTTGTTGCAGAGACTTCTTCAATATCTATTCCTCCTTCCTTACTTGCAATGGCATAAAATTGACGTCCGGAGGCGTCTAATGCGATTGAAATATAATATTCATGCTGAATTAAGACCAATTCTTCAATTAAAATTGCTTCTACACTAAAACCACCTACTTTTTTTTTGAAAAATTCAGCACATAATGATAGAGCTTCCTCCTTTGTTTGAGCTATTTTAATTAAACCCGCTTTCTTTCGACTGCCTATAGCTATTTGTGACTTAACTATCGCCGGAAATTGGAAATTTTCTATTTTGTTTTCTATATTCTCTCCTTTTAAGATGACAATATTATTTGCTAACGGTATTTTAAATTGCTTAAATAACTCTTTGCTTTCATATTCCAGTAAACGAATAGCTATCCCACCCAATTGCTAAAATCATTAAAATTTTCTAATAAATTACCATCTGATTTCAAAATTAATATCTATTTTCTTTTGTATTTAATAAAATTTTTTCTAATAATCTATAATTTAAATTTCCTTCATGAAACATTTTATAACTGTGATTTATAAACTATAAAAAAAGCCTTTTTATCCTAACTTCTCCCTTACTATTATAAGTTTATATCAATTGATATTATTTTAGGATTTTATAATTTTGTATTGACTATTTATGAATCTCAATCCAAACTATACCGATATCTCAATTGTCCTCTGTGGTTCTGCGGGACAAGGAATTCAAACAGTAGAGGCTTTATTAACAAAAGCTTTAAAAAATTCGGGTTATTACGTATTTGCTACTCGTGAATATATGTCTCGAACTCGAGGGGGGGTTAATTCCACATCTATACGAATTGCTTCAAAACCAGTTCGGGCTTATATTGAACGTATAGATATTCTTATCCCTTTAAATGAAGCCGCGATCCCACACTTAGAAGATCGCATTGGAGAGAATACCCTCATCATTGGAGAAAAAGATTTTCTTAAGGTAGGATCTGATATAAAGAGTAAATTAATCGAAATACCTTTCACTGAACTAGCAGTGGAATTGGGAGGGAAAATTTATTCGAACATTATCGCATTAGGAGCTATTTTTGCTGTTTTAAATACAGATAAAGAAATATTATTTTCATTAATTAAAGAAAATTTTAAATCTAAGAAACAAGAAATAATTGAAAGTAATATTAAAGCAGTTCAAATTGGATTTCAAAAGGCAGAGCAACTTATCGTTGAGAATAAGTTAAAGAGCATCCAAATTAAAAATAATCCCAGAATTATTGATGACTATATTTTAGATGGTACCCAAGCAATAGGTTTGGGTGCAATTGCGGGGGGTTGCAATTATGCATGCTTTTATCCGATGGCACCCTCAACTGGGATAGGTACATTTCTTGCTCAGCATGCATTGGATTTCGGAATGATTGTCGACCAATCAGAGGATGAGATAAGTGTCATTAACAAGACTCTTGGAGCTTCTTATGTGGGGGCACGATCATTTGTTTCAACTTCAGGGGGTGGCTTTTCTCTTATGACTGAAGGAGTCAGTCTGGCAGGAATGACTGAGCTTCCTATTGTCATCGTGGTTGGACAAAGACCGGGTCCTTCTACTGGAATGCCCACTCGCACTTGCCAAGAAGACATTGAATTAGTCCTGTATGCTGGTGCAGGGTATTTTCCGCGTGTAATTTTTGCTCCTGGAACAATCGAAGATGCCTTTACTTTAACTCAGAATGCTTTTAATATTACTCAGAAGTATCATATCCCAGTTTTTATCCTTACAGATCAATATCTGGTCGATTCTTATTATAATCTTGAAAGTTTATACCATCAGAATTTATCTATTGAAAAGCATATTATCAAGACAGATACAGATTATGAGCGA
>Ga0180433_10009155_pt1 | contig 12165 bp, 16 predicted proteins | sample SS_ome_8_FD_132980 | JGI IMG/M metagenome (GOLD analysis project Ga0180433, IMG submission 132980) | Hypersaline lake sediment archaeal communities from the Salton Sea, California, USA - SS_1_D_1 metaG | ecosystem: Environmental > Aquatic > Non-marine Saline and Alkaline > Hypersaline >... | reverse complement strand
GATTCCTCATTTTCCGATTCGTCAACCACCTCGGGTTCATACATGACCTCCTGATACCGAAAGACGGATTCAAAGTCTGCTACGGCTCTGTCCAAATCTTGTCCAATTTCACGGTCTGTTTTACTCTTGATTCCGTGCCTGTCAAAATAAGCATTTGCGTCTTCAAATGAGTAAAAGGTATAGGGTTTGGGGGTGGTTAGAATGTCCACAATTGAAGATGAGTCTAAAAACCCCATTACATGTGCAACCAATTCGCGGGGTAGTCTAGCGTCCAGGACGCGTTTACGAACAAACTGTTCAATAAAAAAAGGCGGCAAGGGTGTTAACACGGGCAGGTCTAGGGTTGCATTGAAAGGTTGCCACACGAGGCCTCGGCCATGAGGACAAAAGGAGGGTTTGTGGTACAGGTGAAGCCCGCGTCGAATCAAGGTGGGCCCTGTGGTGACGGACAACCACGAGGTTGCAAAGTCGTAACCGGGCCCGACAGGCAAAACGGGAATGTTACCGTGAAGGACTGCTTCAAAAAATTCTTCAAGCAACGATGCTGGCGCAAACGATGCGGTCGCAAACATTTTAGTCCTCGTCATCAAACCCGTCCTCAGAATTGGACCCATCGTCCATTGGAATTTCTGCGTCAATGTCACCCACTCCCTCCTCGTCTTCAATGTCATCCCCGTCACCATCAACATCATCGTCCTCCAAATCGTCGCCGTCACCGTCACCGTCACCGTCGCCATCCACTTCGTCGTCCACTTCCTCCTCCAACCAGTCATCAATGGTTTCTTCACCCGCCCCGTCCTCACCGTAGTCCTCCTTGCTGTCAACTTCATCGTCAAGGGTTTCAATGATGCCAATGCCAACCAGGGAGTCTTCGTCCCGGTCCAGCGGCGTTTTCTGCCAATCCTGCTCCAACACCCTCTGCATGGCCTCACGAATGGACAGGCCGTGCCACTGGGCTTGAATGGTTTGAATGTCGTCCTCCGCGATGGACACGAGCTTTGTGTTTTTCCACGCCAAACGACGGTTCGAAATCCAGCCCGTGGGCACCTTGGGGGACACCTTGGCCTTGACAACGTAGAGGGCTTGTGAGCGGTAGAGGGGCAGCATGAAGGGAAAGGAGGACGGGATGTAGTAGGGCCCGCCCTCAGTTTTGTCCTCTGGCCCAACCATGTCAAACACGACAAACCCAAAGGCAGGCCCCACCTTGAGAATCATGTACTTTTTGGCGTAGGCTTGAATGGTTTTTTGCGAGACGTTTACAACTGACCATGACGGGTCTTCAATCGAAAAGGTCAACACCTGCACCATGAGGACCCACAACCAAATAAATTGTGTTTTATTTGCGCCACAATTGACATTATGGCAACACATGATTTCAATGACGCAACCCAAGCCGCTGGGTTTTGTTATCAGTCCTTTCCAGCCCTTCACCCACTGAAGCGACGCCACAAGTCGCATGCCGACATTATAGAGTTTTACAGCACACAAGCCACCCAAACCAGCTGGTCGCCCACGGTGCAGGCCATGATGGTCTCCTTTGGAAACACAAATTCTTTTCATTCCCCCTTTACCAAGGACAACTTGGGGCTGTGGTTGTCTCAAGACGACACCATTCAACCCCGCTACCGAAACATTTTACAAGCTCTCTATGATTCGTTGTAAGAAACACCCATTTTTTAAGGCGCACTAAATAAAACCCCTCCTCCCGGAATGTAACCATGGCCATCCACTCTTGTCCTGCCACACACCCCGTCACCCACCTCTCACCCCCCCTTGAGCGCTGGCGGTTTTCACCCCAAGGACAAAAAACCCAAGAAACCACTTCCCCGCCCGTCTTGAAGCCCCACAACCAACAAGATTTTTTTTACTGTGTAGAACGGGGCCCACGGTGGGTCCAGATTGTGCGGCGGTACCCACGGGAGTGGAAAGCCACCAAGGTCAAACAGGTGTTGGGGTGTGTGCTGAGGAAGCGCTCACCCTTTCATTACTACGTCGAAGCCCTGTTAAAACGCTGGGCAGCCATTGGTATACGTTTGTCAGCCAAGGACCGTCAACGCGCCGAGGCAATTCCTCATCGGCGTTTGTCGCGCACACGGATTGAAGTCTACACGGATTTTCCCGTCGCCTCTTGGTTGACGGAACAAGTAGAGGGGCGTTCCGATGAAGAGTTGTTGGAGGAATTTTTAAATAGAAATCTTGAAAAATAAATAAATGGAATCTCTTTTGCCGTGCAATGGAAAGTTGCTGACGTTGTGGAAGACCAACCCTTCCCACCCGTCCTTGAAAGCCCAAGTGGAAAAGGAGTTGAGGTTGGAGCGTCAAAAGATTCGTGTTGTGCTGCAATTCTTGTTGATTAAAAATTTATTGACCAAAGCCCAAGGCAATGCCTATCGCAAGCGGCTTGAAAAAATTGACACCCTGCTAAAGACGACCACCACAACCTCCTGTTGTGTGCATGGCAACGACAAAGACACCATTAGGACTTGCGACTTGACGGCAGAAGCTGGGGAGCGCTACGTCAAGGGTGGACCGAAAGCACTGGCTAAGTGGATTGATGAATCACTGGCCAAAGTCAAGGTGTACCAAAGAAAATGGCGTGACCATTGCAAAGCCAAACCCATGACCAAGGTGGATTGGTCGTCCAAGGACGAGGCTTATACACGCTTGACAGAGTGGGCCGTCGCGGAATGTTTGGATCTTCAAAAGAAGAATTTAAAGGAAATAAAGATTGACCATGTCAATCATTAATGATGGGGGCCCAAATTACCTGAAGGGGTGAATGGTTGATTCCCGTTGGGAATTAGCCAAAGGACAAACTTTAAAATAAATTACATCTTATTACATGTGGGAGTAGGGCTCACATTTGCCAGTCTTGCCGGCTCCAGGTGGGAACACACAAGACAAACCGTATCTGCACTCTTCAGTAGCCGTGCAAGGATCGCCCCGTTGTATAAACTTGTGGTTGTGAGGGTAGCATTTACCACCATCAATGTAGCAACCGGCATCACATTCACGCTCGCGTGTGTGAGGGTTGATGTGTGGCCGTTTCTTGGCACACTCGGGCAAGTGCTTGTGCTGGTTGGAAGGAATAATCTTGCACGTGTCCACATCGGAGGTGGGCGGCGGGCAAGTGGGGCAGGAGGTGAGGTCAATGGCGCCCGGGCAGTTCATGTGATAGGCCACGTCTTCAACCGTGGGGTAAATGATGTTGTCCGAGGTCATGTCCTGGACACAGCAGGTCACCTGGCCGTCAGGGCCGCACTGGTAGCCCACCTGCTTGCCCTGCTTGAGGTAGGGCACAATGTCCTGGCGGCAAAACTTGCCAGGGTGGGAAATGTGGCATGTGTTGGACGTGGGGCCACCCAGTCCCGAAAACTGGCCGCCGTTGGCCAAAACAGGTGTAATGGCGGGGTAGGCCACACAGGACGGCATAAAGCCACACTCCATGCCTGGGGGGCAGGCAGGGGATTGCTCACCCACGCCCTCAATGCCCGTCCAGCACTGGCGCACCTCAGGGCGACCATGGGGCAAGTCCTTGTCATTGACATAGCAAGGGGGAATGGCGTCGCCATCCACAAGACCCTTGTAGGCTTCCTTGCACTCCTTGATGCCTGGGTAGCGCTCCTCCACGTCACGCTTGGGGACCTGCTTGCACAGGCGCTGCACGCCGTCGTACCAGGGCACCTGAAGCCACACCTTTTCTTGGGGAAACAGGCGGTTGCACAGGGAGCCCGGGCCCCAAACGTCCGCGTCGTAGCCCTCGACAAAATCACCCACCAAACAACAGGTTTCGAGGCCACCCAGGTAGGACGGGTAGTCAGCCGCGTCAGACGAAGCAGGCACGCACTTGCCGCCAATCATGTCCACCGGCATGTGGGGCTGAATCTTCATGTGCATGTGGTCCTGCTCGCACTTGGCAAGGCACTCCTGCTCCGTCGGGTGCCCCTTCCCCTCCATGTCCATCATGGGAAGGGGCTTGTCCCACAGGCTGCACTGGCACGTTTGCAGGCCCGTTGACGGGTCCGGCCTGACGGTGGGGTAGTACAGGGGGCCAGGGCACTGGGCGTTGATGGTCTGCATGCCCATAGCATCGTTGCTCGCCGCACACAAGACGCCACGCGACTCCAAGTCCAAAGCATCCTCGGCATTGACAGGCTTTTGCGTCCCTGATTCTGGGAGGCAGCAAGTGTGAGAAAGGTAGTCGGACATTTTTATTGGTTCTATATATTTTTATCTTCATGTCGTTTAGTCAGGTGGGTCTCAAATGGAACAAGGGGGAAACCCGACTAAAATGTTTTGCATTTTTTAAACAAAAACACAGTCAATAAAGTAATCAAGGCTAAAACTACCAAGGCGCCGCCGAGTGCCAACCCCAAGACGGCACCCTTTTGGTCCACAAGAGCCGACGCATGGTGCCGAGTCGCCTTTGTCCACCCTTGAGACGCCATAAAATGGGGTGTAATGGATTTGGGTGCCCCCACCATGGACCCGTTGACTGTCAGCCACAGCTTGTGGCCGTCAGTCATGACCGCCACCGACGCCGGGTTCGTTCCGGGGGGCCCCAGGCAGGCCGCGTTCCAAAACGGCCCGCCATCAACCTGGGAAAAGGCAATGGCCGCGTGGGCGGACGAGCCCGGCGTTCTTGGTGTCGGTGGCACCCACCCCGCATTTTGCAGCACATCAAACAGCGAATCAGTGGCAGCCTTGCCCAACGGATACACCTTGCTGTCAGGCCCCTGGGCGGACAACCCCAGGACTCCAGTGGCCAACTCCAGGCCGCCCTTGAGCACCAATGACGCTTTGGCTGCACGGGTTGGGTTTTTGCACGCATCTTCCCCGCACAACACACACATCCATGAAGACCCCGAAATGTCGACTTCTACTTGGAGAGCCATGTGGTGGTTTATTCTTCGAGCACAATCCCGACGGTCGAACACAGGCGGGTCACCTTGGGCCCATTCACCTCAAAGGTCGCGTGGTCGTGGACGGTTGGGCCGGCCTTTACACTTCTTGACCCGTGGTTCTGGACGGCGTTCAACGCCTCCATCAAGGAATCCTCGTCACCGTCATCACCAGCCGCCGCCGCCATGGCAAGAAGGTGCCACTTCCCAAAGGCGTTGGCTTCGGCCGCGGTGATGGGCGCCGGGCGGTAAACAGGAGGGGTGTAGGAGGACACGATTTGGGCGAGGTTACGCGACCGGGAGGTTTTGTCCATGACCAAAAAGGAATGGGGGCCAAGGCGTGCCAGGGCGTCATTAAAATCGTCATACTTTTCGTACATGTCGCCAAAGGTTTGCCAGCACTTTTTGCGGGTGTTGTGGCGCATGGAGCGGGCAATAAACACAAAGTCGGCAGTGTCTTGGAGTTGTTTCGGCATGATGGACGGGTCCGTGGTGGTGAAGATGGGGAGGATGTTGGCATTGTGCGCGTTTTGGAAAAAGTCAGTCATGCCCTTAAAGTCAGCGCCCGCAAAAAACACATTGTCAAAAACCATGCAGGTGCGTGGCACAAGGGTGGCGTTTTCGGCCTGAAGCTTGCGCTGGGCTGCCAACAACGACAGGGCTTCGGCGGCCGGCACAGGTTTGCGGCGCACCAAAGACTCTGGCAAAATGTTGGCAAAGTAAGTGGGGTCGTCAGAGGTGGTCAGGGCCATGGCCAGGTCAAGACCTAGCAACTCGCGAAAGGCCATGACCAACGCCGAAGCCAGGGTCGTCTTGCCCACACGCTTGTCGGCAACAATCACGACAGTCACGGGGCGGTCGACACGGGCCAAGGAAAAAGGCGCCTCACAAAAGTCTTCCTTGGCATCGCGGGCACCACCCTCTCCGGGAGGCACATCCGAAGGAAGGCGGGGAGGGGGCAAAACTGCCTCCTCGTCCTCTGACGGGTACGAGGCGGTGGGAGACGGGGAAGGCGTGTACTCATTGGGGCGTTGACGCTTAGACATGATGGTGGGTTTATAGGAACCTATGGAGCTTTTATTTGTCAATTCAAACGAATCGTCGCATTCCCAAGCAATTCATTTGTTGAGATTTTAGAAGAACCACGACGCGAGGATGGCATCAGTCGAGAAGGACTTGTTGCGGCTCTTGGAGTGAGAACGCGACTTGCGACCCTTGTGGCTCTTGCGCGAAGCCTTGCGACCCTTGCGGCTCTTACGGGAGTGGGAGCGAGACTTGCGACCCTTGCGCGAAGCCTTGCGACCCTTCCGAGAGTGGGAGCGAGACTTGCGACCCTTGCGCGAAGCCTTGCGACCCTTCCGAGAGTGGGAGCGAGACTTGCGACCCTTGCGGCTCTTGCGGGAGTGGGAGCGAGACTTGCGACCCTTACGGGAGTGGGAACGGGATTTGCGACCCTTGCGGCTCTTGCGCGAAGCCTTCCGGCTCTTGCGGGAGTGGGAGCGAGACTTGCGGCCCTTGCGGCTCTTGCGCGAAGCCTTACGGGAATGAGACCGGGAGCGGCGTGAGTGAGCGCGACGGTACGAACGACGAGAGGCGGAACGGCGACTCTTGCGGCCCTTGCGGGAGTGAGAACGAGACTTGCGGCCCTTGCGGGAGTGAGAACGAGACGAACGAGACTTGCGGCCCTTGCGGCTCTTGCGGCCAGCCAAACAATCCTCACGTTCGTTGCGGACCGACTTGGGAACCTTGGTGCTGCCCTTGCGGAGGCCGGACTTGCGCATGTGGCGGCGGCCACCAGTCCGGGTCTTCTTTACCACACCACAATGCCCACGGACCTCGAAGCAATCCTTGGGCAACTTGCGTTGACGGCCGGACAAGGTCGTGCACCGGGATGACCCACGGGAGGTGCGGGAGTGACGACCCTTTCGCGACTTGCGGGAGTGGCGGGAGTGACGAGACGAACGAGATGGCATTTGTTGATGGTCAAAGAAAAAAATACCTTGACGTGTGTCAAAACCATGTCACGTTGGCTGAACACAAAACAGTGGAAATCCCCACAAGACTTGGTCGGATTGGGGCAAAGTGTGATTGCGCAGAAACCCAACATTGACCCCGAGGTCTATCAACGCAACCAAAAAATTTGGGCAAATGCAAAAAAAATTCAAAAGGAAGTTGACAGGCAGCGGTGGTATTCTTGTGCGTCGGTGCATATGAAACCACACAGCTTAAAGAATGACGTCTAAAAGATTGCCATAGTTGATCATGACTGCTTACCTGCTGAATCTCCAAAACTTTCATTGTGGGCCCTGCCTCTTGTTTGTACAAAAAATTGGTACACCTTTTGAAAAAAAAAACACAAAGAATAAAAAATGTCGAGGTCAAGATCCAAGTCGCCTTTGCCTTTGGACACCATGACAAAACAACTTTTGCGCATTAGTTGTGTTGCCAAACACTGTGGAGAAAAACAATTAAAACGTGCAACTTTGCTTCTCAGTGCAGCCATGCTGGGCGAAAAACTTTCCGCAAAAGAAATGAAAGAGTTGAAGGAGCTGTTTTTAAATGAAGCTTATGCACGGTGTACCACAAAACATTGTGGAAAAGAATCCAAGTCAAAAATGGAGGCTGAACTCAAAGAAGCAAAGGCAATGCTTCCAAAGACTTCTCAGGGCCGGGAAGTTGCACAACTTATGGAAAAGTCGGTTGCGCTCCAGCTTCGTGTGAATGGTCACCGAGTTCCAAAAAGAAGATCGAGATCTAGATCGAGGTCTACATCAAAGAGAACAAAACAAAGGTCAATCTCGAAAAGGCGTTGATTGGCCACGTTGTGCATAACACGTCAGTCAAATGGCGGCCAGGCTGGTGGTAGGCGAAAGCCACGTTCTTAGACACAACCCAAAAAATGCAGCCCACAATAAAAAACTATACAACCAAAACAAAGAGGAGTATCAATATATAATTGGTTAAGTAATACGTGTGCTTGTTCTCCATTTAGAGGAGCCACGTGGGTTCTTTTTCCGTTGAGACCACAAGCTTGTGAATTCCTCAAAAATTCATCGTGAAGAAAGTATATCAAGATACTCCTTTTTTTATTTTTTTTTGAAAGATTGTACATTCTGATCAATCTCATCACACATTGCTCATATGGCCGCCATTCATTTCGTGCTGGCCTTGACAACGCTCTATTTTGGAGTGGAGTTGGTGGTGGGCTTGTGGCTCGGCTCCCTCACCCTGAGAGCAGACGCCTTTCACATGCTGTCTGATATGATTGCGCTGTCGGTGGGGATTTGGTCTGAAAGGGCGTCCAGGCGGCCGCCATGCACCAAGGCAACCTACGGCTGGTCACGGTCTGTCGTGGTGGGTGGCCTGATCAATGTCGCGTTTTTGTTGGGGAATGCCTTTTCGATTTTAACGGAAGCTGCCACTCATTTTTTTGAAGACCCCAATGAAGACTTGACAGACAAGTCTAATGCCACAACCCTGATCATTGTGGCGTCGGTTGGTCTCTTGATCAATCTTGTTGGGATTCTCCTTATTTCTTGTTTTTCCCCCGCTGGGTCTCATGGCCATTCACACTCTCATGGGGCTTCAGGCGAGACCTCTGATAGAACCCATAACCACTCGATTCGGGCTGTTTTGCTTCACTTGTTTGCGGATTTTTTTGGGTCTGTCGCTGCACTGGCCTCGGCCCTCATCATGCGCTACTGGACGGCTTGGGACGACCGTGCCGTGATGGACCCCATCTTGTCCCTGGTTGTTGTTGCGTTGATTTGTGCTTCGGCTGTCCCCGTGCTCAAGGAAACAACCCACATTCTTTTGCAGAAAACACCCAAGGGGTCAGACCTGCAGGTGATTGAAAACGAGATTGGTTCTTTGGAAGGTGTGGCGTCAGTCCACCACCTCCACCTGTGGGAAATGGGGTCCACCAAGCGGGTTGCCTCCCTTCACGTTCATCCGTCAGCCGATACAAATCACCAAGACGCATTGCATCTCCTGCGCCGCCGCATTCAAACTGTTTTGCATCGCCATGGTTACCATTCGTCAACCATTCAATTTGACTATGCGCCCGAAGAACACTGTGAATTAAATTGCTCCGAGGCCTGTCGTGACGCACAGTGCTGTTCGCCGACACGTCATCACGACCCTTCGTGTGTTTAAACCAAGCAAACGCAATAAAAAAATGTCTTATTCTACTCTCAGTCTTCACGGCCCTTACCTGACCATTACCCGTCAGCCGCATGATAAGGACGAAACTCCGTGCTTTTCCGTTGTTGACGTGCGTAAGATCCAGGACATTAGCAATTCAACGAGTGGTGTTTGGTCCATTGACTGTGGTGAGACGTCGGCATCCTGTGACATTTTGCTGTCATTCGAAGAACTCACGCAAGCCGTGGGAATGAATGGAGAAGACAGCAAGAGTGAAGCGTGGTTTCGTGAACGTCTACACTCTTCCTTTAATGTCCTGAGAGACCTAATTCAGAAGGGTTTAGATGCTGTTGTTTGAATTAACGTGTTGACCAAACCACCCTCTGGGTGAATGGTCAGATCTGCTTTGCAGATCCAACCATTCATCTGGATGATTTGGTTGATTTTTGTCGAAAATTGACCAGCGTAGCCATGATGCTTCAAAAAAAGTGATTAATTCATTTTTGATTTGAAAAACTCGACAAGCTTTTCATGGGCTCCTATCGCCGCCCACTGCATGCCCCCGTTCATGTCGTTTGCACCTTGAGACACAAAGTACAACACAAGGTCCATGTGGCCTCCTTCCGCCGCCCCACACATGCCAAAATTCCAGTCATTTGCACCCTGAGACACAAAGTACAACACAAGGTCCATCTGACCTCCTTGCGCCGCCGCGTACATACCCCCATTCCAATCATTCGCACCTTGAGAAACAAAGTACAAGACAAGGTCCGTGTGACCTCCTTCCGCCGCCCCCCACATAGCCCAATTCCACCGATTTGCACCCTGAGAGACAAAGTACAGCACAGGGTCCATGTGCCCTCCTTGCGCCGCCCCGTACATGGCATCATTCCAGTCATTTGCACCCTGAGAGACACAGTACATCACAAGGTCCATGTCGCCAGCCTTTGCAGCCTCGGAAAGACCCTTGTTGGGGTTTGATAATGATGTGGAAAGGATCGGCAAGTAACTCTTTTCCAAGCTATAACGGCCAAGAATGGCTGACCAGCCAAGGGATTGCACGGCAGACGTGTTGACCAACGTAGCCATGATTTTTAAAAAAGAAGTGATTCATTCATTGTTGATTTGAAAAACTTGACAATCTTCTGATGGCCTCTGGAGGCCCCAGCCAAGGGATTGTACGGATATTTATGACATGCCCAATTCGTAAGCGTTTAAGTAACACATCTGCATGACAAGTAAATAGGTGCTAACTGCAAATTTTAAAAGATATAGAAAGAATCGCATGGCAGTGGCGGCAGTCATTTAAGCACCTAGCAATTATGTACTGACAATGTCGCCTCAGCCAAGTGTTCACCTAATTAACCCAGCCCACCTCAAATGAGGAGGTAGGAAGATTCACCTGGAGGTGGCAACCTTCTTAAGATCTTCACCCCGAGTGCCACACGACTCGTTTCAAAGCCAGTGTTTTTTTGGAGGGAAAAACACTCAGGTTGGTGGGTTTTTTTGGAGGGAAAAACACTTGATTATTTTGTCAGGTTTGAAAAACGAATGGAAAAATGCTCAAAGCACTACAAAAAAGAATGGACTCCCCGTCACCCTCTCCTTCACTTGACCATTTGTCACCTGACGACGTGTCAGCGTCCACATCCCTCCTGGCGAATGCCACGAGACGCACCGTCCACATGGTCAAGGGCAAAGTCACCAAAAACACTGTACGTTACGAGGCTGCCCCCGAGGACGGTTCCGCTCCGGCCGTCAAGACGGTTTATGTCGAAAAATGGGCCCTGGGTGGTGGCCCAACACCCCCCGAGTCTATTGACTTGATTCTTTCGTTTTCCTCTAAATCGTCAAAGAAATAAAATTGTTGAGTTTAACACAATGATAATCGTACTCACATAGAAATGCTTCGCCTCGCAGATGGAAGTGTGTGGAAGGGCTTGGCACAACATACAGGTCCCTTGGCCGCCTCTGGTCTTGGAAGAGGTCCCTTGGCCGCCTCTGGTCTTGGAAGAGGTCCCTTGGCCGCCTCTGGTCTTGGAAGAGGTCCCTTGGCCGCCTCTGGTCTTGGAAAAGGACATGGTGAAGTCGTGTTTTTCACTGGCATGACTGGCTACGAGGAGGCCTTGACTGACCCGTCCTATGCTGGCCAAATCTTGGTGTTTACTTTTCCGTCTGTGGGCATTTACGGCTGGTCCTGGGATCGTGCCGAAAGCCCCAAGATTTGGGTTCAAGGCGTCGTCGTCCGGACCATGGAACCTGATTTGTTTGATTTTTTGATTGATCGGGGCATTCCTGTCCTAACGGGTGTAGACACTCGTTCCTTGGTTCTTCACCTGCGTGAGCACTCGACCATTTTTGGGTCATTTATTGATTCTTCCTTACAAAATCCCTGTGAAACCCCGCCTGCCTACCAAGACTCCCCTACCTACCAAGACTGGATGACGTCGGTTGTTTCCCAAGTTTCGTGCTATGGGGTTGAAGATTCATCAACCCCTGATTCCACCAAGAAAATTGTTGCCATTGTTGACTTGGGCATGAAGCGTTCCCAACTTCAGTGCCTTTCTCAAGTGTTTGGAAAAGTCTACCATTTGAAAGTTGTCCCTTACAATGTCGACCTTGTCGGCTTGGCTTCCTCCTGTGATTTGGGGGGTAACCCACAACTGAAGGGCGTTTTCTTGTCCAATGGGCCAGGCAATCCCGAAGACTTGGAGGCGACAACCATTGCAAATCTGCGCCAGTTTATGGACAGCCACCCCACCATTCCCGTCTTTGGTATTTGCTTGGGTCACCAAGTTTTGGCCTTGGCAGCCGGTGCGACGACTTACAAGCTGCCCTATGGCAACCGTGGGGTGAACATTCCCGTTGGATTTGATGAACGATTAGACTCTAAAGTCTTGGACACTAATTTTGCTTACATTACTTCTCAAAACCACGGCTACGCTGTTGACGACAACAGCCTGGACAAGTCGTTGTGGCGTCCCCTCTTTGTGAACCTGAATGACCAATCCAACGAAGGCATTCTTTCGCCTTGGCATCCTTGGTTTTCAGTTCAGTTTCATCCAGAAGCTCGGGGAGGTCCCGAGGACACGCGATGGCTCTTTGACGTGTTTTCTCGGCT